>Ga0306923_10003127_pt1 | contig 15458 bp, 15 predicted proteins | sample sta12Can44000108_FD_203841 | JGI IMG/M metagenome (GOLD analysis project Ga0306923, IMG submission 203841) | Lab enrichment of tropical soil microbial communities from Luquillo Experimental Forest, Puerto Rico - statanox.12C.anox.44.000.108 (v2)... | ecosystem: Environmental > Terrestrial >... | reverse complement strand
GTCGCCACTCGCTATGACAAGCTGGCAGAAACTTTCCTGGGTTTTATCTGCCTGGCCATTTTGTTCACCCTTCGCCTCACATAGATGATTTACAAACAGACCCTAAGAGAAATGTTCCCTGTTGGTTTGCACCGCACGCTATTCGTGGTGGCAAGAAGATCTACGAACAAATTAACGACGCCATCCATCAAGTTGAGCGCGTGTTACTAGTACTTTCCGAGCACAGCATGGAGAGCCAGTGGGTTAACACGGAGATCGCGAACGCAAGAAAAAGGGAGCTCCTCGAGAAGCGGCAGGTGCTATTCCCGATTCGGCTAGTTTCTTTCGAAGCCATTCGGGCATGGGAATCCTTTGATGCCGACATTGGCAAAGACTCCGCGAAGGAAGTGCGAGAATATTTCATACCTGACTTCAGCAACTGGCGAAACAAAGTCGCATATCAGGAATCCCTTCAGCGATTGCTTGATGACCTGAACGCATTCCAACAAAGTACGTAGACTCTGAGAAAGAGGGCTGGATTACAACAGCCACAATCAGGTCCCTGTTGACTATGGCGTCCAGTGGAGCGTCGATTGTAATAGGAATGGTTTCGGATCCCCCCGAAGCGGTTGAAGGAGATGGCCTTCGCAAGTGAGTCGGAGTTGGAAACCCTTGATCGCGGATATTCTGTGGCAGGCGGAACGGGCCAATAGTTTATGCGAAGAAACCAAAAACTGACGAAAGTTATCGCTGGCCGAACAATCAAGGCTGTGATGAGCGAACCAGGAAGTGTTTTGGTTCTGTTCGACGATCAATCGAGCATGAAGTCAAGACAGCCGATGCTGCGGCACTATCACCAGGTGGCAAAGTAAAATCCGTTCATGAGGCCAGGGCCGAGTTCAAAATCGATTTTGAAGACGGTTCGAGCGCAACACTCTGCCTAGGCGATCCTGGCTCGTCCGTTGCCGTCCGAGACAAGGATAACGCAGTGGAATATCTCGGATAACACCGGAATATTCCAAAGGCCGCCATGAACACCTTCCTAATTATTTTAGCCTTTGCTATTCTCGGCACGGCGGATCTGTTCACTCCATTACTTTTTGACTATACATTCTCCAAAGAGGGGATCGAGTTTCGGATCCTCGCCAACTTGCTAATAGTGGCAAAAATACCGAGAAGACTTATAAAAAGAGCCTGGGTACTAACCTATTGGGGTCTTTCGGGATATCATCCCTTCTATTTTTCACACCTTGTCGTCAAAAACAGGTTCCGAAACAAGGTATTGGTCATAGAAACAGATCTTCCGATCCGCCTGTTCACGCTAACCCCAAAAAACATCGACGAAGCACTGCAACTACTTGGAATAGAACCGGAAAAAGCAGATTAATGTGCCACCCGTCTTGGAAAAGCCTTCCATAGAGCATGTGAGTCGGTTACGACGAAGATCGGCGAAAGCAGCGGAAGCTTCCGAGTATTGATTGGCGTCTCTTGATTGAGAAACCGCGTGCTTGAAAAGCTGCAGACCGCGTTCAGTATATAAAGTGACATGCTAGAAGTGCGTGGCTGGCGCCTTCGCCGCGCTTTTGTGTGACTCTTCAAGGCACTCACTCAAGCACACCATTCGTTGCCGAGAATATCAAGTAATAGAAGATGAGGTCGCCCCTAAAGCTGACTGACACCGATTGAGGAATCCTCTGGGCCGGGCGCAATCGTAAACCCGCCGCGGCTCATCGTTCTGCGATGAATTGGACGGAAGCACGCACGGGAGGGGGAGCTACGATTCCCTTGAAAGTGTCCGATGCCGCTGTCATAAACGACTCTAAAGATGACCAAAACAGAACTTCAACTTGCGCTTGCTGAAGCAACCCAGACCAATAAGAAGACCGCTGGAGTATTCCTCGATACGCTCGGTGCTCTCGCTTACAAAACGACCAAAAAGAACGGCGAATTTGTCTTGCCCGGCTTCGGCAAGCTCGTAAAGCAGAAAAGGAAGGCACGCACGGGCTTCAATCCCAAAACGCAACAGAAGATCAAGATTCCAGCCAAGACCGTAATCAAATTCCGAGTCGCCAAGGCGGCTAAGGACGCTGTTCTCGGAGTAAAGAAGTAGTACCACGAGATTGGGCCGCAAGCCTTCATTCGGCTTTCAAACCTGATTGTCTGTCCATAGAAGGACCGCCAAGCTAACCGGGCGATTTCACGAGTTGAGCCAGTTTTCGAATCTAATCTCGAGGCGCTGGAACATCTCTTTTTTGATGCCTTTGATGTCAGTGAACTGGCCCCACCGAGTCACATCACAGCTTTTAGGAGGGCCCTCGATCTCTACGATAAATTCTTCCACCAACCCCAGCTTGTCCGGGTATTTTTCCCGGAGATGCTGTTTGCAAATGTCAGCAGTTTGTTTCTGCCGGTTCTTTGTCCCCAGACCCATAGGCGATTCAAGCTGGTGGTGGTAAAACGATTGCCGAGACTTTTTGCAGCTCTTCGGATGGCAAGCATATATCGCCGCCAACATCTTTCAAGACACCTTGGGCGTGGCAGCGGCGATTGAGGCGTGACCAGAGGGCGCAAAATAGCGCCCTAAAAATTCGAGACTTTTGGCGGCTGATAAATTGGGTGAATGGGAAGGGTCCGAACTTCTGTCGTTGCGGGGTTAGCCGAAGGAACTAGGGACTCAAACTTCAATCCTCGTTTCCTGCCAGTTGCCGAGCCACGAATGCTTTTGCTATCGATATCGGTAACCTTCAGGCAGATAGCCTCCGAGACACGCAGTCCGGCAGCGTAGCAGACGGTCAGAATCGTGCGATGCTTGATACACCGCACAGAGCCCAAAAACTGCAGAACTTCTTCTGGGCTCAAGACAATCGGCGAGCTTTCTTTTCGTTCTTTAGGGTAGACCTGGTAGGAGCGAATCTCCTCAGGGCCTAGTAGTTCTGGTGACCGATTGAAATGGCGTGCGAACTGCGAGACCTGTTGCACGTATGCGTCTTGGCTAATGCTGAGAAAGATTCCTCAGTTGCATATCCTCCATCATGCGTCGTCGAAGAGTTGTCATGGGAAGCTTCTTTGCGCTCCTGGAGCTTTTGCTGCAAACAGCTTTCCCATGCGTTCCTGCGGCGCTTGTTTTGGAGGAATTGGAGTTCGACCTAACTAACTCCCTAACGCCTTCGAGAGTTAGGTTTTTCTCAAAAGGTAGTCTTACTGCAATACCGCGAAGCGGTTTAGTTCAACCCCTTTTATGGCCGGCATTTTGGTTGACGAAAACGACCAGTTTTATCAGCATCGAATCCTTGAAACTTTTTCGCAAGAGACAAGAAACACCACAGGCCCGCTATCGGATTTTTAAGTCCAAGGGCTTTCGAGGTGCTCGAATGGCCGCCTTTGTCACGAATTCGAAACTCCTCGCCAAGGTCTACTTTGATCATCGATGCCCAGACTACGGTCGCATCGAGAAACTGATTAACGGCAAATACGAAACTGTCGCCGAAAAAGCTTACGGGATCCGCCACGCCGACAACTAGGTCCGACGAAATGATCATACGGTTCTAATGGCAATGCCGCAATCGATGCTGGTGGTTTTCTCCAGCCTTTCGGCCCTTGCAGTGGAAAGGCTCTTGCTCCCCGGGCGTCACAGTTTTTGCACAGTTTTTTCATCGTTTGCATCGTTTTCTCATCGTTTTGGTGGCGATGGGTGCCGCGTGACTGTTAAGGCGCAGCCTGGAATTTCCGTTCGTCACCGGCCTCTGGCAGACCCCGTGCCGGCGATGGTTTCAGCATAGTTTTTTCATCGTTTCAGCAGTTCACAAATTCTGATCCGTCTTCTAACTCTCCGGTGAGAATTGGCGTGCCGGATTTGTCGTCTGATGTCCTTAGGCGAATAGGGCCAAAGGAAAATGAAAGGGACTCGAGCACTCGGAAAATGATCCATGTGCGACCGGGCCCATCAATCCTTATCGAGTCATCTTCAAAGATCCGTCGTTCCTCTAGCCACTTGAATAGACCACAAACCGAAGATGCCAGGAGGAGCATCCTGGGGTGACTGCAAAGTTGCAACACTTCCGTTTGATGTGTGTTTCGCTGGTGAACACAATCACGTATCCTTCTTGGGGGATGTGCGGGCGCTAGTGGCAAGCCAGGATTCTATTTCGCCGACGACTAATCCGTTTGGGTAATATCTCTCTCCTGAAAGTTGGATATTTTACCAATTGGAAATTTAAGTCGGAGGAAGATTATGCCGAATCCAGGTCAGCCAACAATTGGTCCAGGCGCAACGGGAGACGTGGTCCGCCGTCTGGAGCGCGCCTTGCGTCGAACCCCAGACCTCGCAATCGTCGTCGATGGCATATTCAGCCCGCTGGTCGAAGCGCACGTGAAGATTTTTCAACAGGGTGCTGGCTTAGTGGTCGACGGTATTGTTGGTCCTTTGACTTGGAACGCGTTGCCCGATGGCGGGCCAATGCCGACCCTTCAGGAGGGATCCTCTGGTGACGTGGTTCGTGCTCTGCAGACAGTACTTACGAACGGTGCGCCCAGTGATTGGGGAACGACACCCCAAGGGATCGACGGGGAGTTTGGGCCTCTTACGAAGGCGTCAGTAGAGGCATTTCAGGCATGGGGCGGTGTGACAGTGGACGGGATCGTCGGAGACCAGACCTGGTCGGTATCCCTGCAGGCATTGAGTGCCACCTTGGAGACGAAAGTTGGCCTCAACTTCGTGATTGGCTGATGGCACGTTGCTCGTAGTCGGGAGACAGTACCGTCACGAATACTTGAAAATGGGCGCGCAGCCTGCTGGCCGCGCTTTGCAGCTCTGTTTTCCAGTTTCAGGTTCATTTGCTATCCTTCATGCGTTTCTTGATGCCGCACACGCCGAACGTTTCTGCAGCGTTTTTGCAGCGTTTGAGCGCGTCCATTTTTTAGTTCTCAACAACATAGAAATCCTTATAGGATTGCCCTACTGACAGCGCTGCGTTAGGTCCGAGCAGCTTGTGGCCGAGGATCTGGGCTAAAGAAGATGTCGTCGGTCTGGTTCTGGGGTTTGAACTTGTGGCAGCAGATGGCGCCGGAGGTAAGCATTTATTCAATAGCAATCGGTCACAAAGCTGAGCATCATCCCGAGAGCATCTGGCGTAGTTCGGCAAAATTGTCCCTCACGATATCGTCGAACCCATGTGGGGCTAAAACGTCGTTGATGTAAGCAAGGATGTCTGCAATCCGGTTGTGCCATTCCTGCATGGATTTATAAAGCCGGAAATCCATCTCGCCCAGATCCTTAAAATGCTTCTCCATTTCCTCGAACTCCGTGCGCCAGTAGGTAGTATAAACGAGGCGATCGCGCCAGGTGCCGAACCGCGCGTCATCGAGCACTAACGGAATGATGCGCCGCAGAAAGTCCTCTTTTTCTCCAACTGATCGCTGGTAGATGGAGTATAGCTCGGTAACGCAGTAAGGAGAATGTAGGTATTTATCGCTGAGCACGACGATCACGCGATTGGCAAGCCCGATGCGCTTCATAAACCCAGAGATCAAATCGCCGGATCGCATAGCGTTCTTGTCGCGGATGATGTTCCAGCCATCTTTACAGAGCGTCTCGTAGAGTTGCTCGACGACTTCCCCGCGCTTACGGGTGTCTTCGGAAGAATCATCGCCCCATGCGTATGAGACAAAAATCTCCGGTGTGCTTTTAGGAGGAAGGTCTGGTTTGGGGGGGATCTCCATGCTGCTGGCGCCCGTCTCGACCGTGGCGTAAGACGAAACGCCTGCGCTAGCATTCATAACTACCTTGGCATTGCGAGTACGCTTTATCTCGGGCGGCTTACCGACCGGCAGCGTTCGTAGCCTCCAAAGTAGTTGCTCGATCAAGTCGTCAGCCAGCTCGCCCCAAGCTCGAAACCGGAGCTCGCCCGCGCCGGCCTCGCTTGCCGCGTCATCCCATCGGCTCTCGATTAAGACTTGGCTCCGTGTCTTCTGCTCGAAAAACCAACAGCCGTATTTCCAATAAATGGCCGCATCTTTGGCGTGCTCGCCAAGTTTTGATAGATAGCCTCGGAGGACGCCTTCATGGAGAAAATCGTAACTGGCAGTGGCTTCCGCGTCCGGAGGATCATCGCGCAAGCGGCCCAGAAGCAACTCCTGCGCGTTCGACCATTCGGGGAGAAGGTCCGGAGCAACGTACTCCCATTCTTGCTCGTCGTTTTCGTCGCCCTCCTGCGAAGCGCGCGGCAGTTCGCGGACTCGGAAGCAGATGCCGCAGCTTTCCATCATGCCTAGAAAAACCATCTGTTCAGCGACTGTGTACTTCGGCTTGCCGGTGCTGTCGTCCCGCCAGATGAGCCTTTGTAGATCGACCCGGTTAAAGCGGCCGTAGCCCCATAGCAGCGGCAAGGTCTTCTCTCGGTCGAAGAGCGCGTAGATGGCTTCCAATGCCCAGTTTTGGTCTAGGACAATGTGATCGCCAAAGAGTCCGGGGCGGTAGAAGACCACGCCGGTGTGGTGCAGGAAATCCAGGAGGGCTTCTTTGTCGCTAACGCCACCCACTTCGTCGCAGAGGCGGTCAAATTCCTTTCGCTCCAGCAAACGGTGCTGCCGCTTGGCAGGTTCGCGCTCCTGGTCCTCTTCGAGCATCTGCCGCAGCCGGTCGCGTACCTTTAAGCGTCCTGCGCCGATAGGTGAAGGCGGTCGCCGATGAAGCGGTCGCGCACAGCTTTCTTGATGTTGTCCTTAAGGAATTCAAGATTGTGGCCGGTGCGAGCGCTCATTTCCAGGGACCGGTGAAAGGGAAAATCGTCCAATTGAGCCGGTGGACGGACGACTCGTTTGTCTGGCGCGTCGCACTGGCTTTGAACAATCAAAATGGAGGCATTTGTTCCGGCAAAGGCGCGGAGGTAATCGAGCCAGTAGGAAAGTGGGCGGTGACGAAAAGAGAGTGAGCCTTCCTGGTAAGCCTTTTGGCGCTCGGACTCAGGAGTCCAGAGAATGAGAAAGATGGCATGTCCATGAAGGAAAAGGGCGTGCGAGCCGTGATAGATATCCTGGCCGCCGAAGTCCCACAGATTCAGGCGCACCGGTTCGGCAAAGCCACCCAGGTCCACTGTCGTTTCACCAAGCTGGACACCGTGGGTTGTAGGAATGCTCGGATCAAATTCCAACTTGCGCAGCCGGCGGCAGAGTTGTGTCTTGCCGACCCCGCCGTTGCCGAGGAAGAAAACCTTCAGCGCCGTGTCCTGGCGAGGGCCGTATCGGAGATCAGCGTAGTGGGCGCGGACTTTATCCAGGACATTTTCCTCGTAGCTTGAGCCGCAGACTTCCAAAGGAAGGTCCTCAAAGTTGCAGCTAAACAAGCCAAGTTCATGCAGCGTGGGCAGCAATGATTCGAGCGGGGAAAATCGGCGAATACCAACGCACGCACCGAGGTTGAGTGTATGGAGCGAGGTGAGTCCTGCCAACGCGGAGAGATCACCGCTGAGTTGGTACCACCCGAGGAGGTTGAGCGTATGGAGCGAGGTGAGGCTTGCCAGCGGGGAGAGGTCGCCGCTGAGCTGCCAGCACCCGGTGAGGTTGAGCGAATGGAGCGAGGTGAGGCCTGCCAGCGGGGAGAGGTCGCCGCTGAGTTTGCACCCGCAGAGGTCGAGCGATTGGAGGGAGGTGAGTGCTGCCAGCGGACGCAAGTCGCCGCTGAGACGCTCGCACCCGAGGAGGTTGAGCGAATGGAGCGAAGTAAGGCTTGCCAGCGGACGCAAGTCGCCGCTGAGCTGCCAGCACCCGAGGAGGTTGAGCGAATGGAGCGAAGTAAGGCTTGCCAGCGGACGCAAGTCGCCGCTGAGATGCTCGCACCCGCCGAGGTTGAGTGTATGGAGCGAGGCGAGGCCTGCCAGCGGGGCCAGATTGCCGCTGAACCCGCATCCGCCGAGGTTGAGTGTATGGAGCGAGGTGAGGCCTGCCAGCGGGGCCAGATCGCCGCTGAATCCGGGCCTGCGGAGGTGGAGCGATTTGAGCGAGATGATGCCTGGCGGGGCCAGATCACCGCCTAACCCGCACCTGCGGAGGTTGAGCGATTGGAGGGAAGTGAGGCTAGCCAACTCTGGCGGGAAGCGAGTCAGGCATTCAAGTCCGCGAAGATCTAACTCAACATTTTTGTTCTCTTTGGCTTCCTGGATGCGCCGGAGGGCTTCCTGATAGTCTTCTTCCGGAGTCATGAAAGTGTGCGGCTAGTTTTTTATCAGGATGCTTCACCCTACGACATAGAAATCCTTATAGGATTGCCCGACTGACAGCGATGCGTTAGGTCCGAGCAGCTTGTGGCCGAGGATCTGGGCTAAGAAGATGTCGTCGGTCTGGTTCTGGGGTTTGAACTTGTGGCAGCAGATAGCTCCGTAGGCGCTGCGGAGGTAGCCAGGTTTCCAGGGTTTGTCCAGAGAGCCGAAGGCGGCGGAAATGTACTTGGGCAACTGAGGGCCGGTGGTGGTGTTGACGGCATCGGCGCTCGCGAAGGTTTTCAAGTCCCGGAGCCGGTCGAGGGCGCCGATAATCTTTTTTGGATCGGCCAGAACGGGAATCGGGTAAGGCTCGAAGCTTGTGCCGGGGGCGTGGCGGGTTTTGAGCTGGCCGTCGAAGACCAGGGCGGGGAAGGGGAGTTTCTTGGGAGGCAAACTGAAGCTGGCGCTAAAGAAGATTTCGGCCGGCCGGCGCCCGGTCAAGGCCATCAGGCCCATCCCTTTTTCGAGGTAGCGGTCGCTGGCCAACAGGTCGAGAGCTTTTTCTATGAAGGCCTGCGGGTCCAGCGGGATCAGGTTGGATTGGTCCTCGTGGATGCGCTGGTGGTAGGCCGCGTTGAGCGCCCTGGTTTCCTCCGGAGGCAGAGCGAGGTAGGAGAAGCGCTGCCCCGAGCGCATCTTTCTTGGGCGCACGACGAGGTGGTCAGGGTCGATTTGGCGGATCGCGTCGCGGTACTTGGAGAGATAGAGTTTGACGGTGGCCGGGGTGAGCCGCTCTTTGAGTCTGCGGACCTCGGCTTGGCAGATACGGCGGAGTTTCTGTAAAGCGCGAGCGCGGGTGTGGCCGTGGGCGGCAAGATCGGCTGAGAGCGGAGCGATGCGGTCGAGGAAGGCTTGGGCGCGGGCGTCCAGATTGAGTTCGGGGTCGCGGGTTCCACGAGGTTTGCCGGATGGGCTCCAGGCATCGGGGATTGCAGCTTTATCGGTCATAAGGCCTCCATCTAAAAAGGCTCGTTCTCGGGGTTACGGCGGCGTCTGGCGGGCTTTTGCGCCTTGGCGCTGTCATGATCCCTCTGGGAGGTTCCCGGCTGTTTCTGGGCGGTTTTAACGTGGGCATCGTCGGCTATCAGATCCGGGTGGCTCTTGGGGTTACGAAGCTTTTTGGGGAGCGGTTTGGCTTTAGCGGCGGCACGCCTGGTTTTGGCGGGTTGGGTTTCTCCAGCGGGTTTTGCCGTCGTGGTTTGCAGGACTTCTTTAGGCGGGGGAGTTGTGTCCGGTTTGGGAACAGCAGCCTCTGTCGCAGGCGGCTTAGGGGCGAGCAGCTCCGGGTGATGGATTTTGAGCCAACGCAGGGAGGTTGGGTAGCCGGTAAGGGCTCTGGTGGCGAGCTTGGCCGGGGTGATTGGGTTCTTGGAAGCGAGCAAGGCGTCGTAGGCGGCCTGGATGCGAAGATCGGCGACCCCGGCCACGCCTGAACCGGATCGCGGGAGGTTCTGTTCCTCCGGGGTGGCGGGGACTGTGTCGGCTCCGGTTCCCTGCGGGGAGGAGGAAGGGGCAGGGGAGAGGTATTTCTTGTGATTGATGAACTCGCGTTTGGCGTAGACGAGCGCGCCGGCCCGGACCAGCTGGGGCAGTGTGAGGCCCAGCAGCCCTGCGGTTTGTTCCAGAAGCTGGGTTTCGGTCATGGAGAGTTCCTCGAGCGCATCCACCTTGGAGCCCTTGAAGAAGCTCTGAGGGGTTGCTTGGTCAAAGATCGCGGCCAGACGCGGCAACGACTGCCACGGGCTTGCTGCTGGTTTGGGCCGTCGGGTTTTAGGGCGCATACCTGATAAGATAGCCGCCTATATCTGGAACGCAACAAAAAAGAGAGGCGAAAACATCTCCGCTAACAGTCAGTTTTTAACAAATGACTAACACTTACTACAATCACAAGATGCTAGAAATGAGGCACTTAGGATAAAATATGCGGCTATAGCGAATAGGATATGCGGCTATAGTTAATGATTAGGGGATATAGGTGGCTATAGAATAGGGGGAAATATGGAGATAGGTGGCTATAAGCTATGGTCGGAAATACTAGTATACTCAAGGTCTGCAGGGCTCTAAAGAGGACTTGCTGCTGGTGCGCAATTATGAAACTCTGCCAGTGGGTTACGCCCGTGCTGGTCGCCCCAGGTCAAATTTACCGAGTGGACAATGGATGACCAACTTCGTCAGCCGGTCTTCCTGGGACTGCGAACTGACAAAGAGGCAAAGGATGTCGTTCGCGAATAGATCGTGAAGTCGATTCTATCAACTCCATTCACACATGGTTGCCACCCAGATCCTACGATTCCCTTACGAATAAAACAGAGTTCATGTTGCCCGCGCTATCGCTCTCAACGCTAGCCCTTGGATCTGTCTGCCACTGGCCATCGACAATGAATTTGTACTGGTAGACGCCCGGCGGAATCCGTACCCTCGTCGCCCATTTGCCGTACTCAAGTTGCTCAAGCGAAATGGGCTGCCAACCTGAGAATGAACCTGCCACCTCGACCACTCTTGCGCCGTACGCCTCGTATTCAAAGGCGGTTTCACTCGGATCGAATGAAGGGCACATGGAATGATCGTACGGGCACTTCACCCGCCTATAGTTCAGATTCCATCCGCATGCGCTACACAGTTTCCGATTCCGTGCAAACTCCGACCATTTCTCAGCTCTGATAGATTCTTCCACCGCCCGAGACTCTTCTTCGGTCCAGAGAAGAATTTTACCCTCATGTGCAAAGGCAGCCAGATTTTTCAAGGCTCGACCAAACATCCTTCGAAGGCGAATCAGGTCTTCGGCAGCGTCTCCCAAGGCGGGCCAGTTCCTCTCCTTATGTGAGTCTGCCAGGTCACGCAGCCATGGACCTTCCATGAACCGCGCGTAATCGGCTTCATAATCCGCGAGATAGGCCTTAGTTGCGTCGATGAGTTGCTCTACGCACTGTTTGACATCGTTTGGGCCTTTTCTTTGAATCGTGCCATTGACCGATACGAGGCCGCTCAGAATGTTTTTGAGAGATGGAAAGACGAACATCCATAATTCGTGATTCAAGTCCGCGAACAAAACTCTCTTAGATCGAATCTCCGCAAGCACACGTGCCAAGTCATCAAGCATTGTCTCGGTATACTTCACGGGGAATACATCTGTTTTCAGCTCGGTGCTATTGTCCTTGAAAAATACCTCCCGGACCGACGAAAAATCCGGCTCTTTTGGGGCGCTGGGGTTTACCGCTTTTTCAATCTCTTCACAGACTTTTACCCATGCCTGATCGCGTTTAGCTTTCGTCATGCCGGCCAATGGCTTGCCAGGATCAAGAACGGCCTGGTAATTCTTCAGCGGAGTCTGTTTGTAAGCGCTTGCATGAACAGGCACCCACAAGATCTTAACCCCGCCTTGCTCCGCTTCCTTCAGCAACGGACCGAGTTCGTGCTCATGGATGAAGTCTGAGGCAAGAAAATCAGGGGTAACCAAGAGAACAGCAACCTTTGTTTGGGCTAGCGCGGACTTGATTTCTCCAAACCACTTTGAACCACGGGCAATCTGCTCGTCCGACCAACTTACGATCGAACCGCCACGCACATACGGCTTGAGTTGCACTTCGAGCTCCTCGCGCCATCGTGTGTCCTTGTGGCTGTAACTGATGAAAACTTTGTCTCGCGGCATCGTGTCTACTTTGTTCTCACTCTGCAGTCTGAAATTAGTAATGAATCCTCTCCATGTCCTCCAGCAAGACCTTCTGGCCGCGGGCGGTCATAAAGTTTTCGTCCGCAATGCGCTCAGCGGAGTTTTTAAAGGGTTCAATCTCGTGGTTTGTTTTGCGCGGCCTCTTGGATGCGCCGGAGGGCTTCCTGATAGTCGCGCTCTTCTTCTGGAGTCATGAAACTTGGTGCGGCTAGTTTTTTATCAGAACGCTTCAGCCATCAAACGACATAGAAATCCTTACAGGATTGCCCCACGGAAAGCGATGCATTAGGTCCCAGGAGCTTGTGGCCGAGGATCTGGGCGAGGAAGATGTCGTCGGTCTGGTTCTGGGGTTTAAACTTGTGGCAGCAGATAGCTCCGTAGGCGCTGCGGAGGTAGCCGGGTTTCCAGGGTTTGTCCAGAGAACCGAAAGCGGCGGAAATGTACTTAGGCAACTCCAGGGCCGGTGGTGGTGTTGACGGCATCGGCGCTCGCGAAGGTTTTCAAGGCCCGGAGTCGGTCGAGGGCTTGGATGATCTTTTTTGGATCGGCCAGAACGGGAATAGGGTAAGGCTCGAAGCTGGTGCCGGGGGCGTGGCGGGTTTTGAGCTGGCCGTCGAAGATGAAGGCGGGGAAGGGGAGTTTCTTGGGAGGCAGGCTGCTCTTAGATATAATTAGTAGACCGGTTGTCACGGATGGAGCCCACAGACCGTCAATTTCTCCGTCGGTATTGTAAACCACTGTCAGGAGGAATGCGTAACGAGGTCCGCTGCACTTGATAATGATCACACGCCGCGTACCGACCACGTTATCACCTTCGGTTTTGTCGCTTACAGGTTCGATAGGACCGCTTGTATTGCGAACCGGAGCTTGCGAGACAGGTGCCGAGTAACCGGTGTGAGAGGTATTGGCCGCTGTCGTGAGGCCCGCCACAGGCGGCGCAGAGGATTGTGACGGGCCTACTGGGGGTTTAGGATTGCGTCCAATAACTGCTGGAGAGCGGAGAGACCACAACCGCCAGGTGATTCAGCCCATTTGAACAGCGCAGCGGAGCGATCGGCCTGAGGTGCCGGCATCTCCGGAATGAGGCCTGGCTCGGGATTGAGGACAACCACGAGCATGTTGAACTGTGGCGCTAGAATGGCATTGAGTTTTCGGAGAAGCTGCAAGCGCTGTTGTGGGGAAAGTTGGTGAGATTGATCAGCGTTTTGAGCGACGCTCGGCAGAGTCTCAGCGATGGAAGGAGAAGAGGTTTGGGTGGCTCCAGGATAGGGCGCTGGGGCAAGGGATACACCTGAGGTTTGTGGCGTACAGGTGCCAGGGAACGCGGGAGCCAAGGTTGGTTTATTCCGGATCTTGAAGGCACCAAGCAAAGCCGTCCTGGCGTCGTTTTCAGGCAAACCAACGAGGTCCAGGTAAATGATCGAAGAAAGAATTCCGGTCAACTGACAGGCATCGATCCGAATCGGAATTAATTTTTGCTTTTTGCCTTGAGGATCCTGGGCGAAGGCGGCGGCCCACTCCGGTTGGGTAAAGGCAGATTCCAAATACTTTTGTGAAAGCACCGCGATCGTGCGGTCAGCCTCTGTAGCAGCCTTTTGCATCTCCAGGACGAAATTGGATCCTGGACGGAAATCCCATACCTGAATCACGGTCGAGTAGCCGGCTTCCTCCAGTGTCCAGCCGATCCATTCCGCCCAGGGTTGGTCGACGTTGGTGTAGCTGATGAAGAAGTCTTTCGTAATGGGATTTGGAGCAAAGATTAGGGATTTTAACCTGGCTGAAGCCGACCTGGATTCGAGGTTTTTGTAATGATTGCGAACTTTATCCAGGACGTTCTCGAACAAATTGTCGCCGCAGACTTCAATGGGTAGATCATCCAGGTGGCAGCCATACAGGCGGAGCCCTTTCAAGGTGTGCAACAAGGATTCGATCGGGGCAAACCGGCGAATGCCGTGACAGCTAGACAGGTCGAGCGATTGGAGCGAGGTAAGGGCGGCAAGCGGAGACAGATCGTTAACCCGGTTGCACCCAGTGAGGTTGAGCGACTGGAGCGAGGTGAGGCCTGCCAGCGGGGACAGGTTGCCGCTGAGCTGCTGGCACCAGGAGAGGTCGAGCGATTGGAGCGACTTGAGTGCAGCCAGCGGGCTCAAGTCGCCACTGAGCTGCTCGCACCCGAAGAGGTTGAGCGATTGGAGCGAGGCGAGGCCTGCCAGCGGGGACAGGTTGCCGCTGAGCTGATTGCACCAGAAGAGGTTGAGCGATTGGAGGGAGGTGAGTGCTGCCAACGGACGCAAGTCGCCACTGAGCTGGTCGCACCCAGGGAGGTTGAGCGATTGGAGAGAGGCGAGGCCTGCCAGCGGGGACAGGTTGCCGCTGAGCTGATTGCACCCTTGGAGGTTGAGCGATTGGAGCGAGGTGAGTGCAGCCAGCGGGCTCAAGTCGCTGAGCCCGTCGCACCGTGAGAGGTTGAGCTCCCGGAGCGAGGCGAGTTTCGCCAGCGGGCTCAAGTCGCTGAGCCCGTCGCACCGTGAGAGGTCGAGCTTTTGGAGCGAAGTGAGTTCCACCAGCGGGCTCAGGTCGCTGAGCTGTGTGCACTCGGAGAGGTTGAGCGATTGGAGCGATTTGAGATCGGCCAGCGGGCTCAAGTCGCTGAGCCGGTTGCACACGGAGAGGTTGAGCTCCCGGAGCGAGGCGAGTTTCGCCAGCGGGCTCAAGTCGCTGAGCCCGTAGCACCGGGTGAGGTCGAATGATTGGAGCGAGGTGAGTGCTGCTAGCGGGGAAAGATCGCCGCTGAACTGAAAGTCCTCGGACAGGCTGAGCGATTGGAGCGAAGTGAGGCCAGCCAGCTCTGGCGGAAAGCGAGTCAGGTGTGCAAGTCCGCTAAGATCTAACTCAACACTTTTGTTCTCTTTGGCTTCCTGGATGCGCCGGAGGGCTTTCTGATAATCGTGCTCTTGTTCCGGAGTCATGGACCTGTGCCGTTAGTTTTTATCAGAAAGATTCACTTTTCTACGACATAGAAATCCTTATAACTCTGCCCGACCGACAGCGATGGGTTAGGTCCGAGCAGCTTGTGGCCGAGGATCTGGGCTAAGAAGATGTCGTCGGTCTGGTTCTGGGGTTTGAACTTGTGGCAGCAGATGGCGCCGTAGGCGCTTCGGAGGTAGCCTGGTTTCCAGGGTTTGTCCAGAGAGACCGAAAGCGGCGGAAATGTACTTGGGCAACTCCAGGGCCGGTGGTGGTGTTAACGGCATCGGCGCTCGCGAAGGTTTTGAGATCCCGGAGCCGGTCGAGGGCTTGGATGATCTTTTTTGGATCGGCCAGAACGGGAATAGGGTAAGGCTCGAAGCTGGTGCCGGGGGCGTGGCGGGTTTTAAGCTGGCCGTCGAAGATGAGGGCGGGGAAGGGGAGTTTCTTTGGAGGCAGGCTGAAGCTGGCGCTAAAGAAGATTTCGGCCGGCCGGCGCCCGGTCAAGGCCATCAGGCCCATCCCTTTTTCGAGGTAGCGGTCGCTGGCCAACAGGTCGAGAGCTTTTTCTATGAAGGCCTGCGGGT
>Ga0306923_10003122_pt1 | contig 15476 bp, 12 predicted proteins | sample sta12Can44000108_FD_203841 | JGI IMG/M metagenome (GOLD analysis project Ga0306923, IMG submission 203841) | Lab enrichment of tropical soil microbial communities from Luquillo Experimental Forest, Puerto Rico - statanox.12C.anox.44.000.108 (v2)... | ecosystem: Environmental > Terrestrial >... | reverse complement strand
CTTGCTTCGCTGGCTGATTTGGCTTTCCGAATCGGGGATTCGGTTCAACCAGGTAGGACAAAACCCTGAATCGCGAGGAAAGAAACGCGAAACCGTGAAGCGTGCATCTCTCCTCATAGTAATGTTGTCCCTCGTTGGCTGCACGCGTGCGCCTTCGATAGATATTCTCGGGTCGTTTTTTCCCGCCTGGCTTCTCTGTTTCACGATTGCGGTGGTCGTCACGGTTTTCGTCAGCTTGTTGCTCTCGCGATTTCGGCTCAGCGTTGCGTATCCCGTTCTGTTTTATCCCAGCCTAGCCGCATTTTTAACTTTTGCGCTGTGGCTCATCTTTTTTCTTTAGCAGGAGGCTCGGACGATGGATACCAACAGCAATGCGAGTCCGGGAAAGCAGCTTAGCCGCTGGTTGAGCATCGCCATTGTGATCGCTGCGATCGCCCTTGGCCTCACCGTCTTGTATCGCTACAGCCATTATCCGCGGACTGATGATGCCGAAGTATTCGCAAATTTCATCGGAATCGCGCCACAGGTCGAGGGGCCCATCATCCGCCTGAATGTTCGCGACAACGATTTCGTAAAGAAAGGGGATCTGCTGTTCGAGATCGACGAGCGCCCATATCGGTATGCCCTTGAAAGGGCGATCTCTGATCAAGCCACTCTGGAAGGGCAGGTCTCTGACGAACAACGGAGAATCAACGCACTGGTGAGCGCCGTAGATGTCTCTCAGGCAAATATCCATAGCGCTCAAGCCGATGTAACGAATGCCGAGCAAGGCGTCAAGCGAGCCCGAGCGGAGTGGCTCTATGCCGACGATAATTTACATCGCCTGGAGCCCTTGCTGGCGAAGCAGTTCGTCACCGAGGACCAAGTGGACAAAGCCCGGTCGCTGGATGAGATGGACGCGCAAGCCCTCCGCCAGGCGGAGTCGACACTCCTGCTTACACAGTCAAGATTAAAATCGTCTCTCGCTCAACACGAGCAGGCGCAGCATGCCGTCACTACACTGGAACCGCTGATCAACCAGCGAGGCGCAAAGAAGTCGGCCGTGGACAACGCTCGCTACAATTTCAGTAATTGCCGGATTTATGCGCCGTTTGACGCTCGCGTAACCAATCTCACGATTTCAGAAGGGGCCTACGCGCATGTGGGCGAACGAATTTTTACGCTCATCGACGCGCGCATTTGGTGGGCAATCGGTAATTTCCGGGAAGGCGAGCTCCAGCACATCAAACCCGGAATGCGCGCTGACGTTTACGTCTTGTCGCGCCCGAGCGTGCGCTTTGCCGGCGTGGTAGATAGCCTCGGCTTCGGCGTAACGCCCGACCCCGATTTGATTGGAACCTTGCAACCCGGTCTGCCGGACGTACAACGAACCCTCAACTGGGTGCACCTCGCCTCCCGGTACCCAGTTCGAGTCCGCGTTGAGAATCCCCCCGAGGATCTGTTCCGAATTGGTGAGTCAGCCGTGATCACGATTCGTGGAAATTAACCATGGCCACCGCTGCGCAAAGCATCTCTAAGCCAGTTCCTCTATCCGTCCGGTTTGGACGATTTCTCAAGGAAGAACTCGCGCCCTATCCTGGCAGAATTGGTCTGGTCGGGCGAATGGTTCTTGCGACCACAATCGTTATGATTGTCTCCATGACTTTTCAACTTTCCTACGCCTTTCAAGGTGCGATTGTCGGGCTATTCATGTCGCGTGAAAGCGCACGAGCTACTGCGCAGTCGGCATATTCATGGCTGCTTCTCACAGGAATATCGGTTGTCTATGTAATCGTTTCAGCCCGGTTCGTCATCAACTTCCCAATGATTCATTTGCTTTGGGTCTTTGCTTCGTTCTTCCTGGCGTTCTATTTGATCAGCGGCCTGAAAAGCTATGTTACAGCTGTCGTATTTGCAGTCATTATCTCGGTCGGGGTACCTCTATGGGACCGCTACGTGCCCGCGGAAAGGAATGTGGAAGACACGCTCCGGCTTGTATTGAGCGTAATACTGGGAACCGCCGTAACTCTGGCGGTAGAGCTTGCATTTGTACACAGAAAGCCCGGAGACCAGATTGTTGAACCGATCGTGGAACGACTGGGGACTGTCGCGAAATTTCTTGAGTGCGTAGCAGAACGCTGCCCCATGGATGAGAAGGCAGCGGGCAATCTTGCCCGCCTGGGCATGGTGGGTACATCCAGATTGCGACGCATTTTGGCGCGGTCGAACTACTCGCATCACTTCGTCGAGCAAATGGGCGCTGTTGCTGCGCTCACGGCGAGAATTGTCGACATGGCTTCCAATTGGACCCCTCCCAACTTTACTCTTTCCGACGACGACAAAAAGCGATTGCGACGATTGACTGAGAACCTTGCCACCATTTGCGCCGATTTGCGGGCTAGAAGGACCCCACACCTGAGCCAACCTATGCCGGCAGGCAGCAGATTGAGTGCGGTGCCTATCCTGCCCGAGTTAGAGAGGACCGTCTCGTTGATGCCGGAAGCCTTCGTTGGAACTCGTCCCATTGACGCGTACGCGCCACCGAGCCCGGGCGGGGACCCGCCGCAAAGCATTTTCGCCTGGGACATGCGGTCCAACGACGAGCACATAAAATTTGCATTGAAAGGCTGCTTGACTGCCAGTCTGTGCTACGTCATTTATAACGTCGTCGATTGGCACGGCATCAGCACGTCTGTTACAACGTGCTTTCTGACAGCGCTTTCGACAATCGGCGCGTCGCGACAAAAGCAGATTTTGCGCTTCGCAGGTGCAATACTTGGCGGTTTCGTATTCGGGATGGGCGCGCAAATCTTCATACTTCCTTATGTCAATACGATCGGCGGTTTCACGCTCCTTTTCATCTTCGTTACGGCTGTGTCCTCCTGGGTACTGACTTCCAGCCCGCGATTGTCGTACTTTGGGGTGCAAATGGCCCTTGCTTACTACTTCATCCACTTGCAGGAATTCGCGTTCCAGACTTCGCTGGCGATCGCGAGGGACCGCGTCGTCGGCGTTCTGTTCGGTCTGATTATGATGTGGTTGGTTTTCGATCAGCTTTGGGCCGCACCCGCATGGGTGGCGATGAAGAACACCTTCACAGCCAATCTGCGTTTGCTAGCCCGGCTGTCCAGAGAACCGGTTGCAACGGACATGAGAAGTTCAACCAACACATTTTTTTCCATCCGGGAGATGTTTCGTCAGGACGTGGATAGCGTGCGTTCGTTGGCGGATGGCGTTCTATTGGAGTTCGGCGCGATGCGGGAGCGAGGGCTCGCCTGGCGCCGGGAGATCCTCGACTGGATGCCGCAATTCCGCGCCTTGTTCCTGACGGAAGTTTCCTTGTGGAAGTTCCGAGCCAAATCTCCCGGCTATGAGTTGCCCGAGCCGGTCCGCCTAGCGCAGCGGGCGTTTGACGATCAGACAGCAAATATGCTTGATGGCATAGCCGACAGGATCGAGGGCGTAACGCCAGAGCACGAGGCGAATCTGGAAAGGGCATCCGAACACCTGAATCAAGCGATTCAGACCTTCCGGTCAGAACACCCGCAAGAAGCGCTCTCACCTCAGGTCCAAACATATTTCGCCCTTATCAACAGAGCTGAAGATCTGGCAACTTCCGTGACTGGCGCATTTTCAGGAAGCAGTGCGTGATTCGCGAATGTTCTAGCGATTGTTATTTCGTTCATTCGATTCCTTCTTCTCCTTTACTGCATTGCTCGATCCAGAAGCTTCGACCGTGCTCGCGCCTGTAGTGGCCTTACTCTTAAATTGCGCGACGCCCGTTTTCGACAGGACATCGCGGAACAACATCGGTTACGTATAAACTCCAACGTACCTGTGTTTGGGTGGGGCTTCGCAAACAAGAATCCTTCTCGCTCCTTGATAACTCCAACGTGGGGTCTTCCATTTTTACCGGCACCCTGACGGGTCAGCACACGGGCCGCACTGTATCTTCGCGTACTCTCAGCTTGGGGCGAACGCGGCATTAAGAAACTTCAGTGCGGGGAATAAGTTAGAATGGAGCCGAGTTCGCCTACCTGCCGATGACCACTACTTCGGATTCTGCTGTGACAACGAGCAAGTCACTTTGGAGCTTGAGCGGGCTGAAGGTTCGGCAGCTGGCACGGAATGCGTTTGCCGGGCTTAGAAAGAATGATGCGATCGGGCGAGCGTCGCAACTGGCATTTGATTTTCTATTCGCGCTTTTTCCTCTGATCCTGCTGATAGTGACGATGTTCGGGATATTTACTTCGCGGAGCGCGGATCTGCGGAACGATTTTCTCTCTTATTTTTCGAACTTTCTTCCCCCTGGAGCATTCGAGGTGCTGCGAACGACCACAGATGAGCTTGCTACGAGTGCGAGCGGAGGCGAATTTACGTTTGGAGTTGCGGCGGTGATTTGGTTCGCGTCGGGCGGAATTGCGTCCATGATCATGGCGTTGAACCTGGCGTATCAAATGGAAGAAACGAGGTCGTGGTTCAAGATTCGCTCGACTGCGATTGTCCTGACGATAGTGATGTGCGCGCTGCTGGTGATGGCGTTGCTGCTGGTGTTGGCGAGCGGCGACGTATTCGACTCGATTGGGGAGCGGCTGCGGCTGGGGCCGGTGGTTGTGGAGGTGGGGAAGATTCTTCAGTGGCCGACAGCCATTGTGTTTGTGATGCTTTCGTTTTCGCTGATTTACTACGCGGGACCTACGTTGGTGGGGCGAAGGTGGCACTGGGTCACTCCGGGGTCGGCATTTGGGACGGGGCTGTGGCTTCTTGCGTCGCTGGGCTTTCGGACTTACCTCAATTACTACAACACGTACAGCACGATATATGGTTCGCTGGGTGCGGTGATGATTTTATTGGCGTGGCTATACGTCTCCGGGTTGTCGTTCCTGATTGGCGGGGAGATCAACGCGGAGCTCGAGCGGGCTTGTATCAATTGCCGCGAGCCTGAGAAACTGAGCGCGCCGGACACAGGGTGATAGCTTTAACACCCAACCCTCGCAGACAGAATCACAGGGTAGTCGAAAATTCAAAACATTGGACTACTTAGCATCACGCTCGCCCAACTCATCCTAGAGCGAATTTTCGTCGTTATCTCATGAAAGCCAAGAAGCCGCGGCTGAGATCCTTCGCTCAAGACGACAAATTTCCGGCGAAAGTCTAGTCGGTCAGGGCTGGATTTGAACCAAGCCTTCGGCAGGCTTTGTTTGTGCGACGGAACGCCAGCGCGAAGGATCAATCGCGCGGGCGCGGAGTTTGTTGACGAAGAGGCCGGTCGAAATCGAGCCGGAGATGAAGTGACCGACCTTGAGAGGCCCTATCACTTTTTCGCTTCTGATCCAGTGCAGCGCGGTGCTGATCGAGCAACCGCATTGGGAGCAATCCGGCGTGCCGCCAAACACGCATGGCTCGACGCGGCTTTTTAGGTCGGCGGAATAGTTGGCAGACATTTTGGCGAACAGACAATCGTCGGGATTCTTGGGAGGGTGCAACAGGGTTTCTGCCATGCCGCCCTTGAAGAGGAATTTCGGATATTTTTCGTAAAGGATAGGCAACTCACGCGCGAGAGTTTTGCGATCGGACGGAGTGAGAATCTCCGGCACCTCTTCGCCGAGCTGCGGCGTGTAGACGCTGACCCAGATGCGGTCGACTTCGGGGCGCGCGCTCCAGAAGGCGACGTATTCTTCGAGGTACCCGGAACGCCCGAGCATCGGGCGCGTGATCGTCCAGTGCACGTTGATTTCGCGGCCTTCGATGTTTTTTAAAATGCGCTCATAGGTGGCCGGCTGGCGGCGAATATCGTGATGCTCAGGTAGACCGTCAATCGAAACGGCGACGCGGACGCGGCGAAGGTTCATCCACTCGGCAGGAATGGGAATTACGGCGCTGGTGACGACCAGCGAAAAGATGTTCATGCTGCTAAGAATCGGGAGGATGCGGCTCAACTCCTTGTGACGAACGAGCGGCTCGCCGCCCACAAGCGAGACGTGCATCGGTTTGTGTTTGCATACGAGGTCAAGGATGCCGTTGACAAGAGCATCGCCATGAAGATCACTGAGCTGGCGCAAAGTGGCTTGGCCGCCGAGGTGCGAGGGCCCATATGCGTAGCAGCCGGGGCAGCTAAGCGGACACTCCCGCGTGATTTCGATGGAGAGCATAGGCACTTTGCCGGTCAGGATATTGCCCCAGGCAGACAGAAGTTCGCGCGGAGTAACGCTAGGGTTGGGGCTGGCCGACGTGGGACCCGCAGCCATATCTACAGTATGACGCAATTCTGCAGAGAAAGATTCTCGCAGGAACACAAAATCGAGAGGCGGCATTACAGAGGCAGTTGGATTGACACGACTTACGACCAGGGAGCAGACAGGGAGCTCCCGCGGCGGCCAAGCAAAACAGCGCTTGACATTAAGGCCACCTGCTTAAAGCGGACCGAGACCGCCCTGGTCTTCAAAAGTTCCCTTCGGGTCATTAGTTTTTTGGCACCGCTCTGAGAGGCTTTCTTGACTGATGATCGCTGCCTGGCCGTTAGGGGCAAGAAGTAAACTCGATTCCCACTGACCATTTCCCAGCTTTTCTTTGGAGGGTCTATTTGTACCACCTGGAATTCTTGTTCCTCTCCAGTATATCTGTTGGCAAGTAAAATCTTCGTTGAATAGGTTGCGCCCTCCCAGCTTGTGCCAAAACTAAGGGGATCCTTTCTTGCTGGAAATAGGTAAAATCACACGTACCATGCATACCTCCACAGGGCGTGAATCTGATCCGCACGAGTCTGAGGAAGTTTCGGTTGTCGCAACATCCGTTACGAACCCGCCTTCCGAAGCGTCACCACCTCGACCATCACTGGCACTGGAGTCTCCCGAGCTATACATCAACCGAGAACTCAGCCTTTTGGAATTTCAGAAAAGGGTTTTGGAGCAGGCACAGGACCGTGAGAATCCTCTCCTGGAGAGAGTAAAGTTCCTTTCAATCGTCAGCTCCAACCTGGATGAGTTTTTCATGGTGCGTGTCGCAGGTCTGCAAAGGCAGGCGGCGAGTGGTGCTCAAGAGGCAAGCGTCGATGGCCTTCCTGCTGCGGTTCAACTGCAACTTATCCGAGAGGAAGTCCGCCAGCTTGTCAGCAAGGTACAGAATCTTTTGCGCGACGAACTCCTGCCCGCTCTTGAACACGAAGGAATCCGAATCTCAGACATTTCCGCTCTACCAGCAGAACAGCGGTCTTCGGTCGACTCCTATTTCCTTCAGGATGTATTCCCAGTGCTCACGCCATTGGCCTTCGATCCCAGCCGGCCATTCCCTCACATCTCGAGTGGCAGTCTGAATCTTGCCGTAGTCGTCGGAGACAATCAGGGCACGGAGAATTTCGCTCGAGTAAAAGTGCCGGACTCGCTACCCCGGTTGGTTCCGGTAATAACGAATGCTCGTCAAGCGAAGAGCTCCAAACCCGCAAAATCAGAAAACACGTTCGTTTGGTTGGAGCAGTTGATTGCAGCCAATCTTTCTTTACTGTTTCCGGGAATGGAAATCGTAGAAGCCTACGCGTTCCGGGTGACTCGCGATGCGGAAGTCGCCATTCAGGAACTGGAAAGCGATGACCTGCTGGAAACTGTCGAAGAGGCCATGAGACAGCGGCGGTTTTCGAACGTCGTTCGTCTTCAAGTGGACGCCAACGTATCCGAGAAAGTACTGGAGATCCTTGCCAGCAACCTGCCGATCGACAAACAGGATGTGTACCGCATCAAAGGCTCCATCGGGCTCGGACGGCTGATGGAACTGTATGCCATAGATCGCCCGGATTTGAAGGATAAGCCCTTCGCGCCAACAATACCCTCGAGCCTGGGAGCGGATGCGGACGAGAATGTGTTCTGCGTCATCCGCCGCGGTGATCTCTTGCTGCATCATCCGTATGAGTCTTTTCAACCGGTTGTCGAATTCCTGCAGGAGGCAGCGCGCGACCCAAATGTGTTGGCGATCAAGGTAACCTTGTATCGCGTTGGCCGAAACTCGCCGATTGTGGCTGCCCTCCTCGAGGCTATTGAGCAGGGAAAGCAGGTATCGGTCCTAGTCGAACTCAAGGCTCGGTTCGACGAAGAAAGCAATATCGAGTGGGCGCGAACCCTGGAAGATGCCGGCGTACACGTCGTGTACGGGTTGGTCGGAATGAAGGTGCATTCCAAGATTGCTTTAGTAGTCCGGCGTGAAGGCAAGGATATTCGCCGCTATGTGCACATGGGGACGGGCAACTACAATCCGATGACTGCCCGCATTTATACCGACTTCGGCTATTTGACGTGCAATGAAAAAATTGCGGATGATGCGACTCACTTTTTCAACGCTCTGACGGGATATTCGCGAAAAAACGAGCCACACGAGCTCCTTGTGGCTCCCGTCAATCTTAGGCAGAGGCTCGAAGAATTGATCCTTAGAGAAATCGCGCTTCAGGAGACGGGAGGGCACGGCCATCTGATTTTCAAAATGAATGCACTTGAGGACCCGCAGATGATCCGGTTGCTGTATCGGGCTTCGCAAGCGGGTGTGAAGGTTGAGCTGTTGGTGCGTGGACTCTGCTGCTTACGGCCTTTAGTAAGTGGATTCAGCGACACTATTCGTGTTACGAGCATCGTCGGACGGTTCTTAGAGCACAGCCGTGTCTACTACTTCCGCAATGGTGGAGCCGAGGAAATCTATCTCGGCAGCGCTGATCTTATGCGCCGGAACTTGAGTCATCGCGTCGAAATCCTCTTTCCGGTCGGTAATCCCGAGCTAGTTCGTCGCTTGAAGGATATTCTTGACATTCAGTTGGCCGACGAAAGGAAATCTCATCATTTGCAGAGTGACGGACATTACATCCGGAGCAGCAAGAGTGAACAACCTGATGCAATCGACAGCCAACTTCAGTTCCTCGCCCATGAACGTGGGCCTCTCAAGGTTGCTAAAGGCTTGGCGGTCCTATCCCGCAAGCGTCGCATTGCAGATCGGCGGGCTAACGCGCGAACAAAAACCTAATTATCTCAATCTTTTCAATCATCCGAATCTCGCAAATCCAGGTAACAATCCCCCGAATCATCCAACTCGCGTTGCATTTTCCTTTTGAATCTAGCACACGGGATCAAGTACCTACACCGCGCAGCTACTAAACGTGTGGCGGCCCCAGGTACGGGAACTAGTCTAACAGATCGCCGTGCGGTCCAACTTTATCTCCTGTCACCTTTCCGTTCGTGAGCATAGAGAGGAAAACGTCGACAACATCGTCGGTGAGCGCTTTTGTCGGATTCGATGCTCACCGGGTCGTGAGTGATATGGCGATTTATGGACAGTTACGAGCCCACTACAGTGTGCGCACGTTGACTTGCTCGCGGGCACGGCTTAAGCAAAATCTGCGGATTGCTTGCCCTTCTTCTCATCGGTAAACTTGCTCTTGCGCCTAGACCCATGAATGAACTCTATAAAGAGGCCGTTTCTCTTTCCATTTTTGAAAAGTGCGTCGCCGCCGTTTTCGGCATTCTGGTTATTCACCTCGCCTTCCGCGTCATCGAAGAGACACTTCCTCGCCGTTTCGGACGCGCCAACTCGCGTTACAAAGTCCGCAAATTCCTGATCTTTACGGGCTACACAACGATTCTGCTCTTTCTGGCGCTTCTGTTTGAGGATCATCTCGGCCGCTTGGGCTTCGCGATTGGTGTGATTGGCGCAGGCGTCGCCGTCGCTCTGCAGGACGTGCTTGCCAGCATCGCCGGCGCGTTCACCATTGGTTTTTCGCGCCTTTATATCGTCGGTGACAGAGTGCAAATCGGCGAGTCGAAGGGCGACGTAATCGATATCGGGCTTTTGCGCACCACCTTAATGGAGACAGGGAATTGGGTCAAAAAAGATCTCTATAACGGACGCGTCGTTCGTATCCCCAATAGCGCGGTGTTAAAAGGTCCGGTCTTCAACTATTCCCAGGGATTCCAATTCATCTGGGATGAAGTCAAAGTAGTGCTGACGAACCAGTCAGATTGTGAACTCGCCCGCGAGATATTCACACGGGTAGCCCGGGAAGCGGTGGGTAACTATCTCGTTGAGGCACAAGCTGCCTGGAAAGCTATGACGGACTATTACCAGACCGAAAATCCTTCGCTGGAGCCAACCGTTACTCTGGCCGTGAATGGCGGAACATTTGAATTCAGCGTCAGCTACGTCGTCGACTACTCCAAGCGCACCGCCATGCAAGACCAGCTCTACTCAAAGATCGTGGAGGAAGTTGCTAACAGCAACGGACGCATGCAATGGGCCATCACCTCAGCAGTTCAGACGTTGCCGCCGATCACACCCAAGCCGGCAACTTTCCCTTCCGGTCAGGGGTCGGCCAAACCCGCCACCTCCAATTAAAACAGTTGTCGCTTGTTCGGCAGCACGACGCTCAACTGAACATCAGTAGCGCGCTGCGATGCTAGGCGTTCTGAATTCACGCGAAATGCGAGTGTCATAGTTGCTGCCAGGTCCGTTCCAACTTTTCGACTGGCGGCCATTTCAGCCACACATGTAGCGAGCATTCTTCCTTCGTTAAGTTCGTCGAACGAAACGGGATGCTCAAAACCATGCTCAGCTCTCGCAGCCGCGATAATTTGCCCAATCCCGTTCAGAACGGTAACCAACCCTATGTGACGCAACACGCCGGCGATTGGAGACTTGTTCGACATGTTCGACTTCAAGCCGAAGCGCTAACCAAATAGACGGTACTTACAGAGATGACCCTGTCCGGCATCTGCTAGTCAGCCGCAGAAATGGATGAGGGCCTTAGCGTCTTCAAGAGTGCCGCGATAAAGAAATCCTAATAAGATAGACGCCTCGCCTACAGAGGAGGCAAGCCGTGAGTCCAACGCAAACGAGGGCCGCGCTGAGCGATTACTTGGCTGCGGAGCGAACGTTTCTCGCGTGGATTCGCACGGGCCTGGCGCTGATGGGGTTTGGTTTTGTGGTGGCGCGCTTCGGGATTTTCCTTCAGGAATTCCAATTTGCGGGAAATCAGCACGTATTGCCGACCGGGCTATCGCTTTGGTTCGGGACGGCACTAATCGTGGCGGGCATCGTGGTGAATCTAGGTTCGGCGTGGCGGCACGTGCGGCTCGTTCGTGAACTGGATCGAGGGGACACGACGTCGTCGCGCGCGCTGGCGCAAGCAGTTGCGACGGCTCTGTTCCTGGCGCTGGTCGGGATCGCGATGGCAATTTATCTGGTGACAGTGCGAGATTCGGCGGGCAGCAATTCGGGAAATTTTCATTCGACGAAGATGGAGGAGGAACTTATGGGAGCGGAAGGGAGTAAGGGAGTGGCGAACGGAGTCGTGAAGAAACCGAGCAATCATTCGGTGGATGAGACGGTCGCGAAGCTCAGGGGTATCTTGGAAGCGAAAGGCGTCATGCTTTTTGCGCTGGTGGACCACAGCGGAGAGGCGACGAAGGCGGGGCTGAAGATGCCTCCCACGAAATTATTGATTTTCGGCAACCCCAAAGGAGGCACGCCGCTGATGCTGGCGGCTCCGAGCGTAGCGATCGACTTGCCGCTGAAAATTCTGGTGGCCGAAGACGCGCAGGGCAAGGTCTGGCTTTCTTACAATAGCCCTGAATACTTGGAGGAACGCCACGGCCTGCCGCAGGACCTTTTGCAAAATATCTCCGTCGTAGAAGTCCTGGCGGCGAAGGCTGGCGAATAAGAACAGTCGATATCAGGCGTGGCTGTTGGAAGCTCCATTTGAGGCGAATAGGGCATTCGAAAGGATCCCAGGCCCTAACGCCCAACGCTTGCAGGATCGGAATGCCGATGCCATAATCACGCTGCCCTAACCCCGAGTAAAGGTCCCCGTCGCGTATGCCTGGTTTTGATTTCGTGGTGGCGCCATGAACGAAGTTCTTCAGATCGCTTACCTGGCTAGACATGGCGAAACAGCCTGGACGATCACCGGCCAACACACAGGCCGCACCGATTTACCCCTTACCGAGCAGGGGGAGGCCAATGCGCGGCGGATCGGGGAGCGCCTTAGCGGACTGACGTTCAGGAAGGTATTCACGAGTCCCTTGCAGCGTGCCGGAAGGACATGTGAGTTGGCTGGGTTTGGGTCAGTAGCTCAAATCGATGGCGATCTCGTCGAATGGGACTATGGTGAGTACGAAGGGCGCTTAACGATTGACATCTTGAAGGAACGCCCGGACTGGCAATTGTTCCGCGACGGCTGTCCTGGAGGGGAATCGCCACAGCAAGTTGCCACTCGGGCTGATCGGGTAGTCAGCCGCGTGCGCGCAATCGCAGGAGATGTTCTGCTTTTTTCCAGCGGTCATTTTCTCCGAATGGTGGCCACCCGATGGATCGGCATCGAGCCAATCAATGGTCAATCTCTCATGCTGAGCACGGCGAGTCTAAGCGCAGTGGGGTATGAAAACAGCATCTTGCGCCCGGCGATCCGGCTGTGGAATGACACCCATCATGTGCTCACATCGAGCGAGCAGAATGCCGCCCGATTTCACGCGAGAGCAACCAGTTAGCAAGCAACGAGGTGACGTGATCGTCTGGAGGAGCGCATATGCAACTTGGAATGATAGGACTGGGAAGAATGGGCGCCAACATGGTGCGACGGCTCATCAAGAAAGAACACGACTGCGTCGTGTTCGACAGGTCGACGCAAATCGTGAGCGAACTAGCAAAAGAGAATGCGGTCGGAGCAACTTCGCTCCAGGACTTTGCAAAAAAACTCAAAACACCGCGGGCAGTATGGCTGATGGTTCCTGCGGCGGTCGTCGATCAGACCATCGCTGACCTAATGCCCCACCTCGAGGCAGGCGACATCCTAATCGACGGCGGCAATTCCTACTATGTCGACGACATTCGCCGCGCGAAGGAACTCGCAGCGAAGCGCATCCACTATGTGGATGTAGGCACGAGCGGCGGTGTGTGGGGCCTCGAACGTGGTTACTGCATGATGGTCGGCGGAGAAAAGGATGTGGTCCAGCACCTCGATCCGATCTTTTCCGCACTCGCCCCCGGCCGGGGCGACATCCCGCGCACGCCGGGTCGCGAGAAGGTTGACGGCACCGCCGAGCAAGGGTACTTGCACTGCGGTCCAAACGGCGCTGGCCACTTTGTCAAGATGGTCCATAACGGAATCGAGTACGGAATCATGGCAGCCTACGCCGAAGGGCTGGCAGTGCTTCGTGGCGCCAACATCGGAAAGCAAGCAGGTCAGATCGACGCTGAGACTACTCCCTTGCGCGATCCTGAACACTACCAGTACGAGCTTGATCTGCGGAACATTGCGGAAGTGTGGCGGCGCGGCAGTGTGATCGCCTCCTGGCTGCTGGACCTTACGGCCACCGCCTTGCTCGAGGATCCGACGCTTTCGAAATTCGCCGGGCGGGTGTCGGACTCAGGCGAAGGGCGCTGGACTATCAAAGCAGCAGTCGATGAAGCGGTGCCCGCACCAGTGTTAACCGCATCTCTGTACGAGCGCTTCAGCTCACGCGGCGAAGCGGACTACGCGAACAAGCTCCTATCTGCCATGCGTTACGAGTTCGGCGGCCACTTGGAGAAAGCGGCTGGAAAATCAGGAGCTGCTTGAGAAGGCATATCATGACCAACTTTCACTCGGACGCGCTTGTTTTCTTTGGTGCTACAGGCGATCTTGCCTATAAAAAGATCTTCCCAGCCTTGCAGGCAATGGTGAAACGCGGACACTTAAATATACCGGTCGTCGGTGTAGCCAAAGCTGGATGGAATCTCGATCAACTTCGCGCGCGTGCAAAGGATAGCCTCGAGAAATACGGTGGGGTCGACGCCGCCGCGTTCGAAAAGCTCTGCACCTTGCTGCGTTATGTCGACGGCGACTACGAGAACCCGGCCACCTTCGAAGGCCTTCGCAAAGAGCTGAGGGACGCACGTTATCCCGCTCATTACCTGGCTATTCCACCTGTTCTGTTCGAAACCGTTGTAGAACAGTTAGCGAAATCGAATTGTGCCCGGGGTGCGCGAGTTATCGTTGAGAAGCCATTCGGGCACGAACTTGTCTCGGCGCAAGGTCTTAACAAAGTCTTGCTTGGCGTTTTCAACGAAGCGGACATCTTTCGCATCGACCACTATCTTGGCAAGCGCCCGGTGAACAATATGTTGGCGTTCCGTTTCGCGAATGCTTTTGTTGAAGCCTTTTGGAACCGCACCTACATCAAAAGTGTGCAAATCACCATGGCAGAGGACTTCGGCGTTCAAGGTCGAGGAGGCTTCTACGATCAGACAGGAACCATACGCGATGTAGTCCAGAACCATCTCTTTCAAGTTCTTTCCAATTTGACGATGGAACCGCCAGCAAGATTGGACAGTGAGTCCGTGCGCGACGAGAAAGTAAAAGTGTTGAAAGCGATTTCACCCATCGAAGAGAAGAATCTCGTACGCGGCCAGTTCCTCGGCTACCGCGATGAACCTGGCGTAGCAAAGGACTCGAAAACGGAAACCTTTGCGGCGCTTAGGCTGGAGATCAATTCCTGGCGCTGGAAAGGGGTTCCTTTCTACATCCGTGCCGGAAAATGCTTGCCCGTGACTTCCACGGAAATTGTCGGCAAGTTTCGCAAGCCTCCTACATTGGTTCCCGAAAGTGCCTTGACGGAAAACCATTTGCGGCTCCGCCTCAGTCCCGAGGTCACCATCGCCATGGGAATGATGGTACTCGCTCCGGGCGAGGGCATGGCCGGCCAGGCGATCGAGATGGTAGCCAGCCGGTCTCCGCGGGCGGCCGATATGGATGCGTACGAGCGAGTGTTGGGAGCGGCAATGGAAGGAGATGCTACGCTGTTCGCGCGAGAGGACTACGTGGAGGAAGCATGGCGCATCGTCGATCCGGTGCTCAAGATGAGCACGCCGATTTACCAGTATCAGGCGAATACCTGGGGACCACGTGAGGTTGAACGAGTGACACCGATGGGAGGCTGGAGCAATCCGGCCGGCCACGAGGCATCGGCAGTGGCAAGCGCGGCGGCGGCGTAAAAACAAGCCGTTTACCTCTTGAGTCCGCAGTGCCGGGAGAAGGCTTAATGAGACTTGAAGTCTATAGCGACGCTGACGCGGTCGCACAAAAAGCTGCGGCACTCGTGGCGGCGGAGGCGAGAGCTGCGGTCTCCGCTCGCAGGTCTTTTGTGATGGCCGTCAGTGGCGGGCACACTCCATGGCTGATGCTGCGTGCTCTGGCAGATGAAGACGTGCCGTGGGACGCGATGCACGTGGCGCAGGTGGATGAGAGAGTCGCACCTGTGGGGCACCCGGACAGAAATCTCACCCACCTCCGTGAGAGCCTACTCGAGCATGCGCCTTTGCGCCCTGAGCAGATTCACGCAATGCCTGTTGAATCCAGCAATCTGGAGGCGGCATGCGAAGAATACGCGCTGACTCTGCGGGCCATCGCCGGTTCGCCGCCTGTGCTTGACCTCGTTCACCTGGGACTTGGACCCGACGGCCACACGGCTTCACTCGTGCCTGGGGACGCGGTT
>Ga0306923_10003120_pt1 | contig 15486 bp, 15 predicted proteins | sample sta12Can44000108_FD_203841 | JGI IMG/M metagenome (GOLD analysis project Ga0306923, IMG submission 203841) | Lab enrichment of tropical soil microbial communities from Luquillo Experimental Forest, Puerto Rico - statanox.12C.anox.44.000.108 (v2)... | ecosystem: Environmental > Terrestrial >... | reverse complement strand
GGATGACAGGGGCAAGGCGATCCGCGAGATCGACGTCATCATCGCGATCCTCGATGAACGCAAGCAGGCGCGCAGGCTGCGAAGGCTGAGCGTCGTGAACTTCGTCACCATCCCCGAGATTGAGCGCTGGCTCAGGCTCGGCGTCGTAGGCCGCTTCGATCTGCCGGAGGATGAGCTGGCAGTTCGCCGCGCGGCTGCGCGCGCGGAGGTCGAGCATCTGATGGGGCTGCTCGAAGGCGAGCCGATGGGGATCCAGATTGCGCTGATCGAGGAGACGCTGCCGAACATCACGTTCCAGCTGTTCCGCGGCAAGGATCGCACCTCGCTGGGGCTCAGTCCTTTCCGGCTGGGCGGCGAATTGCCGAACATCCGGCTGGGTCTTGCGATGGTGACCTCCGACGCGCAGCCGGTCGAGCTCTATGAGAAGCTCGCCGACGAGCTCTGGCAGTGTGCCCACAAAGGACGCGATGCGGCAAAGCTCCTGCAAGCGGTGCTTGACCGCTCCGCGATCGGACGGAGCGGGCGAGCGGCCGCGGCGCGCAGCCGACCAAAACAGACGCGCCGCGAGCGTAGCGCGAAACGAGAGCGGGGCGGCTGACTTCGTCAGGCCGAGCGGGCAGCGCGGCCGCCATGACGGGTGGACCACGCCACCGGATCGGCCAGGAAATTCTCGATAGCGGAGCGGTCTTGCGCCGCCAGCTGCTCGCCCGCAACGCCGCGCAGAACGTCGGCCCAGGTCGCCAGCGCGTGCAGCTTGAGGCTCGCCTGCTCAAGTCGCTCCAGCGCACCGGAAAAGGCGCTGTGATAGAAGATCGTCAGCACGTGCTCGACAACCGCGCCGGCCGAGCGCAGCCCGCGCACGAAGGCGAGCTTGCTTGCGCCGTCGGAGGTGAGATCGTCCATCAGCAAAACGCGCAATCCTTCAACCGGCCCGCCCTCAACCTGCGCGTTGCGTCCGATGCCGAGCGGACGCTTGCGGACATAGCGCAGCTCCAGGGCGTATTGCTCGGCGAGCAAAGCCGCGAAAGCGATGCCCCCGGTTTCGGCGCCCGCAATCGCATCGAGCGACCCGGTGGGAAAGGTCGCGGACAGGTATTGCGCCGAGAGCTCGGTGATGGCGCGCCGCACCCGCGGCTGCCCGATGAGAATGCGGCAATCCACGTAGACCGGGCTTGCCCAGCCGGCGGCAAGAATGAACGGTCGATCACGGCTCACATGAATTGCGCCGGTGCTCAGAAGGAGCTGCGCCACCCCTTGACCGATTTCGCTTCCGGTCATTTTGCTTCCACTGGTCTCGCCTTCGCTCATTTGGCCTCCGGCCATCTTACATGATCGATGCTCATGCCGCCGCCTCCCGAAGCGCTGCCCGCATGACTGCGACCCCGGCGGCGAAGTCCTCGATCGCCATGGCCTCGCGCGGATTGTGCGAGCCATGCTCATTGCGGACGATTACCATGGCGCTCGGAATTCCGGCATTCGCAAACACCGCGGCGTCATGGCCAGCCCCGCTCGGGATCTCCTCGTCGGGCAGCCCGAGCGCGCGCGCCGCGCCGCGCAGCCGGGCGACCCAGCCCGGATCCATGCCCGCGGGCGATGATTCCAGCCGGCGGTCGAGCTTGAACTCGACGCCGCGCTCCTCGCCGACGAGGCGGCATTCGGAGAGGAAGAGGTCATAGAAAGCCTTGAGCGTCTCCCTGCTCTGGCTGCGCGCCTCAAAGCTGAAGCACAGCTTTCCGGGGATGCGTGCGATGGCGTGCTCGCGCGGATCCGTCGTCACGACGCCGATGGTGATGACCAGGTCGCGTCCACGCTCGAGCAGCGTGCGCCAGTGGTGATCGAGGTGGGAGACGAGCTCAGAGGTTGCGAACATCGCATCGTGACGCAGCCAGCGCGGCACGGCGCCGGAATGGCCGGCGGCGCCGATGCACTCCACCGTGCGGTGACGGACGTTGCCGCGCACCCCGGTCACTATGGCGACCGGCAGCCCCCGCGCCACGAGCACCGGCCCCTGCTCGATGTGCAGCTCGACCCAGGCTGCAAAGCTGTTCGGGTCGAGGAGCGGCTCTGCCTTCTTGACGCGCTCCACGTCAACCCCGACCTGCGCCATGCACGCGCCCATCGTGATGTTCGAGTCCGCCGCCTTGAGCTCGAGATCGGCGGCGGACAGGGCGCCGAGCAGCGCGCTCGACCCCACATAGGCCTTGCCGAAGCGTGCGCTTTCCTCCCCGCGTAGAGCAAAAAGCTTCAGCGTCCGGCGCGGGCGGAAGCCCTCGTGCATGAAGCCCGCAAGGATCGCGAGGCCGGCGACGACGCCGGCGGCGCCGTCGAAGTTTCCTCCTTGCGGAACGGAATCGAGGTGCGATCCGCAGGCCAGAAACGGCAATTGCGGCTGCGTGCCGGCCAGGGTGACGACCAGGTTGGCGCCGGCATCGCGCTGGGCCTGCAGGCCCAGCGCCCGCGCCCGCGCCTCGACGATGTCGAGCGCGGTGCTCTCGCCCTTGCCGTAGCTTTCGCGGGTAATGCCGACGCCGTCGCCGGTGGCTACCGAAAGTGCGTCGAACAGTTCGGCGGCGAGCTCGCGCACGCGCGCATCATCGTCGCGGGAGGACGGGGCCGTTTCGGTTTCCAGTCCGACGCTCATGTCGGCGGATTGAGCCATGCGAGATCGGGCTCGTCGGCCTCCTCGATCACCACGCCGCCGGTCAGGTCGGCGACGCGCGCAATCTCGCGATGCACGCAAAATGCCTCGAGGCCGTCGATGATGGTCGTCATGGCAGTGGGCTGCACAAACGTCGCGGTGCCCACCTGCACCGCGGTCGCCCCCGCCAGCATGTATTCCACGGCATCTCCCGCGCTGGAAATGCCGCCGCACGCGATCACCGGGATGCCGATCGCCCGCGCGCACTGGAATACGTGCCGCAGGATGATGGGTTTGATCGCGGGTCCCGAGAGGCCGCCCATGATGTTGCCGAGGCACGGCTTGAATGTCTTGAGATCGATCGCCATGGAGAGAATGGTGTTTGCCACCACCACCGCGTCGGCGCCGGCTGCTTCGGCGGCGCGGGCGACTTCCGGCATGTCCGCGGTATTGGGCGTCAGCTTGACCCAGAGTGGCAGGCGTGTGGCTTCGCGCAGGTGCCCAGTGACCTTCTCCGTGGCGTCGGCATGAATGGCGAACGCCTTGCCATCCTCCTCGATGTTCGGGCAGGAGATGTTCGCCTCGATCGCGGCAACGCCGGGAAGCGACAGCTCCGCCGCCAGGCTTGCAAAGCCCTCCGCGGTCGGCGCCGAGATGCTCACCACCAGCGGGGTATCGTAGCGCGCGTAGTACGGCAGCGTCTCCTCGATGAAGTGCGGCACGCCCTTCGACGGAATCCCGATGGCGTTGATCAGGCTGCCGGGACGCTCCACGATACGCGGCAGCGGATTGCCGGTGCGCAGCTCCCGGGTAATGGTCTTGGTGACGAACGCGCCAAGGCGCCGGAAATCCATCACCCGGTCGAGGCCTTCCGCGAACGTTCCCGAAGCCGGCATGACCGGATTGCGCAGCTTCAGGTTGCCGATCCGAACAGTGAGGTCGACGGCGGCGGCAACGCTCACGGGAGTGCCTCCATCAGATCGAACACCGGCCCCTCCCAGCATACCCGGCGCTGAATGATCTCTCCCTTGACGATGAAATCACGCACGCAGCAGAAGCAAAGGCCCATGCCGCACGCCATCTGCTGCTCCATCGCGACCTGACCCGGAAGCGCAAACTCGTGGGCGAGCCGCTGCTGCACGCGCAGGAGCCGGCTCGACCCGCAGGTGAAGAACGCATCGCAGCGAGCCTGCGAGATGAGGCGGCGCAAGATGCGTTCGACGCTGGCAGGACCGCTTGTCGATTGCGAATCCGTCACCACGATCACTTCGGCTCCGTGGCTGCGAAAGAGCTCCGCGGAGACGACCAGATCGGGACGCCTCGCGCTCAGAACGGCGGTCACCCCGATGCCCTGCTCGCGCGCAGCCTGTGCAAGCGGGCCTAGCGTTGCAAGGCCCGCGCCGCGCCCCACCGCGACAATGCTGCGCCAGCGCCGATCAAGCGCAAAGCCGATGCCCAGCGGTCCCATGATGTCGAGGCGGTCACCGGCTTTGAGCGTATTGAGCCCGCGCGTGCCCGCGCCGGTGACCTTGTAGAGGAATTCAAGTTGCCGACTGGCGGGGCTCGTGCCGTAAAGGCTCATCGGCCGGCGCAGGAACGGCTGCTCGCCGGGCGGTTGCGGGCAGAGCAGCTGAAAGAATTGCCCGGGCGCCCCCGTCGCAGCCGCTTCGCTGCAGGCGAGCACGAGGTGGCGGTATTCCGCGTTTACCCCCTCATTGGCGATGACCTCTGCCAGCTCCGCCACCACGCTGGGCGCAAAGGATTGCCAGCCGGCGTCGGTCGGCTGTCCTGCCAGGCGGGCATCGGCGGCAACCGAGGCCGGATCACGCGACACAACCGCTCCAGGTCAGGTGAGCGCGGCGCCGCGCCGCTCGGGGATCAAGAGCCAGAGCGCCAGGATGTCGAGCAGGTAGAGCGCCGCCAGCATGGCGATAGCGAACTCGAAGCTGTACAGGCTTGCGACCGCACCCACCACCACCGGCCCGAAACCTCCGATCGCGCGCCCGACGTTGAACAGGACATTCTGCGCGGTGGCGCGCGCCGCAGTCGGGAACAATTCGCTGATCAGCGCGCCGTAGCCCCCCAGCATGCCGTTGACGAAGAAGCCCATCACCGCGCCCGCGACCAGGAGCGCCATCGGATCGGTCAGCCGGGAATAGAGGACGACCATCACCGCCGCGCCAAGCATGTAGGCGAAGAAAGCGGGGCGCCGTCCGATGCGGTCGGCGATATGGCCGAACATGAATATGCCGACCGCCATTCCCGCAATCGTCACCGTGGTCCACACCGCCGACTGGGTCAGCGCAAAGCCGAAGCGGGTCGACAGGTAGTTCGGCAGCCAGATCATGACGCCGTAGTATCCAAAGTTCTGCACCGAGCAGAGGATGATCATGCCCAGGCTTAGCTTGGTGGTCTCGGTGTCCTTCACCAGAAGATGCAGCGCGGATTCCTTGGGATGATCGTGCGACTTCTGCACGAAGATTTCCGGCTCGTGCAGCGAGCTTCGGATGAAGTAGGCGGCCACGGCCGGAAAGATGCCAAGCGCAAACATCCCGCGCCAGCCGATGACCGGCAACAGGATGGGAGTGACAATGGCCGCGGCGAGCACGCCAAGCTGCCAGCCCAGCCCCACATACGAGGAAGCGCGCGCGCGCATGGAAGCGGGCCACGCCTCGGCGACCAGCGCCATGCCGATGCCGAATTCCCCGCCAAGGCCCAGCCCGGCGAGCGTCCGATAGAGCAGAAGATCGTAATATCCCTGGGCAAGGGCGCACATTCCGGTGAAGACCGCGAAAACGACGATCGTATAGGTGAGCACGCGCACACGTCCGATGCGGTCGGAAAGCATGCCGAACACGATGCCGCCGATGACGGCGCCGATGAGGGTGGCGGTAACGAGCGAGGCGCCCTGTGCTGGCGTCAGCGAAAGATCGGATGAGATGAACCGGAGCATGAAGCCCAGGATGAGGAGGTCGAACCCGTCCATCGCATAGCCGAGCGCGGAACCGATCAGGGCCTTGATTGCATCGCGGTCGACCAGGGCCGGTCCCGACGTCTCCGCCCCATCGGCAGTCGCAACGTGCTGATGAACCATGGCTATATCCTCTCAATGAGCTGGCGTGCCGTTCGGAATTCCTGGGCGCGGCCGCGGCGCCGGCGCAAGGCGTCCGCTGCCGCATCGCCAGGATACTCCCTCTCGCACCGGCGGCCGCCACACAGTTCGGCGGTACAGTCGGGCGCACAGTCAAGCTTGGCCAATTCTACAATTTCATACTTTGCTTCCGATATCAAGACAAATCTCAATTATGAGATTTCGTTCGGACGGCAGCGCGTCAGACCGCCTGGCGCGCCTTTATTCAAGCGGCTTTACCTTGGAGCAATGATTGGAGTGAAATATGCGCCCGCAAAGGAAATCGTCATGAGACCGGCAAAGCCCGCTCTACGCGCGCTTCTTGCAGCTACGCTCGGGCTGCTGGCGCCGTTTGCCGCCAGCGCGCAGGACGCAAATCCACTGGTGCGCGAGCGCATCAACGTGAACGGCGAGCGGCGCGAGGAGCCGATCCGCGTGCAGGTCAGCATCAACCTGTTCTACGCGGGACCTACCGGGGAAACCGAGGATGCAGCCAAGCTGCGCGACCGGGTGCGGCGCTCGATCTACGAGATGGCGGCAAATGAATGCACGCTGGTCGAGCAGGTGCTCGCGAAGACGTGCCGGCTGGAGTCGATCAATGTCAACCTCAACCGACAGGCCGGCGGGCAAGGCGAGGGCTATATGGCTGGCGGCAATTTTGTGCTGCGCGTCACGCTGAAATAGGCCGCCGCCGCGTTTAGTTCATCCGCGCCAGCGTGGCATCGCGGCGCACTTCATAGACATGAGTGGTCAGCGTCTCGGCCGCGCCCGTGCGGTCGGGACGATCGACCAGCAGGCAGGCGGCATAGTCGGGCGGCGGCTCGCGATCGGTCGCAGCCACGCGCGCGAGCGCGATGGAGGTAAGGCTGCGGCAGATCCTTGCTGCAAACGGCCGCATCCACGGATCGCCGCGGGCGAGCACAATGCCGATAAGCATCGAGGCGCGTGCGGCGCGCTTCCAGAAGACGACACAGAACGTGCCCGCCTTAATCTGCAGCAGCGCTCCCGGGCGCCCGAGGTCAGGGCCCGAGAGCCCCACGCAGGTATCCACTGTCGCGTCCGCGTCGCCGAACTCGAGGTATTTTGCCGGGAATTCCTTTCCGAATCGATTCTTTAACGTGGCAACGGATTCGCTCTTCTCACCGAAGGCGGGCACCTTGCGCGGATCGAGGCGGAATGGAAATGCGCTCTCGAGCCTTCCACGCGGCCCGACCACGAACAATCCGTTCGCGTCGGAGAATTGCACCGGGAGCTTCCCCTCCTCGACCACCTTGCCGTCCACCACCGTGGTCAGATTTGCGCCCGGGGTGCGGAGCGAGGTTTGCGCGGTCGGCCCGTACTTCGCTTTCATCGCCTCGCCGGCGCGATGGAAATCGCTCATCTGGATGGAGATGCTGCTGCCGACGGCGTGCATCTCGGTCAAGGACGAGCGCGGGGTGCGAATGTCGGCGACAACCTCGGCGTAGGCGATTGCGACCATTGCCGCCGCAACGCCTGCCGCAAGCGTCATTTTCCACCGCATGCGCATCGGCTCGGTTCCCTCGACCGCCGAGAGATAGCATCGGGAGGGTTATCGAATTCTCACTCGGCGCGCAGACATCGCATGCCCGGACATCGCATGCGCTGCTTTTCAGCGCGCGCACGCAGAGCCAAGCGTGGATCGATCGGTTGAGCTCAGGAAGGGGCCAAGTCCAGTCCGGACCGCCGGCAATTGTCCAACGTCGCCGCGTTGTCCTCGTCGGTCCCTCCCATGCCTGTCACGATGAAGCCGGAGGCATTGTCCAACCCCAGGAAAGTGCCGTGAAAGGGCTTCTCGTTTGCTTGCTCATCCCGGGCGCTTTTGCTGTTCACATAGCCGCAGACAACCACTCCTGACGAAATTCGCCCGGCGAGCATTCGTCCGATGCCGACGACTTCGAGATCCTTCACCTTGAGACTCTTCACGACGCCGGCGCGCACGCCCGCAACCTGCGCGGCCGTAAGCTTAATCGGCTTGGCGACCTCCAGCGGGATGCTCGCCGGGATTTTCTCGGCGGACGCGCATCCTGACAAGGCGACCAGCAAGATGAGTAAAGAGCAGCGCACCGATCCACCCATTTCGTCCGGCATCCCGGCTTGTTGGCGCTGTCAGGCTTGTGCGTCTTCGATCCCGATGCGCGCGTTTGCGGGCATATTGCGGGGTCGACGCGGTGGGGTCCTGGCTCGCCGTCAGCGAATCTAACCCATCGGCTGACATCCTGAAACCTCGCTGTTACAGTGCTGACCCAAGCAGCCTCGGGACTCATCCGGGAATGCCGGGCGAGCGGTTTTCGGAAACCGCAATTGACCATCCACCTGCAGGGACCGTTCCGCCATGATAAACCGACGCCAGCTGCTCTCATGCGCCGCGGGCGCCGCGTTGCTCGCGCGCGTTCCGAAGGCGCGTGCGGCGACCTACGACCTGATCATCAAGGGCGGTCGCGTCATCGATCCCTCTACCGGGCTCGATGCGGTCCACGATGTCGCGGTATCCGCCGGCAAGATCGCGGCGGTCGAGCCCGGCATTGCCGGCAATGCTGCCGAGACGATCGATGCGCGCGGGAAGATCGTCGCCCCGGGCCTGATCGACATCCACACCCACGCCGGCCGCAGCAAGGAGGGGCCGCCGTTGCTGCTGGCGGACGGGGTAACCGGCTGGGTCGATGCGGGCTCGGCAGGGGCCGATAACATCGATCAGATCGCCGCTGTCGCGCGCGCAGCTTCGCAGATCGGCCGCGTCCTGGTGAACATCGCCCGCACCGGGGTCATCTCTCCCGGCGGCGAGCTGCACGACATCGGCGCCGCCAACGTGGCACTCGCGCAGGGGGCGATCGCGCGCAATCGTGATGTCGTCGTCGGGGTCAAGGCGCGACTCTCGGAAAACGTGGCCGGCAGCAACGACCTCGAGGCGCTGCGGCGCGCGCAGGAGGCAGCGGCCCCCTTCAACCTGCCGGTGATGATCCACATCGGCCAGTCGGTCTCGCCGATGCGCGCCATCCTTGCGCTGCTCAAGCGCGGCGACATCGTCACCCACATGTACGCGCCGGCGCCTAACGGCATTCTCGACGAGAAGGGCCGGCTGTTTGCGGACGTGATGGCCGCGCGCCGCCGCGGAGTCATTTTCGACTTCGGCAACGGGGTTCTCGATCATTTCGACTGGGCGACGGTCGAGCGTGCAACCGCGCAGGGGTTCTGGCCCGACACCTTCTCAACCGACTGGAACGTCATGTCGAAGACGACCGGCGTCGTCGATTTCCCGAATGTCATGTCGAAGTTCATCATGTTCGGCATGCCGCTTGACCGGATCATCGCCTGCGCGACCGTCAATGCGGCGCGGGTGTTTCCGTCCTTCGATGACCGGGGCACGCTCAATGTCGGCGCGCCCGCCGATGTCGTGCTGCTCGAGCTGCGCGAAGGCACGTTCGAGTTCCTCGACAACTACAAGGGCACGCGCACGGGCCGCCAGCGGCTGTTCCCGGCCGGTACCGTGCTTGCCGGCAAGCACGTGCGGCCCGCCTAGGGCATCGACGCAGCTTCCTCGATGGAGACCGAGCGTTGTCCGCGTGCGCGGACCAGCCGGAAGCGTCGATGATTGATCGCTGAGCCGAGCAAGCAACTGAAAGAATTGAGAATTTCCCTCGCGGAACCCGGTTTCCGGAGCAAGCGTTATATAGCCGACCTTCCGCTTCGCTTTTGCCTCCTGTGTGTGCGTTGACCGCTTTTGCAAAGGGCGCCGTCGACATGACCAGACACGATCCATCACGCCTGGCGCTTGCAAGATCCCGGATGGACCACGCCTTTCCGATCGGGATGGAGGAGGAATATTTTCTGGTGGACGCGCAGACCCGGCGCATGGCCCAGGCCGTTCCCCGCGCCTTCTTCGAAGCGGCCGGCGCGGCAACGGCCGGACGCATCTCGCCGGAGTTCCTGCAGCCGCAGATCGAGGTGAAATCGTCGCCGCAGGTGAGCATGGCCGATGCGCGCCGCGAGATGCGCGACCTGCGCCGCATCGTGGCCGCCGTCGCCGCCGATCACGGCCTCGCCATCCTGGCAGCGGGCACGCATCCGACCGGGGTGTGGAGCGCGGCCCGCCAGACGCCGAAGAAGCGTTACGATGAGGTCATGCGGGACCTGCAGATGATCGGTCAACGCGACCTGCTGTGCGGGCTGCACGTCCATGTCGAGCTGCCCGATCCGGACGAGCGCATCCATGTCATGTACAGGATGTTGCCCTATCTCCCCTTGTTCCACGCGCTCTCGACCTCGTCGCCGTTCTGGCAGGCGCGCCTCACCGGCCTCAAGGGCTACCGGCTCGCAGCCTATGACGAGCTGCCGCGCACCGGCGTGCCGGAGCTGTTCCGCACGAGCGAGGAGTTCGAGGCCTACGTGGCGGCGCTGGTGCGCGCCGGCGTAATCACCGATTCGAGCTACATCTGGTGGGCGCTGCGGCCATCGCTCTGCAATCCGACCCTGGAGCTGCGCGCGCCCGACAGCTGCACCCTGGTCGAGGACGCAATCGCGATCGCCGCCCTCTACCGAACGATCACCCGCCATCTCTGCCTCAACCGCTGGCGCAATGCCGACCTCGATGCCGTGCAACGCGCACTGATCATCGAGAACAAATGGCGGGCCCAGCGCTACGGCGTGCAGGGCACGTTCGCGACGCTGGATGGCGCGCTGCCGGTTGCGGAGATGCTCGAGCGGGTGGTCGAAGACACCATGGCCGACGCCGCCGCGCTCGGCTGCACTGCCGAGCTCGACCGTTGCCGCGCCATCGCGCGCTCGGGCACCTCGGCCGATGCTCAGCTCGCGGTGTTCGAGGCGCACGGCGCCGCCGGGAACGGCGAGGGCGCGCTGCAGGCGGTGACCGACTGGATTACGGCCGCGACCCTGCAGTGATTTCTGCCTGCAGCACCAAGCCGCGGGCGCGCGCATCGGAGACCCCGAGCGCGCGCAATGCAAACAGGGTGAGGCGCGCAACCTGCGCGCTCGTTTGCGCGGGATCGGCGGCCGGCGCCAGCGGCCCGATGGCGCCCTCGAGGAGGGCACCGAGCAGTGCCTGCGCCGCAAGTGCCGCCTCCTGATGCTGCAGATGGCTGGCGGCGAGAGCTGCCCGGATGAGCCGTTCAAATTCCTGCACCAGCGCACGGCGGAACGATATGAGCGCGCCATCGAGTTCGGGCTCTACCGGGCGCGCCGTCAACGCGAGCACCAGAGGGCGCCGTGCGATGGCGCGCCGCGCGAATGCGCCAACCGCTGCCGCCAGCGCCGACAGCGGTCCGGGCGCCGAAGCGGACGCCGCCGCGAGCGCCGTGACCTCTTGTTCGCAGAGGGCGGCAACAACCGCGGTCACGAGTTCCGTCTTGGACGGGAAATAACGATAGACCGTGCCGCAGGCGATGCCGGCGCGTTCGGCGATCGGGGCGATCTGCACGGCCGCGATGCCTTTCTCGGCAAGCGTGTCGGACGCCGCCGCGAGGATGGCCTCGCGGCGGGCAGCAAGCTTGCGCACCACCTTGTCCGTTTGCCGGTAAGCCATGGGGAACGAGCTTCGAAATCTGCCGCTGATGACGAGCGCAGTCGCCATGGGAGGCGGCTGCGATTTCCCGCCCGAGATGCTATCGTCGCGCAGCACCAAACATCGCGCCGGAAATATAACGGGCGCAGACGGGGAGAGGAACCATGCGCGCGCTCGCCACCCTGATAATCGCCGGGCTGGCGGCGGCCCTCACCACCGCCCTTTCGTCTGCCGCCGCCGAGGCGGTCAAGATTCGCGCGAGCTGGGTGGTTGCGCCGTCCGACTGGACACCGCTCCTTCCGGAAAAGCCCGAGCTGATGAAGAACAACGGCAAGACCTACGCTTTCGAGGCGTTGCGGTTCCAGGGGACGCCTTCGGTCATCACTGCACTTGCCAACGACGAGATCGAGCTCGGCAATCTCGCTTTTTCCTCGCTCGCACTGGCGATCCAGAACGCAGGGCTCGAGGATTTGCGCATTGTGGGGGACCAGTTCAAGGACGGGACGAGCGGCCATTACAGCAACGAGTTCCTCGTGCTCGCGGACAGCCCCATCCGCACGGTCGAGGATCTCAAAGGCAGGATCGTCGCGACCAACACCGCCGGAAGCGCAGTCGACGTCGCCATGCGGGCGATGCTGCGCAAGCACGGGCTCGAGGACAGGCGCGACTATACCGTGGTCGAGGCGCCGTTCCCCACCATGAAGGCAATGCTCGTTCAGAAGAAGGCGGATCTGGCGACGTTCGTGGCGCCATTCTCGTTCGATCCCGAGCTCAAGCGGATCGCGCGGGCCCAGAAAGAGGCGCTCGGCCCGACGCAGATGATCGTATGGGTCGCGCACCCCCTTCCTGCAGAAGAACCGTCCGGCGATGGTCGACTTCATGGAGGACGCGGTGCGCGTCGTGCGCTGGTATCTCGACCCCGCGCACCACGACGAGGCCGTGCAGATCGCCGCCAAGCTCACCAGGCAGCGTCCCGAGCTGTTCGCGAATTGGCTGTTCACGAGCAAGGAATATGCGCGCAGTCCCGATCTTCTTCCGGACCTCGCCGCGTTGCACTCCAACATCGATGCACAGCGCGATCTGGGATTCCTCAAGGGACCGATCGACGTGCACAAATACGCCGATCTGAGTATCGTGCAGGAAGCCGCGGCGCGGTTGAGGTAGCACAGTGACGAATAAGCCCAATATGAATCCCGCCGAGTGGAAGCAGCGGGTCAACCTTGCGGCGTGCTACCGGCTGGTCGATCATTTCGGCTGGACCGATCTCATCTACACCCACATCTCCGCGCGCGTTCCGGGCGAGCCCGGCCATTTCCTGCTCAACCGGTTCGGGCTGCTGTTTGAGGAAGTGACAGCCTCGAACCTCATCAAGGTCGACCTCGACGGCGATCTCGTCGATCAGCCCGACGCTCCCATGCACAAGGCGGGCTTTGTCATTCACAGCGCGATCCACGGCGGGCGCGAGGATGTTGACTGCGTCATCCACACCCATTCCAAGGCGGGCGTCGCGGTGGCCGCCATGAAGGAGGGGCTGCTGCCGCTCTCCCAGCACGCGCAGCTGTTCTACGGGCGTGTCGGCTATCACGATTATGAGGGGCTCGCCGTCGACATTGACGAGCGGGCGCGGCTGGTGCGCGACCTCGGCGACAATCCGGTCATGATCCTGCGCAACCACGGCCTGCTCGCGGTGGGTACGACCATTCCGCTTGCATTCTCCAACCTGTTCAACCTGCAATTCGCCTGCGAGACGCAGGTGCTTGCGATGGCGGGGAATGCCGCGCTCAACCTGCCCCCGCCCGGCGTATCGGCGCACACCGCGCAGCTTGCGCTCGCGCCGGATGCTCCCTTCGGTACGGAATGGGCAGGACTCCTGCGCAAGCTCGACCGCGTGGATGCGTCCTACCGGACGTGAGGGGTCGGCCGAGCTCGTTAAGTTTGGTCGCCTAGGCGCTGACTGCAAAAAAGTGAGGTCAGTGAGACTCGCGCTGACCAGGTACCCCAAGCAAAGCATCGTGGAACGCGTTGAGCGTGACCCGACCTGCGCCGCAACCCTTCCTGCGTCCGCTTACGCTCCGATACACTCCGTGAATGCGGACATGCCGACACTCACACTGTGTGCCAAAACCTGACCAGCGCGTCGCAGCAAAACAACGCCTTATTCGATCCTTGTTGGACGGCCATAAACAAGGTCAAGCGACATGAAAATACTGTTTGGGTCGAGCACGTAGTCGGCGAACAGTGGGCACTCAGTAAAGCCATGGCTCCTATAAAACGCACGCGCGGGCGAAAAATACTCCCACGACCCAGTCTCAAGGCTCAGGCGCGACATTCCGTTTGCTCGGGCAGTTGCAATGATATGGTGCAGCATCGCACCACCCGCTCCCTTTCTGCGCATGGTTTGTGCTAAATGCATCGACTTAACTTCTCCATGATCCTTCGACAAGCGCTTCAGCGCGCCGAACCCCAAGAGCGCTTCATCATTCCAGATTGTCCAAAAACTGACGTCGGGCGATTGCAGCCCGCTTATGTCCAACGCGTGCGCGCTTCCGGGCGCCGTCTGCGCCCTCGCATTGGTCAGATGGATTTGCAGGAGATCGGTAACGCGCGGGTCACTCAAGTCGCCCTGGATGATGCGCATCATCGAGTTGGCCTACGTCCAGATGCGCCAACGCATCAAGGCAGGGAAGGAACTGCCCGATCCGTTTGCGGCATGCTTATTCAAATATGCTTATTCAAATTATGTCGCACAGGGCCGCCTAAGCTCCGAGCGCATTCTCACATCGCGAGATCCATGCGATCAGGCCAGGTCGTCCCGAGAGGTCGAAGCCACCTTCGTGCGCGAGCCGTGAATACGGGAGGAGAGCGATATCGGCGATGGTGAACCTGCCGGTGGCGAGCCACTCGCGACCGACGAGCTGACCCTCCATTAGATCGAATGCCTTTTCACCGCGTTCGACACGCCAAGCTTCGCGCGCCGCCCTCGGCTTGCCCTGGTAGAGCATTTGAAAGCGACAGACAGCAATATATGGCTCGTGGCTGTACTGCTCCCAAAACAACCACTCGTCGATTTTTGCCTGTGCCCAGGCATCTTCTGGCAGGAGAGGTGAGCCGCGCGCCAAATAGCGCATGATTGCATTCGACTGTGAGAGACAACGACCATCATCAAATTCGATTGCCGGCACCTGTCCCTGCGGAAATTTTGCAAGATACTCGGGCGTTCGGGTCGCCCTTTTGTGATATCGATGGGCACCCAATCGTAAGTCAATCCAAGGTAGTCGGCGACCAGGCATACCTTCTGGCAATTTCCCGACGCGGTATCCCCATAGATTTTCATACTCTCGCCCCCCTTTCGCCGCCATCTTCAACCATGTTGTGCGCAATTACCTTACAATTCGGACGACATTTGTTGCGCCGGTAGCAACGTCCAGTTATGGGCTGCTCTGGGTTGATTCGTAGTCGGGATATGGCCCGACGAAGCTTTGCCGGAGACACACGACATCCGGCAGCGGCCTTCCCCGCATTTCGGCTCCTGAAGCGGTTGACCGGGTTTTCGCTATTTCCGCAGCTCTCTGATCGCGTGCGCGGCAGCGAGCGAAGTGAAGTGTCAGAGGCAGATGATTCGCCTTTCGCTGCCGGTAACCTGTGTTTAGTGATCCGCCGTCGCGGGAATCTCGAAGAGTGCCCCCTTGTGACTCAAGGTTTGGTCACAAGCCTAGTCGCGAAAAAAGCCAGTATTTCGTCGCGGGCGGCAATCGTCGGCTGTCCCGCAGCATCGATGAGATGCTGAGTGACGACGCTGTGCGGGCAACGTACGTACTTGGCAAAGAATGGAGAGACGTCCGCGTTCGCAGCGCCGTCGGGCAGCTCGTGTGGGATGAAGCGGCCTCCGAGTGCCGCCGCGTACGCGGCAAAACGCTCTGCCCGGCAGAATTTGTCGCCTTTGAATCGATAGGCGAGCACTGTCAGGTTTTTTCGGTCGAGGCGCTCGCGAACAGCCCTGATCTCATCGGGCGCGATTTCCAGCCCTGCCGGCTCCTTGAGCGGCAGTGATGGCTGCGCCAGGACCGGTGCCAGCATCGAGGGCTCCAGCATCATCGTCAACGCGAAGTTTGCCGTGAAGCACATGCCGATGGCGCCGACACCGGGCCCGCCACATTCCTGATGGGCATGACGAGCCAGAGC
>Ga0306923_10003118_pt1 | contig 15488 bp, 14 predicted proteins | sample sta12Can44000108_FD_203841 | JGI IMG/M metagenome (GOLD analysis project Ga0306923, IMG submission 203841) | Lab enrichment of tropical soil microbial communities from Luquillo Experimental Forest, Puerto Rico - statanox.12C.anox.44.000.108 (v2)... | ecosystem: Environmental > Terrestrial >... | reverse complement strand
GTGCGGTGCGGTGCGCTATGAGGTGCACGGTCCGCTGCGGGCGGTGGTGATGTGCCACTGCACTCAGTGCCGCCGCATGACCGGCCACATCATGGCTGCCACGGCTGCGCGGCATAGGGATTTCCGCCTGCTCTCGGAAGAGGGGCTGCGCTGGTACACCTCCTCCGAGGAGGCGCGGCGCGGGTTCTGTATGCTGTGTGGGTCGACGCTGTTCTGGCAGGGTGCTGCGCGCGACTACCTCAGCATCGCCGCCGGCAGCCTGGATGACTCGAGCGGACTGCGGATTGCCTGTCACATCTTTACCGCCGACAAGGGCGGCTACTACGAGATCGTCGATTCCGCGCCGCAGCTGCGCGACGGCAACTTCTCACTCTCGTGGCCGTGATCCTGCGCGCCGCGGATCGTAGCGCCGTCGCATGGAAGAACGGCGGCGGGCTGACGCACGAGGTGGCGGTGCACCCGCCGGGAAGTGACCTCGACGGCTTCGACTGGCGAGTGAGTCTGGCCGAAGTGCGCCAGGGTCAGGGTGGTCCGTTCTCGGTCTTTCCCGGAGTGGACCGCCACCTCGCGGTGATCTCCGGGCGGCTGGAGCTTTCGATCGCCGGTCGCGACGCGGTTACCCTCGCGCCGGACAGCCTGCCGCTCGTTTTCCCCGGCGACGTGCCGGCATCCGCTGCGCCCGTGCACGCACCGGTGCGCGACCTCAATGTCATGACGCGGCGCGGCCGCTGGCTGGCACGGCTGATGCGCCGCAGCCTGGCGGGTGCGACGACGGCGAAGCTGGAAGCGCCGACCACGCTGCTCGTGGCACTTGCACCTTTGAGGCTGCGCACGCCACACAACACCGCGACTCTCGCCGCGCTCGATGCCGCACGCTTCGCTGCGGATCGGGACACCACGGTCACCGTGTCCATCGAGGGCGACCGCCTCGAGTTCTGGCTCATCGAGTTGCTCCCTGCATGACGGGAACGCGGCGGCTGCGGCACCCACCTCGATCAGGGAGTGTCACACCAACGAGGTCGTGGTGTGGATCGCGCCGCCGAGCGTCTTGCTCACCGGGCAGGCGTTGGCAACCTCCAGCAGCCGCTCGCGCTGCTCGGCGGTCAACTCGCCCTGCAACCTGATGTGCCGGCGAACCTCTGCGCCTCCGGTGGCGGGTGCACCGTCCGGGTTTAATTGCAGTTCCACCGTGACGTTCGCCAGCGGCCAGCCCTTGCGATTCGCATACATGCGCAGCGTGATCGCCGTGCATGCTCCGAGGCCCGACAGCACCAGCTCGTGCGGGGTGGGTCCACGGCTGCCCCCGCCCGCCGCGAGTGGCTCATCGCCGAGCCACTGATGAGTGCCGTCGGTCAAAGTAACGAGGTAGGGTGTCTCGCCGATGACGGCCGTCACGGTCTTGCTCATCTTCTGCCCCTCAGTTCTTCAGCCGAGCTTCTCTTCACCAGAGCTTCGATCCGCGTGTCAGGCACGAGCCAGATCAACGCCACCGTTACATACAGTGCGATGGCGATCCACGGCCGCACAAATGCCAGTGCGATGGCGGCGACATAAAGCAAGATCGACAGCCTGCCCTTGAGATCTCGGCCGAGTGCAACCGCCAGCCGCGAGTCAGCTCCGTTTACAGCGATCAGCTGGCGTTGCAGGATGACGTAGCTCACAGCGGCGCAGGTCAGCACAATGCCGTAGGCCGCGGTCGGCAGCGGCGTGAATCCGCTCTCATCGATCCAGCGGATGACGAACGGAACCAGGGACAGCCAGAACAACAGCGCGAGATTCGCCCACAGCACTTTGCCATCGACACGCTCGGTAACATGCAGCATGTGGTGATGGTTGTTCCAGAAAATGCCGACATTGACATAGCTCAGCACGTAGGCGAGCAGCACCGGAATATCTGCCTGTAGCGCGGCGAAGTCCGCACCGCGCGGTACACGGATCTCCAGCACCATGATGGTGATGATGATGGCAACGACGCCATCGGTGAACGCTTCGAGGCGCGCAGGCTCCATGCCGCAGATGCTACGTGCCTTTAATCCTCTAAGCCATTATGCAATCAGCTGTTGTTGACCCGCGGGAGGATTGCAGGTCCGGCACGCGGTGCTAAGCTGCTCGCATCGCCCGCAGCTGCAGAGGGCTCATGACGAACAGCGACCGGTTCATTGGGCTGCGCGATCAGTTGCTGCGCGCGCCCGCCGACTGGGAAGGCGCGCGCGCGGAGTTCCGCTGGCCACGGTTCGGGGAGTTCAACTGGGTCGGCGACTACTTCGATGTCATTGCCGCCGGGAACGGCGCCACCGCGCTGCGCATGGTGGACGATGCCGGCGCCGATCAGTCGGTGTCCTTCGCCGCCATGTCGGCGCGCGCCGCGCAGGTGGCCGCTTTCCTCGCCTCCCAGGGAGTGAAGCGCGGCGATCGCCTGCTGCTGATGTTGCCCAACTGCACCGCGCTGTGGGAGGTGATGCTCGCGGCGATCCGCCTCGGTGCGGTGATCATCCCGGCAACCACGCTGCTCGAGCGCGAGGATCTGCGAGATCGCATCGAGCGAGGTCGGGTCAGCGCCGTGGTGACGGAGGAGCGGCTCACCGCGCGCTTCGGCGGCTTGCCGGGAGCGCCGGTGCGGATTGCCACCGGTGCGCCCGTGCACGGCTGGACGCCGTTCGCGCGCTCGCACGAGCCGCGTGCCAGCGTGCCGCCGGCGGCCACCGGTGCCGATGAGCTGCTGCTGCTGTATTTCACCTCGGGGACCACGGCACTGCCGAAGCTGGTGGCACACACCCACGTCAGCTACCCGGTGGGACATCTCTCGACCATGTATTGGCTCGGGCTGCGCCCCGGGGACGTGCACCTGAATCTCAGCTCGCCCGGCTGGGCGAAACACGCCTGGTCATCGCTGTTCGCGCCGTGGAACGCACAGGCGAGCATTCTCGCCTATCACTACGACCGCTTCGACGCGCGCGCACTACTCAGCAAACTCGTGCAGTGTCGTGTGAGCACGTTCTGCGCCCCGCCGACGGTGTGGCGCATGCTCATCCAGCAGGATCTGCGGAAGTGGCAGGTCGAGCTGCGCGAGGTGACCAGTGCCGGCGAGCCTCTCAACCCGGAGGTCATCGCGCAGGTGCGCGATGCCTGGGGCGTAACCATCCGCGATGGCTTCGGGCAGACCGAGACGACCGCACTGATCGGCAACCCGCCGGGCCAGCCGCTCAAGCCCGGCTCGATGGGCCGCCCGCTGCCCGGCTACCCCGTCATACTCCTCGACACCGATGGCCGCCCGGCGCAGGAAGGGGAGATCTGTCTCGACCTTGCGCAGCGCCCGCTCGGGCTCATGCAGGCTTATCTCGACGATCCCGAACGCACCGCGAGCGCCATGGAGGGTGGGTATTACCACACCGGGGATGTGGCGACCCGCGATGCCGACGGCTATATCACTTACGTCGGTCGCACGGACGATGTGTTCAAATCCTCGGACTATCGCATCAGTCCGTTCGAGCTCGAGAGCGTGCTGATCGAGCACCCGGCAGTGGCGGAAGCCGCCGTCGTGCCGAGTCCCGATCCGCTGCGCCTGTCGGTGCCGAAGGCATTCATCGTACTGAGCGCGGACGCCGCCGCGGATGCGGCGACGGCCGGCTCGATCTTCAGGCACGTGCGCGAGCGTGTCTCCCCCTACAAGCGCATCCGCCGGCTCGAGTTCGCGGCTCTGCCGAAGACCATTTCAGGAAAGATCCGGCGCATCGAGCTGCGTCAGCTGGAGCAGGGGCGCGCGGCGGAAGATCCGCGCCGCCCGCAGGAGTTCTGGGAAGAGGACCTGCGCGCGCACTCCTAGCGCGCCGCGAGCGCCCGGGCGCGATCGCGGGCCACGCAGATGCTGCCCGGCCGAGTAGTTTATGATGTCGGCCTCATGATCGATCCGGCCGTGGGTGCGCTGCTCGCCGGCGCCTTTGCGCTGCTGTTCGCAAGTGCGGCGCTTCACAAGTTGCTCGACGCGGGGCGCTTCGCCGCGGCCTTTCACGCCTACGACCTGGTGCCGCCGGAGCTCGCGTGGCTGGCGCGGCTCGTTCCGGTACTGGAGCTGGCCATCGCCGCAGCGCTGCTCACCGCGGGGTCGCGCAACGGTGGCGCAGCGGCCGGTGCAGCGCTGCTGCTCGCCTACGCGAGCGCCATCGGCGTCAACCTCGGCCGTGGCCGCCGCGATCTCGATTGCGGGTGCGGCGGACCGGGAGAGAGCCGGCCGATCGGCCTGTGGATGGTGTGGCGCAACCTGCTGCTCGCGGTGCTGCTCACAGCGCTGCTCCTGCCGCCAGCCCCGCGGCCGCTCACCGGTGCGGATGCGCTCACCATCGGCGCCGGCACGGCCGTGGCGGCACTTCTTTACATGAGCCTCGATGCGCTGTTGGGCCGGGCGGCACCAAGGGCGGCACGCTTGCGCGAGCGAGGTAACGCTTGAGCGCGCTCGCAATCTCCAACCTCGTGCTGTGGATGCTGGTGCTGGTACTGTCAGTTGTGGTGCTGGCTCTTGCGCGCCAGCTTGGCGTGCTGCACGAGCGCATCGCCCCCGCCGGCGCGCTGATGCTCAACCGCGGACTCACCGTGGGTGAGCCGGCGCCGGTGCTCGAGGTAGCGGACCTCGAGGGACGTGCTCATCGTGTCGGCAGTCCGCGCGCCGATGGCCGCAGCACGCTGCTGCTGTGGGTGTCGCCGAGCTGTCCGGTGTGCAAGTCACTGCTCGCGGCGGTGAAGTCGAGCGCGAGCGATGAGCGGTCCTGGATGGATGTGATCCTGGCGAGCGACGGCGATCGTTCCGAGCAGCTCGAGTTCGTGCGCGCGCAGGGGCTGCATGGCATCCCCTATGTCGTGTCCTCCGCGCTCGGGCTGGCTTACCAGGTGAGCCGTCTGCCATTTGCGGCACTGGTTGATGAGCAGGGCATTCTGCGTGCACGGGGCCTGGTCAATTCGCGGGAGCATCTCGAGAGCCTGTTCGAGGCGAAACGACTCGGGGTCGCTTCGCTGCAGGAGTACTTCTCCAGCACGGCCTGAGGCAACGGGAGCACAGCAACATGCCGGACACAGCACCGATCGATCCCGCGGTGTGGAAGGTGATCGAGGAGTACGAAGCGCGCGCGCAGCGCGACGAGGCGCTGTGGAACACTCTGACTGAGGAGGAGATCCGGCGTCGCCTTGATGAGTTCCTGCTCCCCGTGGGCCGCGCGGCGGCGACCTTGATGAACCTGATCGTCAAGGAAGGCACAGCGCGGCGCATTCTCGAGGTTGGCAGCTCCTACGGCTACTCCACCATCTGGCTCGCGGAAGCCGCACGGGCCATCGGCGGCAAGGTCGTCTCGCTCGAGCTACGTCCCCCGAAGACCGAATATGCGCGTACGCAACTCGCCCGGGTACAGCTCGACAGCCTGGTCGAGTTTCGGGTCGGTGATGCCCTCGACTCGCTCGCGCAGCTCCCCGGTCCCTTCGATTTCGTACTGATCGACCTGTGGAAGGACATGTATGTGCCGGTGTTCGAGCGGCTGTACCCAAAGCTCGCACCTGGCGCAGTGATCGTCGCCGACAACATGTTGCAGCCGGAGAGCTCTCGGCCCCACGCGCGCGCTTATCGCGAGCGCGTACGCGCGGCGGCGGACATGAGCTCGGTGCTGCTTGCGGTCGGCAACGGTCTCGAGGTCAGCCGCTACCGCTGAGTGCGATCTCTACGCGCTTGTTGCGCTTGCCCTCGCTGCGAATCTTCAGCACGCGTACGGGGCCGATTTCCGCGATGTCGGCGACATGCGTGCCGCCGCAGGGCTGCAGATCGATGCCCGGGATTCTCAGCAGACGCACGCGGCCAGCGCCGCGCGGCGGCTGCACACTCATGGTCTTGACCAGCTCGGGCTGGGCATCGAGCTCCGCATCGGTGATCCACACCGTCTCGGTGGCCGCGCCGGCGGCGATCAGAGCATTCGTCCCCTGCTCGATGCGCCCGGCGTTCAGCTGACTGAGGTCGATATCGAAGTCCAGGCGCGCCTTGTCGGGAGCGATGTTACCGCCGGTGACCGGTGCAGGGATGACACACGACAGCAGGTGCAGCGCGGTGTGCAGGCGCATCAGCCGATAACGTCGCGCCCAGTCGATCTCGAGCGTCACCGTCTCTCCCGGCTGCGGCAGGGGACTGCCCGGCGCCGGGACATGCAGCACCCGCTCAGGCGTATCGCCTTTGCGGGTGTCGGCGATGGCGATCGCCTCGCCGGGTGCGCGCAGGAGCCTGCCGGTGTCGCCCATCTGGCCCCCGCCCTGGGGATAGAAGATCGTGCGGTCGAGCTCGATGCCGCGTTCGCCGACCGCGAGTACCCGCGCGGTTGCCGTACGCAGGTAGGCATCGTCACGGAACAACATCTCGGTCGTCATGGCTGTGCGCGCCCCCCGCTACGGCTAGAATCCGCTTCGTGCCAGCGTACGTCTACCGTCTCGTCAACGTCTTTACCCAGGCGCGCGCGCCGCTCAGCGGCAATCCACTGTGTGTGTTCGAGCGCGCGCAGTCGCTGGATGCCCCAAGAATGCAGGCGCTCGCGCTGCAGTTCAATCTGTCGGAGACGACATTCATCCTGCCCTCGGAACGCGCGAGCGCACGCGTGCGGATCTTCACGCCCGGCTACGAGCTGCCCTTCGCCGGACACCCGACGCTCGGCACTGCGCACGTCTGCCGGGCGCTCGGCTTGGGTGGTGACCGCATCACGCTCGAGATGGCGGCCGGAGTCATTGTGGTGCGCGCAGCAGGTGATCGCTGGACGCTGCAGTCGAATACCCCGACCTGGCGAGAGGTGCCAGAGCCGCGCCTCACGGTCGCCGCCATGCTGGGACTGGAGGAGGGCGACATCGGCGAGCGGCCGCTGTGGGTCAACGCCGGCACCGAGCAGCTGGTGGTGCCGCTGCAGAGCGAGGCCGCGGTACGCCGCGTGCGGGTACGCACCGACCTCCTCGAGCAGTTCAGGAGTGTCGATGGCCACAGCATGGTGTACGTGTTCGCTCCCGCTGGGGCAGGGCTGCTGGCGCGCTTCTTTTTTCCGAAGGGAACCGCGGTGCTCGAGGATCCGGCCACCGGCTCTGCCACCGCGAACCTCGGCGGCTGGTGCCTCGCGACGGGCCGGACGCTGCCGTGCGAATTCGACATCTCGCAGGGTGAGTACGCCGGCAGGCCCTCGGCGCTGCGGCTGCGCGTGGACGCAGAGCGGCAGGTACTCGTGAGCGGGGATGTCATCGAGCTCGGGCGCGGCACGATCAACCTGTGAGCGCGTGCCGCGGCGCGCGGCGCTCGCCCGAGCGTCGCCCGCTCCGCTGGGGTGGTCACACCCGGACGATCAGCCTTCCAGGGTTGAAGATTCCGTCCGGGTCGAAGTGTTCCTTGAGGCGTCGATGCAGGCGCGCAATCACCGGCGACAGTGGATGGAAGCGGCCCCCGGGCGCTGCTCCCCGCCATTGGAGCGCCGTGCCCTGTGCCGCGCGCGCCCGCTCACGCACGCCCATCTCCGCCGGCACGTTCGCGTACCAGCGCAGCGCGCCGCCCCAGTCGATGAGTGGCTCCACGGGGATGTCGGGCGGGGCCGCGGCGGGTGGAAGCGACAGTCGCCAGATATTGTCGGCCGCAAAGAACGGCAGCTGGTAATGCCGCAGCGCACTCCAGAACGCCTCCGCAACCGATGGGGCCACGGCATCACCGCCGATCCGCTCGCGCGCGGCGCGTACCGCTGTGGAGGCACCCGAAAGCCGGACCCAGGCGCTGCCCTGCGACCAGGCGGCGCCCGAGAGCGGCAGCGGCAGCGCGGCCCACCGGTTAAAGGCGGCCACCGCGTCGGCGGCGGACAGCTCGAGACGCCGCGTCTCCTCCACGCGCGGCCGCGGCAGTACCTTGAGGGAGATCTCGGTAATGATTCCGAGGATGCCGAGTGACCCGCAGAGCAGCCGCGAGACATCGAAGCCGGCAACATTCTTCATGACCTGCCCGCCGAAGCGCAGCAGCTCGCCCTGCGCCGTGAGCAGTCGCGTCCCGAGCACGAAATCGCGGGCGGCGCCCGCGAACATGCGCCGCGGTCCGGAAAGCCCGGCGGCGATCACGCCGCCGATGGTGGGGTCGGCGCCAAAGGCCGGCGGCTCGAAGGCGAGAAACTGGTCCCGCGCGGCGAGCGCCGCCTCCACTTCCGAAAGCGGCGTGCCGCAGCGCGCGCTGATGACCAGCTCCGAAGGCTCGTAGTCGACGACGCCGCGCCAGCCGCGAAGGTCCAAGACCTCGCCCTCGAGCCCCTCTGCGTAGAAGTCCTTGGTGCCCGAGCCCCGCAGGCGCAGGGTGGTGCGGTCACGCCGCGCGCTGGCGAGGCGTTCGCGCCATTCCTGCAGCACCGATTCGTCGATGTCCGCCATAGCGGCGCCTTAGAAGCGCGGCAGGTCCGGGTGCGGCAGAGCGCCGCCGTGAACGTGCATGCGCCCATACTCGGCGCAGCGCACCAGCGTCGGAATGAGCTTGCCGGGATTGAGCAATCCTAGCGGATCAAACGACTCCTTCACTCCGAAGAAGGCCGCGCGCTCGGCGGGTGAGAATTGCACACACATGGAGTTGAGTTTCTCGAGCCCGACGCCGTGCTCGCCCGTGATCGTGCCGCCGAGCGTCACACACAGCTCGAGAATCTCAGCCCCGAAGCGATCGGCGCGCTCCCAGGATCCCGGCTCGTTGGCATCGAACAGGATGAGGGGGTGAAGGTTGCCATCGCCCGCATGGAACACGTTCATGCAGTGCAGGCCATAACGTGTCTCCATCTCCTCGATCGCCTGGAGCATGCGACCGACGTGCTTGCGCGGAATGGTGCCGTCCATGCAGTAATAGTCTGGCGAGAGCCGCCCGGCGGCGGGAAAGGCGTTCTTGCGGCCCGACCAGAAGCGCAGCCGCTCCGCCTCGGACCCCGACACGCGCAGCGCGCTGGCGCCCGCGCTGCGCAGCACACCCTCGATCTCCTGGACCTGCTCGCGCACTTCCTCGACCGTGCCATCTGCTTCCACCAGCAGGATCGCCGCGGCGTCGAGGTCGTAACCCGCGCGCACAAAGGGCTCCACGGCCGCGGTCGCCTTGCGGTCCATCATCTCGAGCGCTGCGGGAATGATGCCCGCGGCAATGATGGCGGCGACGGCGTCGCCGGCGCTATGCACGTCGCGGAAGGAGGCCATGACCAGCTGCGCGCAGGGCGCCCGCGGGAGCAGCTTCACCGTCACTTCGGTGACTATCAGCAGCAGTCCCTCGGAGCCGATCGCGAGCGCGAGCAGATCGAGGCCCGGACCGTCCGGGGCACTGCCGCCGAGCTCGATGCGCTCACCCTCCACCGTATAGCCGCGCAGCCCCAGGACGTTGTGCACGGTGAGCCCGTACTTCAGGCAGTGCACGCCGCCGGAATTCTCGGCCACGTTGCCGCCGATCGAGCAGGCGACCTGCGAAGAAGGATCCGGCGCGTAATAGAGGCCGTGCACCGCGGCCGCTTCGGAGACTTTGAGGTTCGGTACCCCCGGCTCGAGCCGCGCGATCCGGTTCACCGGATCCACCTCCAGTACCCGGCTCATGCGGGCGCAGGAGAGCAGTACCCCCGAGGGGTGCGGCGTCGCGCCGCCGGACAGTCCGGTACCCGAGCCGCGCGCAACCAACGGCACCTTGAGGCGCTGACAGGTGAGCAGCGTCTGGCGCACCTCATCGTCGGTGCGCGGCAGCACGACCAACGCCGGCAGCTCACGAAATGCGGTGAGTCCGTCGCACTCGTACGGACGGCGTTCCTCGGCCCGCTCCAGCACCCGGTCCCCGGGCAGAACCGCGCGCAGCGCGGCGGCGATATCGGTGACCTCGGGGCCTGCCATGGGGCCATCCTAACGCGCACGCCGCATACGCAAAACCCGGCTGGGCGTTGAGCTCAGCCGGCCTGCCCGGGGGCATTGCGGCGGCCCGGCCGGGGGCATTGCGGCGGCTCGGCCGGTGGCGCTGCCGGAGAAGTTCATGCCGCAAACCGATCAGTTCCAACGCGGGACGCTGATGATAATGGGCCTCACGCCCGGCAGGACATGTCCATGGATCAGCAGCCATCGAGCCAACCGGCACGCGCGCGGCGTCCCAGCGGACGAGAGGCCAAAATCGCCGCGCGTACTGCCCGCAGCCACGCCTTCGTTCCCTACATCACCCGGCAGATTCCCTACTACGAAGTGCTGGGCACCGAGGGGCTCGAGCTGCTCGAGCACAACGCCGACACCATCCTCGAAGAGATCGGCATCGACTTCCGCGATGATGCGGAGTCGCTGCAGCTGTGGAGGGACGCCGGCGCCGACGTCAGGGGGGAGCGCGTGCACTTCCCGCGCGGCCTGTGCCGCAGCATCGTGCGCCGCTCGGCGCCGCGGGAGTTCACGCAATTCGCACGCAATCCCGCGCACAACGTGGTGATCGGCGGCAACCGCACCGTGTTCGCCCCCGCCTACGGCTCGCCGTTCGTGCGTAACCTCGATGAGGGGCGCCGTTATGCGCGCATCGAGGATTTCCGTAATTTCGTCAAGCTCGCCTACATGGCGAGCTCGCTGCATCACTCCGGCGGCACCATCTGCGAGCCGGTCGATCTGCCGGTCAACAAGCGGCACTTCGACATGGTGTACAGCCACATCAAGTACAGCGACAAACCCTACATGGGCTCGGTCACACATCCGGAACGTGCCCGCGACACCATCGAGATGACCAGGATCCTGTTCGGTGACGCCTTCACTGATCCGATGACCGGCAAGCCCCGCACCTGCATCATCAGCCTGATCAATGCCAACTCGCCGCTCACCTGGGACGCCACCATGCTCGGCGCACTCAAGGTCTACGCGCGTGCGAACCAGGCGCTCATCGTGACGCCGTTCATTCTCGCAGGTGCGATGTCGCCCGTGACGGTGGCGGGCACCGCCGCGCAGACCCTCGCCGAGGCGCTCGCCGGCATGGCACTCGCCCAGCTGGTGAATCCGGGCGCACCCGTGGTGCTCGGCAGTTTTGCCTCCTCGCTCTCGATGCAGTCGGGGGCGCCGACCTTCGGTACCCCGGAGCCGGCGCTGGTGCTGTACACGATGGCGGCGCTCGCCCGGCGGCTCGGAGTGCCGTTCCGATCGGGTGGTGCGCTCTGCGCCTCCAAGATCTCCGATGCGCAGGCCGCCTACGAGTCGGCCAACACGCTGCTGCCCACCTGCCTCGCGGGCGTTAACTTCGTGCTCCATACCGCCGGTTGGCTCGAAGGCGGCCTTGCGATGGGCTACGAGAAATTCGTCATGGATGCCGACCAGGCCGGCATGATGCACACGCTGCTCGCGGGCGTGGACCTCAGCGAGAACGGCCAGGCGCTCGATGCCATCCGTGAAGTGGGGCCCGGCAAGCACTTCCTCGGCTGTGCGCATACGCAGGCCAACTTCCAGACCGCTTTCTACCGTTCACCACTTGCGGACAACAACAGCGTCGAACAGTGGGAGGCGGAGGGTGCCAGGGACATGACCCAGCGCGCCAACGCGCTGTGGAAAAAGCAGCTCGCCGAGTACGAGCCGCCGCCACTCGATCCCGCGGTGGATGAGGCGCTGCTCGATTATATGAACCGCCGCAAGGGGTCCTTCCCCGACTCGAACGTCTAGCTCGCCGCTCAGCTGCCGGCGCGTCGCCGGCCGCGCGGTCCCGCGCCGCTGCGCGCAGCGGGCACCTTCACTGGCGGGAGCGTCACCACCTTACGCAGCTGCGTGTAGGGCTCGCTCGAGTGCGGTATCCCCATGGCCGCGACGAAATGCGCCTGGAACTTAGGCTCGATGGCCGTCTCGATCTTCTCCACGCGCCGCACCAGCTCCTCGATGGTCTTGCGCGAGTCGCTGTCGAGGAGCGCGATGCGGGCCCCGGTGCCGGCGGCGTTGCCCGCCGAGGACACGTTGAAAAGATCGCAGTCGGGGATCATGCCGAGGACCATCGCGTACTTGACGTCGATGTGGCTGCCGAAGGCCCCGGCGAGCCGGATGCGGTCAACACGGTCGCTGCCCACGTGTTCCATCAGCAACGCCACCCCGGCGCGCAGCGCTGCTTTGGCGAGCTGGATGGCGCGCACGTCATTCTGGGTGATCTGCAGTGCCGGCGTGCCACGGTGCACGATGTAGGCGTAGGTGCGGCCGGTCTGAACGATGCGGTCGCTGCGCTGCGCGAGCTCGCCATCGATCACACCATCCTGGGTGATGATGCCCGCCAGGTACATCTCCGCGATCACCTCGATGATTCCGGAGCCGCAGATTCCGGTCACACCGGTGGCGGCCACAGCTTGCGCGAATTCGGGCTGGTTGGACCACAGGTTCGAGCCAATCACCTTGAACTTCACTTCGAGCGTATCGCGGTCGATGCGCACCCGCTCGATAGCGCCAGGTGCCGCGCGCTGCCCGCTGCTGATCTGCGCGCCTTCGAACGCAGGTCCCGTAGGGCTCGAGCAGGCGAGCAGCCGCTCGCGATTCCCGAGCACGATCTCGGCGTTGGTGCCGACATCGACGAGCAGTGTCAGTTTTTCGGAAAGGTCCGGACGCTCCGACAGCAGCATGCCGGCAGTATCGGCACCCACGTGGCCCGCAATGCAGGGGAGGGTGTAGACGCGCGCCCCGGGGTGCACGCTCAAGCCGAGCTCGCTTGCGTGCAGGCCGAGCGCGGAATCGGTCGCGAGCGCAAACGGCGCACCCCCGAGCTCCGTCGGGTCGATGCCCAGCAGCAGGTGATGCATGATGGGATTGCCCACCACCGTGAGCTCGAGGATGTCGGTCACGTCGATGCCGGCCTCGCGCGCCACCTCGGCAGCCAGCGAATTGAGTGCGTCGCGTACCGCTGCGGTCATCTGCTGCGCACCGCCCGGGTGCATCATCGCGTAGGACACGCGGCTCATCAGGTCCTCGCCGAAGCGGATCTGCGGATTCATGGCGCCGCTCGATGCCACGACCTCGCCGCTTTCGAGATTGCACAGGTGGGCGGCGATAGTGGTCGAGCCCACATCCACGGCGAGTCCGTAGACACGGTCGTGAAATCCAGGCCACACGCCGATCAGCTGGGTGCCGGCATGCACCGCGACGGTGACGCGCCACTCGCCCTTGCGCAGCGCCGCCTGCAGCTTCTGCAGCACGTGCAGATCCGCGCGCAACGGACCGAACTTCCATTCCCTGTTGAGCGCCTCGAGCAGCCGCTGCAGATCGCCCGCCGGGTCGTGCATGTCCGGCTCGCGCACCTCGACATAGTGCAGGTGCACGAGCGGATTGAGCGTGATCGGATGCGCATCGGCAGCCTTGCGCACCACCTGGCGATGCACCTGGCTGCTCGCCGGTACATCGATCACCAGGTCGCCCTGAATCTGCGTGGAGCAGGACAGGCGTTGCCCGGTGGGTAGCGGGCGCCGCTCTGCATAGCTCCGCTCCACTTCGCTGAGCGGCGAGAGGTGATCGGCGTGTGAGCTCACGCCGTGCTTGGGAAAGTCGCCCTCCATGACCAGCACCTGGCAGCGGCCACAGAGCGCGCGGCCACCGCATACGGAGTCGAGGTCCACCCCGAGCGTGCGGGCCGCCTGCAGCAGCTGCGTGCCGCGCGGGAAGCGTCCCCGTTTCCCCGAAGGCGTGAAGACGACCAGCGCGTCAGGCTCGCTCATGCGGGGCTCTGGCTGCGCCTCCGGTGTCCGCCTTCACGGCGGCCGCGCACGGCACCCTGCGGTGCCTGAGCGGCGGCGCCGGAGGCTTGCATGGGCGGAGCCTCGCGGAAGCGCCGAATCCAGCGGGCGCAGTCGGGATCGTGGCCCATCATGACGTCTGCCGCCATGCAGGACCTGACGATCTCGAGGTGCATGGGGTTCATGATCGCGGAGGTCAAGCCCGCACCGATGGCCATGCTGAGGAAAGTCGCACTGATGCCTTCGCGTGCCGGGAGGCCGAAGCTGACATTGGAAGCTCCGCAGGTCGTGTTCACCTTCAGCTCGTTCTTCAGGCGCTGCAGCAGGTGCATCACCTGACGGCCCGCCTGGTTGATGGCACCGATCGGCATGACGAGCGGGTCGACCACCACGTCGCGGTATGGGATGCCGTGATCGGCTGCCCGATGCACGATCTTCTTCGCTACCTCGAAGCGCACGTCGGGATCTTCGGAGATCCCGGTCTCGTCGTTGGAGATCGCCACCACCGCGGCGCCGTACTTCTTCACCAGCGGCAGCACCGACTCCAGGCGCTCCTCTTCGCCGGTGACCGAGTTGACGAGGGGCTTGCCCTTGTAGACGGCGAGTCCGGCCTCCAGGGCCTTGACGATCGAGGAGTCGATCGAGAGCGGCACGTCGGTGATCGACTGCACGAGCTGCACGGCCCTGGCGAGAATCGCCGGTTCGTCAGCGAGCGGAATGCCGGCGTTCACATCGAGCATGTGGGCGCCGGCGGCGACCTGCGCGAGTGCATCCGACTCGACGCGGCTGAAATTCCCGGCAGCCATCTCGGCGGCGAGGATCTTGCGTCCGGTGGGATTGATGCGCTCGCCGATCATGACGAAGGGGCGCTCGAGGCCGAGCACGACCTCGCGGGTTTGAGAACTGATGACGGTGTCGGTCATGAAGCCATCCTGTTGGTATTCGCTTGTGGATCGCGGCCGGGGTGCCACGGCTTGCGGCCGCCGAGCACCCCGGAGCGCTCGATAATCTCGGCGACGGTATGTTCCTGGCGATAGGCCATGACGTGCACGCCGTGCACGCCTTTGATCGCGCGGATTTCCTGGATGAGATCGATGCAGAGCTGACGACCTTCGGCAGCGGGGTCCGCCGCGCCGGCGAGCCGTTTGACGACCGCATCGGGAATGTGCACGCCGGGCACGTGGGTGCGGATCCACTCGGCCGCCTTAGCGGAGCGCAGCGGACCCACCCCTACGAGGATGTAAGCCTTGTCCAACAATCCCAGATCCTCGACGTGCTGCATGAACCTGCGCAGCATCGGCACGTCGTAGCACCACTGCGTTTGCACGAATTGTGCGCCGGCCGCAATCTTCTTGGCGAGCCGCTGCGCACGCCATTCGACCGGCTGCGCGAACGGATTCTCCGCCGCGCCGAGCAGGACGCGCGGAGCGAACGTGATCTTGCGCCCGGAGAGGAAATGATGCTCGTCGCGCAGCGTGCGGGCGGTCTCGAGCAGCGTCAGCGAGTCGAGATCGAACACCGGCAACGCTTGTGGATGATCCCCGGCCTGCACGCCATCGCCAGTGAGGCACAGGAGGTTGCACACTCCCATGGCCGCCGCTCCCAGGATGTCGCCCTGGATGGCGATACGGTTCTTGTCGCGGCAGGAGATCTGCATGACCGGGGCGTAGCCGACGCGGGTGAGGAGCGCACAGACGGCCATGCTCGACATGTGGCAGTTGGCGCCGCTCCCGTCGGTGGCGTTGATGGCATCGACGTAGCCATCGAAAACGCGTGCGCGGCGGTAGACCTCCTCGG
>Ga0306923_10003109_pt1 | contig 15496 bp, 14 predicted proteins | sample sta12Can44000108_FD_203841 | JGI IMG/M metagenome (GOLD analysis project Ga0306923, IMG submission 203841) | Lab enrichment of tropical soil microbial communities from Luquillo Experimental Forest, Puerto Rico - statanox.12C.anox.44.000.108 (v2)... | ecosystem: Environmental > Terrestrial >... | reverse complement strand
AAGGAGATAACTTGGCCGACAAAATCGACGGTCTCACCCCCTAACAGCGCGCGGATCAGCTCGATCGCCTCGCGAATTGCACGAGCGGGTTTGTTGCGCTCGATCCCGAGCTCGGCGAACCCCGAAATTCCAGCGCCGATCCCAAGGATCGCCCGGCCGCCCGAAATCTCGTCGAGCGTAGCGATCGCCATTGCAGTGAGCGCCGGGTGGCGGCTGTAGGGATCAGTGACGCAGGGACCGAGCAAAATCGTCGACGTGTGCGCGGCCAATTGACTCAGACATGAATAGACCTCGCGGTAGAAGCGCTCGTCGGCGAGCCAAACCGCGGCAAACCCACTCGCTTCGGCGAGCTTTGCACGTTCGATCAGCCGCGTGACCGGGGCATCGCCGAGCAGCAGTAGTTCCAGGTTCATTGCCGGAGGCAGCAGTGCCTAACGAAGTACGCTAACGTCGTCCGGGTTGACGAGGTCGGGAGCGGTCCAGCCGTCAAGGTCGTACTCGGCCATGCAGCTGTCAGCAAAACTCTTCCAGCGCTCGTACTGACCCGAGGCGACAGATCCCAAAAGCGCAAAGCGCCGGATTTCCTCGTGGCTGCCGGAGTAATTGACCTCATAGAGCTCGTGGCGCGCGCCGAACTCGGTTCCGACCGCATCCCATAAGAGCTTCATCAGCTTGACCCGATCGACCGCGGCGACGCCGCCGGTGCCGCGGACATAGCGGTCGAGGTATTTACGCAGTTCCGGCACTTGGAAGTCGCGGGCGTGCGAGTTCAGGTAAATCAGGCTGCTTGCAACGGTCTTCTCGATCTGATGCTTGACCTGGACATAAGATTCGGGCCCGAGCACGTGATAGGCGGCGCCCGGTTCGGAGCCTGGCAAAACAAAGCCCTCGGTCCATGGGTCGGGGCTTTTCGCCATAGCATCCGACAAGGCCCACATTGTATTCCGCCAGGTAATGACCTCGCCGATATTAGCCTCGACTCCACGAAAGCCGCGCGTCCCCGCCATCTCGGTCGCCTTGATCAGGAGCCCGGTGATGAAGTCGAGCTTGACCGCAAGCCGGGTGCAGCCATGCAATTGAAAACGCGGCACGAAGCCGCTTCTCGGGAAGAAGGTGTTGGCTTTGTCGATGTCCCCAAAAACGAGTACGTCCTCCCATGGGACAAACACGTCGTCCATGACGACGATCGCGTCATTCTCGTCGAGTCGGCTCGACAACGGATAGTCGAACGGGCTGCCGAGAACGGCCGCGCGCTGTTGGTTGGCGACCCGGCAAATCAATTTGACACCTTTCGCATTGGTCGGGACCATGAAGACCAGCGCGAAGCTCCGGTCTTGCATCGGAATGAGCCCGTAGCTCCCGATGAAGGTGATGTGCGTCAGCGCCGAGCCGGTCGCGACCACCTTAGCACCGGTGACGTAAATCCCGGCATCAGTCTCCTTTGTCACATGCGCGCAGACATCGGTCGGGCCGCCGGGTGCGCCCGGCGCGATGTCGCGGTCGACCGGCGGGTGCAGCAGCGCATGCCCGACAAACGGCACCCGCTCCTGGCTGTAGCGATACCAGCGGCGAGCGTTCTCCTGAAAGGGATCGTAAAATTCGGTGTTGCCCCCGAGCGTCGCGGTGAGGGCCGCCTTATAATCCGGCAAGCGGCCGAGCCAACCCCAAGTCAGTCGCGCCCAGGCAGCGATCGCGTCGCGGCCAGTGACAAGATCCTCGGCCGAGCGCGGGGCGACGAAATAGCGGTGCGTGAACCCACCCCATTCGGTCGGACAAGTCAGCACACCCGTCCCTTCGGCGTGGTCGCGATGCAGAGCGTCATAAAGTCGCGCGACCATCCGCGCTGTGTTGCGGAATGCCGGGTGCTCGGCGATGTTTTTAATGCGTTCGCCGTAAATCCAGACTTCTCTGCCGTCGTCGAGACTGTCAAGGAACTCCTTGCCAGTGTAGGGGAGCAGTGTTGCCATGTAGATCGCCTCCCTGTGAGAGCCTGCGCGGACGCCTTACGTCCTGTTGAGCAGCGATGCTAAGATTCCCAAGGTAGGCCGTCAAACATGTCGCAGCGAGCGGAGATGGGGAAATGGCGAGACTGACGGGCAAGGTAGCGCTGATCACTGGGGCCGCGGGCGGACAAGGGGCAGCAGAAGCGGAGCTTTTTGTGCGCGAAGAAGGCTCTGTGGTGTTGACCGATATCGATACGGATGTCGGCCAGAGCCTGGCGCAGCGGCTCAGTCGTCAGGGCGGTAAGGTATTGTTCCTATGCCAGGATGTTGCCGATGAGTCGTCGTGGAAGGAGACGGTATCAGCGGCATTGGCGCAGTTCGGCAAACTGCACGTTCTCGTCAACAACGCCGGAACGATCGCGCGTCAGGGTATCGTCGATACTACCGTCGAGGCCTGGAACCAGACATTGGCGGTCAATCTTACGGGGGCAATGCTTGGAATGAAGCACTGCGCTTCGGCGATCCGCGACAGCGGCGGCGGCTCGATCATCAACATTTCATCGACCGCGGGACTGACCGCGCATGACGATGCGGCCTACACCGCGAGCAAATGGGGATTGCGGGGCCTCACTAAAACGGCAGTGCTGCAATTCTCGCAATGGAACATCCGGGTCAATTCAGTCCATCCCGGACAGATCGCCGATACCGGATTTTATCGCAGTGGCGGCGACGCCTTTGCCCATGCCGCACGGACTGCAATCCCGAAGGGACCGTCAGGGCACACCCAAGGAATGTGCCGATCTGGTGCTGTTCCTCGCCTCCGATGAGTCGAGCTTTATCAACGGCGCAGAAATCGCGATTGACGGCGGCTATATCGCGGCAGGGACAGCCAACCTCCGCAATCGCGTGCGGGATGATTTCGCCGCGGGCCGCACAATTGAGGATGTGAGCCATGGGCAGAGTGCGGGTCGCGCCCTTCAAGACGCGCCCCTTGGGCACCGTTCTAGATGAGCCGGAGCTTTGACGCGGCCGTCTCGAACGACCCACCGTGCTTCTTGTCCGCCTAAGTTCAATTCTCACCGACGCGATCGAGGCGTAAGACCGCGACCACGCTTTAGCGGCGGAAGAAATAAAGGAAAGGCAGCGGCGTGATTGCGTCGCGCCGCTGCTCACTGACAGAGCTGCCAGTTACTCCGCGGCGGCTCTCACCGGCTCAATAAACCGGGAAATCCATTTGTTGCGGCGCTTCAGGCCATCGCGATACATCGCCTCAAACTCGGCGGGCGGAAAGGAGTGCGTCGATTGGCGGTCGAGTAGCGCGCCGCACCATGCCTCGAGGCGCGGGAATTTCTCGATCTGGCCCAGCTTCTTCACGCGATCGAGGAACACATAACGCTGTAGGAACGGCGCGTAGGCCGCGTCCACGAGCGAGTATTTGGCGCTATTGAAAAACGGCCCGCTGCCTTGCTTTTCGAGCGCCTTCTCGAGCCGCTCGAATGGTACTGGGATTTGCTCGACGGCCTTGTCGTAATCCGCCTCGGTGTCCGCATAAGCGGTCGCAGTCACCGCGCTGGCGAAAGTCGGGACATAATCCGTCCAGGCACGGTTGATCGCGCGCGCGACGGGGTCTTCGGGATGCAGCCGCGGCGCAATGGTTTCATCCAGGTACTCGTTGATCGCGTTCGATTCGAACAGCGATAGTTTGTCGTCGATGCGCAGCACCGGCACCTTCTTGTGCGGGGAAATCGCGAGAAACCAGTCAGGACGATTATCGGGCTCGATGTGGCGGAGCTCGAACTCTGTGTTCTTCTCGCGCAAGACGATCGCGGAACGCTGCACCCATGGGCAGGTCTTGAAGCTGACCAGCATATATTTTGCCATGGCGACCTCCGATCTGTGATTACGAGCTGGCATGATTGCACGCCCGGCGTCGTGGTTTAAACTAAATTAACACGGGGGTTAGGCGTTCAGGACCGCAGCAGCCCGCCATCGATCGGGATCACCGCGCCGGTCACGTAGTCCGAGAGGTCTGTGGCAAGGAACTCGACGACTTTGGCGCAATCCTCGACCGTCCCGAGCCGGCGCAAGGCGACCTGCTCCGACCTGTCGCGATTGCTGTTGATGCTGCCTGGAATGACCGTCTGCATGATCCGGCCAGTGGCTATGACGCCAGGGGCGATACAGTTCGCAGTAATGCCGTAAGGACCCAGCTCTTGAGCTAGATAGCGCGTATAGTGGGCGATCGCGGCCTTGGCCGCGCCGTAATGAGCGTAACCGCCATCCGGAGAGGCCGATAGGCCAGCGACCGAGCTGACGGTGATAATCTTGCCCGAGCGCCGCCGCTTCATAAGCGGTGCAACGGCATTGCAGCTGTAAAACGGTGCCGAACAGGTTCATGCTGTTGACGAGATGCAGGAGCGCAGGATCGAGCGTGCTCGCTTTAGTATCTACCGGCCGCCCGCGGCCCCCGCCGGCATTGGCCACGAGCACGTCCACCCTGCCCCATTCTGCGGCGACGCGGCCCACCATCGCCTCGACTGCCTGATGATCGCAGACATCGACTTCGATGCCCAAAGCAACGCCGCCCGAAGTCTCGATCTCCGCGACCGTACTCTCGGCGGTCATGTCCTTCGCCTCGGCTTCAAACTCTTGGTGGGACCTCAGGTCGAGATCCGTGACCGCAACTTTTGCCCCTAATCCCGCAAGCCGCCTCGCATAAGCGCGGCCAAGCCCACGCGCTGCGCCGGTAACGATCGCGACCTTGCCATCGAGCCTACCCATTGTTCTCACCTGACTTTGAAGGCGACTCGGCTTTTTTTACAAAGGCCCTGCTTGCCTCCAAATGGTCTTCGGTCATCGCCGTGTGCCCCTGTGCGACAGCCTTCATGTCGATCACGGTAGCGAGAGGCGCGGTTTCTGCGGCGAACAGATTGCGCTTCATATCGCCATAGGCTACGCGGGATCCCGCGGCGATGCGGCGAGCGAGCGTCGTGGTTTCATCGTGAAGTGCCTCGTCCTCGACGACGCGACTGACCAATCCGAGCTCGGCGGCAGTTGCGCTGTCGATGGTGTCGCCGAGAAAGTAGAGTTTGCGGCTTTGCCGCACCGACGAGGCGTGTCAAAGCCCAGGAGCCGCCAAATCGCCGGAAGCCGATTGAGGGTCAACCGAACAATCCCGTTTTGGGCCGTTTCCAATAGGTCGGTTATGTCGATCGTCCTCATCATCGTGGCGAGCGGCGTAGCAAAGCTAGGGCAATCCGATGCAGGCGGCTTGGTTGTCAGATCTACGGCGGGCAGTAATAGGGTGAAGCATACGAACAGTAATAAGGCGAAGGGTAGTAGTTGTAGCTCGGAGCGGCATAGGCCGAGGAGGCTGCCGCGGCACCGGCTGTTGCGCCAAGCGCTACACCCGCCGCAACGCCTGCTCCTACTCCCGGCGTGACGACGGTCGTGCCGCCGTAATAAGTACCGCCGTGATAATAAGTGCCTCCTCGATAATAGGTGTTAGGAGCGCGGTAAGCAGTGCCACCATAGGGTCCACGGGCGGCCGCGCCGCCGTACGGACCGCGAACAGCGGCGGCGCCCCCTGGACCACGAACCGCCGCGCCGCCGTAGGGACCGCGATAGGCGGCGCCACCATTGGGGCCGTGAACGGATCCCCAGCCCAACGCGTTCGACGCTCCCACCGACCCGAGTACGAGGCTCATACAGACGATGGTCAACCGCTTCACGGCTTTCCCCCTTGCTTCTTGGAGGACGCCGCCGCCGGGGGCTTCAACTGGATCTGCACCGCGTCCGCCGGCGGCTGAAACGTGAAATCCGCGTCGGAGGGGTGAATATTGAAGTTCCAATCCGAAAATTCGGCGATGAAGTTCGGCTGGCCGGGCAAATTGCGGTAGGTCACAATCAACCGGCGAGGCAGCGACTGTCCGTTCTTTTCGAGCCACAATTCGAGCTCGAGGCCGGGCGGCTGGGAAAAGAAAAGATGGAGATATGGAGAACCATCGATAGTAACTGTATCGACAACTCTCCCCGAAGTAATACCGGTGAGGAACGCTTTGTTCGGTGCTTCGCTCAGGAAATCGGCCAGCGGAAAGTCGACGCCCAGACGTCCCATCGCTTCCTTCATCATCGCCTCGATCGTTCCCTCCGGCACCGGGATGGTCGCGTACCTTTTCTGTTCGGCCAAATAAATGATGGCGGCTTTGCCGTCAAAGACCAGCTTTCTCGAACCGTCATCTCCCGTCACATCGACGAGCAACCGATTCGGCCGATGCACCACAACCTTCATTGTGTGAAAGATGTGCAGCGGCTGACCGTTAGCCTCCGCGTATACCCGTATGGTCTGGGCCTGGAACGAAAACTGCTCCGCGCGCAAGGCCTGACCCATGCGCAACAGCGCCGCGCCGGCTTCTTCGCTGACGGCGGACTTTTTTGGCTGTGCGGCGGCATGTAGCTCTGTGATTGAAGTCGGCCAAATACCGCCCGCCAATACTGCGCCGAGTACTACGAGATACCGAATCTTCACGACGTTCCCCGTGTTAAAAGCCAAAGAGCGCTACGCGACTAGATTATCCACTATCATCCTAACGCAGATTATCTTGCCGGACACGATAACCAACGCTCCGCCAACCGTCTATGACAAATCGGGCTGCAATTTGCGCGAGCCGTAAAGGTGTCCTTGCGCGCGATGATGATCGCTGTTAAATAGAATAAAAATTATGCTATAGGATGCTAAGGTTTCGCGGGGGAATAGATATGGGGTGCCTTCTCAAGATCGAGTGTTGTCCTCGGGTCGATGCGAGGCCATTCACGATCCACAGCGGCTATACAAAACTGCGATCAACACTTCCGACACTGATTGAGATTACCTGCCGGTAAATCCAGCTTCTGTCCGGTGCGGGCGCTAACTCCCCTCTAGGAGAAGAAGAATGTCCACGTCAACGCGAATCTGGTTGACCATAGGATTGTGCTTTTCCCCGGCGGGCCTGCTGTTCGCCCCAGATGCGCGGGCACAATTCTATATCGGCGCCGAAGCCGGGTGGACAAGCCTGCCAGATCGGACCGACAGCATTTCCGGCGTGACCTCGGCCACCGCGAAATTTAACGGCGGCTTCAATGCCGGTGTCCGGGGCGGTTATGAGTGGGGGCCGTGGCGCTTCGAAGAGGAATACAGCTACCGGCAGAACAGCGCTCAAAGCCTGACGGCAGGGCCTCTTACGCTCACCGCGGTCAGCGGCAACCGACATACGAATTCGATCATGACCAATATATTGTATGACTTCACGGTCGGTTTCCCGATTACCCCGCATTTCGGGTTTGGGATCGGCGCAGTGGACGTCTTCGATGGCCTGAAAGTGGCGGGGATTGGGCAGCTGTTCAATAACAGCACTTGGCAGTTCGGCTATCAGGGTATTGCCGGCATTCGCTACAACCTCGATCCGACCCTTACTCTCGACCTCGACTATCGCTATCTGGCCACCACACAACCGACATTCACGATCCCGAACACTCCTTTGCGGTACCGTTCGAGCTATCACACCAATAATTTCGTTGCGAGCCTGATCTACCGATTCGCCCCGCCACCACCGCCGACGCCAGTACCGGTCGCGGCACCCGCTGTCCCGCCGCCCGCGCCACCTCGGCCGTTCCTCGTGTTCTTCGACTGGGATCGCGCCGACATCACGCCCGCTGGCATGGACATCGCGCGGCAAGCGGCGAGTACATACAAAGCAGGCGGTTCGATCCGCATCGAGGTTAACGGATACACGGATCTCTCTGGTTCGCCGGGTTACAACCAGCGGCTTTCGGTAAGGCGGGCGGCCAATGTTGCTAATGCGCTGGCGAGGTTGGGGGTTGCACGTAGCGACATGGCGGTCAGTGGCCGCGGCGAGAACGATCCCCGGGTGCCGACCGCCCCCGGCGTGCGCGAGCCGCAAAACCGGCGGGTCGAAATTGTCTTTCCGTAGAATTGAAACGACGGCAGCCGCCTCGGGCCGGGGATGATGCGCAGGGAGAGCGCGAACAATCGCAGACGTTTGTAGCAGGTGCGGCGTCGATTCCCGCGAGGTTAGGTCGCATCGGAATTGTTGCGAAAGAACCATAGCATATGGTGCGACCTCGGCACTCTTGGGTCTCCGGAGGCCGTTCAGGCTGCTAGGCCAGAAAGGTTGCCGATGCTGCAGAGATCCATCTTCCAGGTCGCCGACAGGCTAGCGGAAGCGCTTGCACCGCTCAACGCGCCGTTAAGTGTCGATGAGCTGATTGCCACTGCGCGGCGCCGCACGGGTCTGAGCGAGTTTGGCGAAACGCCCTTCATGGACCCGCTCCAAAATTTCCTGCGCTCCTGCGTCGAGGAAGCAGATTTGAGCTTCTTTGGTCGGATGGCAACCCGCTGGGACGTGGTGCGATTCCTGTCGAACCTTCTCAGGCTCCGTGAGGAAGAGAGGAAGGCCCCCGAAATCCTGGATCGGCCGGTCGCGCGCCCGATCTTTATCTCGGGGCTTCCTCGCTCGGGAACAACTTTTCTGCACAGCCTCCTGGCCGAGGACCCCGCCAATCTCGTGCCCCGGGTCTGGCAGCTGATCCATCCTTATCCGTCAAGTCGAGGCGGTCCGGATCTCCGGCGATTGCGGGTGGCCCGGCAGCTGCAGCTATTTGGCCTGCTCGCACCCGATTTTCGCCGTATGCATCCGATCGACGCGGGCTCGCCGCAGGAATGCTCGGAGATCACCGCGCATGTTTTTGCTAGCCTGCGATTCGATTCGACTTACCGCATTCCGAGCTACCGCCATTGGCTCGACGAGACCGGCCATCTCGACGCCTTTCGGTTTCATAGACGCTTCTTGCAGCACCTCCAGCGTCAGACCAGTGGTAATCGACGCTGGGTTCTCAAATGCCCCGACCATGTCTTTGCCCTCGCCGCGATCCGCTCGGTTTATCCCGACGCTCGGCTCGTGTTTGTGCATCGCGACCCTCTCGCGGTGCTGCTTTCTGTCGCGCGATTGACCGAGACATTGAGGCGACCATTCACTCGCAGCATCGACAAAGCCGAGATTGGTCGTCAGGACAGTGACCGCTGGCTCGTAGCGACCGAACTGATGATCACCGCGGCGCAGGAGCAACGCTTCGCTGAGCCGATCTTCCACGTTCACTACCTGGATTTGGTCAAGGACCCGGTGGCCACGGTGGCGGCGCTTTACCAGCATTTCGGAGAGACGCTCGCCTCCGATGCGGCAGTCCGAATCGGCCGTCTGGTGGAAGCGAAGCCCAACGGCGGCTATCGCGCGCACGGGTCTCGCCTCGAGGAGTACGGCCTGGATGCGGTGCTCGAACACGAGCGCTATGCGAGATACGTGGCACATTTCGGTATCCGGGCCGAGCCCCGAAGAAAGTCGGCCCAGTCGGCGAAATCCTCGCCGCTCTTCGCGTCGCGAAGATCGGCCAAACCGGTAGAGTGAGCGTTACGGCAATTCGTCCGAAGCTCACATGGTCGCGAGGGAACCGAAGGCACGGCAGCCGCGCTCATGGTCGCCGCGACAGCTCACCAAATCCAGCGGGGTCGAATGCGAGGCGGATTGCGCCATAGACGACATTGCGGGCGGTATGCTTTTGCACGTCTGCGATGAGATCATAGCCGACACGAAGCTCGAGGTTCTGGAACCCCGCAAGAGGACGGAGCGCCCAGCCGATATCCGTATCGATCAATCGAGGAGTGGCGCCGTTTTGACCGGTGATCTGTTGACCAGCGTAGAGATACGACGAAAACCACAGCGGAAGATCGCCGGCGAGGTACATTCGGCCAAATAAACCAGGCCGAAAACTCGCGCCGTCGCCGCCGACGAGGTTTTCGCCCGGAATATACCCGAGGCTGACAAAACTGAGGCGGCCGACATCGTAAGGATCGGTCGCCTCGAAGTAGTAGCGGTTCTCGAGCTTGACGCCCTGTTTTCCACCCGACCCGTTATTCGTCGACACGCCGCGATTGAGATTGTTGAGAGCGTAGGCCGACGCCCGCAGCTCCAACAGATCGACATAGTTCCATGCCAGACCCAGCTCTGAATCCAGTTCACGCTTGCTGAAATCGACAGAGTTCTGGGTAACGCTGGAGTTCGCATGCTGAGCCCAGAACGTGCCTCCGGAAAACAGATAGAGCTCCTTCTGCGGCAGCAGTCCGAGGTTCAACTCTTCGGTCAGGCTGAAAATCGGCCTAAACGAGACACCATTGGGAGCCATGCGATTGCCGGTTGGATAAACCGGCAGTCCGACGACGCCCCACGTCTCCGGCCAGCTCGCCGATGAAGCGGGCGGTGACGGTTCCGAGAATCCCATGCCAAAGCCAAAGCGCATGGCGCCATAGACCAACTGTCTCGTCACATGCGCCTGCACGTCATCGGTGCGGTCGTAGCCGACCCGCAGCTCGAAACCTTGACGGTCGCTAAAGGGGCGGACCGCCAAGCCCATATCAGTATCCAACAGGCGCGGAGTCGCCCCGTTTTGTGCCGTCAGCTGCGCACTGCCGTAAAAATATGATCGAAACGGGGTCGGGAGATCTTGGGTCAAGTATCCGCGTGCGAGTAGACCCGGGTTAAATACCTGGCCGTTATTTCCCACCAGAGACCCCGACGGATAATAGCCAATGCCGACAAAGGGCAAGCTGCCGACGTCATAAATATCACTCGAGCCGAAATAGTAGCGGTTTTCGATTTTCCAGCCGTCCCGATAACCGTCAGGCCTGGCGAGCGAGAAGCCACGATTGAGATTGTTGAGCGAATAGGCCGAAGCTCGGAACTCGAGTGAGTTGAAGTAGTTCCAGGCGACGCCGAGCTCGCCATCAAACTCGCGCAGGCTATTCGCCGGCGCGCCAGCGGCGCTCCTCTGCACCCACAAATCGCTGCCCCAGAAAAGGTACAGCTGCTTTCTAGGCAAAAGACCGATATTGAAATCGGAAGTGAGGCCAATCAACGGATCGAAGGCCAATCCGTTGGGAGCCTCGTGCTCGCCGGTTGGATAGCCCATCAACCCGACCACCCCCCAGACTGCCGGGCCCGGTGCCGCTGGTGACGGCTGGCAGCAACTCGGGTTCGGCAGAACGTGCGGCGGTGCCGCATCGCCGAAGCCTTCCCGCGCCGGCACCGCCATGCAAACCACCGCCAGAAGCCAAAACGCAGTGGCGCCGAATCTGCTCAAAAGAGCGCGGCCGAACCTTATCGACATCGCAACCCGCAAGGTAATGGCCGTCCCCCGAGCCGGCTTTCTACCATCATCGTGTCTCCACGGCGCGCAATCTCCGCGTTATGCCGACTACTGAACTAGTGGCAGGCCGCCGCATCTGCAGTTAACAGCCGATGTCTTGCTTTTGAGAGGGGCGCGGGATCGAGACGAGGAGTGCCGGAATGAAGACGAGGCTCGCCACCAGAGTGCAGCCCAGGCTGATCAGCAGCAACGTCCCCATGCTCGCCGTGCCAGGATGGCCTGACAGAGCCAGCGAGCCGAAAGCAGTGCCCGTCGTCAATGCCGAAAAAAGAATTGCTCGCGCTGTTGCCGACCCCAACATCGAAGTCTGTCCAGCCCGCCAATTCATCACGAAGTAGATATTGAAGGACACGCCGACACCGAGCAGCAATGGCAGGGCGATGATGTTAGCGTAGTTCAGCATCAACCCAGCCACTACGATGACGACCACCGTCGTCAGCGAGGAAAGCAATAACGGCGCCAAGACCAGCGACATGTCGAGTACGCGCCGCAAGCTGATGTACAGGATGATCGCGATCGATATGACGGCAGCGATGGCGGCGGAGCGGAAGGCGCCTACGATAGTGGCGCTGGTCGCCTCGATCGTCACGGCGGAGCCGCCGGCCTCGGGCGCGACGGCGGTCACCTCGGCGACAAATTCGGCCAGCCCTCTGCTGTTCCGCGCCTCGGCCTTTGGCAAAAGCTGCACCCGCGCACGCCCGTCGGGCAATACCCAGTCGCGTGCGAGATCCGGCGGGATCATCTGCAACGTGACCGGCTCGACCTCCAGGGAGGTGCGCAGCTGATCGAGCTGCGCCGGCAGAAAGCGGGTCAAGGCCCGGTCGGCCGCGATCACCGCCGGATCGGGCGCAACCGCCAGTTTGGCCAGATCGCCGGAAATCTCGGCTAATACTTGATTGCCGGGCAGTTTTGTCACCGCGAGAGCGACTTTCTCGTTGGCGCTCTTGGCAGCCGCGCGGATCTCGGGTGCAGTGGGTGGCGCCAGCGGATCGCGCGAAGCGAGGCTCGGGCCAATCAGGGTGGCGGCGTCCGAGACCAGCGCCAGTTTCATTTTCTGGTCCTGCGGCACAAAACTATTGACCGACAACACGCCGGACACTAGCGGTAACTGTCGAAGCCTTTCCGCCAGGGTCGCCGCCTCAGCGGCGCTCGGCACCAAAATGTCGATCGTGAACGGATTGGTCAGCGCCGAATCCCCGAGGTCATAGAGCGTCTGCATCGCCTCGGTGTTCGGGTTTTTGGTATGCAGCGGGTCGGCGTCGAAGCCGATCCTGGGCAGCAGGACGATACCCACTAAGCCGAGGATGCCGAACACGATCAGCATCGGCCGGCGGCGCCGACGGACAACCTCGTCGAGAGGAGCGGCCCATCGGAAGCCCACTTCCGTGCTTTCGCCGGGCGGTCGGAAAAAAGCTATTGCCGCGGGCAGAAAAGTGATCGTGCAGACAAAGGCGATTAACATTCCCACCCCGGCGATCAGGCCCAGCTCCGCGACTCCGCGAAAATCGGTCGGAACAAACGCCAGGAAGCCCGCAGCCGTGGCCGCCGCCGCCGCCAAGATCTGTCCGCCGACCCGCCGACCGGTCTCAGCCAAGGCACGGGCCGGCTCGGGATTTGCCAGTCGCATCTCGCGATAACGCACCGAAAATTGGATCGCAAAATCGACGGCGATACCGACGAATAAAATGCCGAAACCGACCGAGACGAGGTTTAACGTGCCGACCGCAGCGGCGGCAAACAACAGGGTCACCATCAGGCCGAGCCCGAGCGTCAACAGGATCGGAACTATCAGTCGCCAGGTGTGAACCGCGAGAAACAACCAGAGCGAAATCAGCAGCACGCTGCCGATCATTCCGGCTACGGCGCCCTGGGCGACCGAGGCAAATTCTTCATCCGCCAGCGCCACGCTGCCGGTGATGCGTACTCGGGCGTCGCCCGATTTGACGAATTCGAGCCTGCTCGCAGCATCGCGGATCGCCTGGGTCGCCGCCCCGCCCGGCTGCAGCTTGGAGTGATCGAGCCTGGGCTGAACCAGCACGAATTTGTACTTGCCGCCGAGATCCGCCAACTCGCCGCCGAGCAGCCGCACCCAGGACAACGGGTGCGGATGACCGGCCAGCACATTCGCCATCGCCGCGTGAAAGCCTTCGAGCGCCGTCTGGTAGGGCGCGAGATTGACCTGTCCTTGCTCCACTCCAGTGCCGAGAAGGGAAAGCGCACCGAACAACCCACGTGCGCTTGCATCCTTGGCGAGTTCGCCAAGAAAGGGCTGCGCATCGATCATCCGCTCCACCAACGATTCTAGCTGGTCGGTTTCGAGAAACAGGAGCCCCTCCTTCTTCAAGAACGGGGACGCATCGGGCCGCCGAACGGTCAGGAAATGCTCTGAGTCCGCTGCCAAGCTCGCGGCCAGTGCAGCGGCGGTGTCGTCAGCCTCTTCCGGCTCTCTCGCATCGATCACCGCGACCAGCAGATCTTGAAATTGTGGGAAAAGCTTCTTGAACGTCTCGGCGCGCTGCCGCCACGGCAGCCTCGCGGAGAACATCGCGTCCGTATCCGTCGTGATGCTGAGATGACCTGCCGCGTACGATCCGGCGAATATCGACAAAACCGCGCTTGTCAGGATCACTGCCAAGGCGTTGCGCTGGCAGAATTCGACCAAGCCGACAAGGAGGCGCTGAAACAGCATCACGAACCGAAGCGGTGTCGCATAGGGGGCCGTCTCGGCTCGCGCGGGTTTCTCTAGCCGGTGCGGAGCGTGCTCCAGTAGCCAGCTACGGGAAGGTGATAATCGGTTCGCAAGGGCAGCGCTACTGCAAAATGCCCCCGGACAATTCAGAAGTCTTCTGTCGCAAGCTCACGAGAAGCCCGGCGCCACCGCTGTCGGCCAGCACCGAGCGCATCTCGGAGCGTTGCGCCGCGACCCGGCTGATCGAGCCCTCCGCCAGCACGTCCACCGCCCTCCACGCACCGCTCTCCTGCCGCATCAGATAGTCGAGGGCGTGCACCTTGCCCGGAGCCGTGGTGATACGGGTCTCGACAACTCGATCGACGCCTACGGTTCTGACAACCGGCGTTACTTCGAAGCGCTCACCGGAGTAGCTGTCGAAATTGGCGACATAGGAGGCGATCGTGAAGCGTCGAAAGGCGTCTGCCAGCGCCGCCTGCTCGTCTGAACGTAGCAAAACCCAACGCGGACCGATGGCTTGCCGAAGGATCTTGTCCAGATCGAAGGTGCGAATGACAATTGGCGCTATCATGTCGTAGCGCTGGCGAAAGGATACTGACTTCCCCGCCTTCATGATCGCGATCAAGCCGGCGTGAAGTTGTTCAACCGGTTCAGTCACCTCGACGGCAGCGACGCCCCGGACCCATCCGACGGTCAGGCTGGCCGAGCCGAGCACAAGCCGCAAAACCCTGCGGCGATCGAGCGACGTGACTGACATCCGGCGGGTTCCCTTTAGGACAGTTGAGGGACCCAATCTAACCGCGGGAAGTACCGGATCGGTAAACAGTGCACACGAGCTGAAGCCGGCTACGCGATTTGATGCACAAAACCTGGAGTTTTCTCAGACAATAATCGGGGCATTGCCAGCCTCGTCGATTGGCGGCCGCCGAATCCACACTATCGCGACGGTATCGTGCAGCATTTGTAATATCGGCTCGGGCGCTCGGGAGCGCGCCGATGCCGCTAGGGCACCCGCTCGGGAGACAGCCTTGCGGGTCAGCGCCTCGCCCTCGTCAGCGAGCAACGCGCGAGCCGAACGGTTGACATGGTCGTGGCAACTTTTCGGCCAGCTAGCGGGATTGCCCAACCGCCCCCGCAAAACGGCTCGCGCCCATCCCGCGCCCTGTTGCGCCTGTTTTATCAGGTCGAGATCAGGGATCTCCAACTCCTCAAATGATAATTTCGCACCCGCTTGCGGACACCCGACGCTCGCGATGCTATAATGCGATTGTGGCAATTCTAGCGTCGCCGGTGCCAAAACCCCCGGCCGGGGTGATGGCGGGGTTGCTGCGCCGCGTCACCTCCCTCGCCGCACCGCGTTCGACCCTGACGGCACGCTCTACTTGCGTGAAATGCCTCAAATGGCCGCGTACGCATCGGGCGCCGCGATGGCAGGCGACAATCTGCCACACGCCAACTTTGATCGCCGCGGCGGCGCGACGGAATAAATCCGACCTGCGGGAGTCCTAACTTTGGGGTATATTGGCCTTCCGCGCTCGGCAAGCGTTGATTGAGGACGCGAGGACGGACAAAGCAGCATCCGCGAGGCTTTGGCGCTCAGCTAGAAGAA
>Ga0306923_10003108_pt1 | contig 15497 bp, 10 predicted proteins | sample sta12Can44000108_FD_203841 | JGI IMG/M metagenome (GOLD analysis project Ga0306923, IMG submission 203841) | Lab enrichment of tropical soil microbial communities from Luquillo Experimental Forest, Puerto Rico - statanox.12C.anox.44.000.108 (v2)... | ecosystem: Environmental > Terrestrial >... | reverse complement strand
GAACGTGGGCCTGCGCTGGACGTTGTCCGCGATCTGCACCAGCCCGAGGTCACGGCTGCGGGCGAGGACGTCGAGGGCCTCGGCGCGGTCGATGGCGCGCCCGAACCGCCGCCGCGTCACGAACTCGGCGCCGCCGTTCAGCGAGAGGCACACCTCCTGCGGCGCGTCGCAGGCCTCGCCGCGATGGCTCGCCGCGTGGCGGCAGAAGCAGAGCGACAGCGCCCACGCGCGTGCCCCGCCCACCACCTCGGTCGCGCGCTCCCAGGCCAGCACGTCGGGGAGCGGGTCGTCGGAGATGGCGTCCTCGTGCACGAGGGCCCGGCCGATCACCGTGTCGCGGCCGAACGCCTCGCGCGCGAAGGCCGGGTCGCCGCGCGTGTACGCGTGGAGCGCCTGCGCCATGCGCTTCTTCGGGATCGCGTCGCGGGCCCGCATCATCGAGTACTCGAAGAACCCCACCACGGGCGGCGCGAGCAGCACCACCGTCCGTCCGGTGCGCGGGTTCGGGAGGTCGAGGACGAGCCCCTTCTCGCACATCGGCTCGAGCCGCCGCGCGAGCTCCTCCTCCGGCACGCCGAGGTGCTCGGCCACCGTGGCGAGGGCGGTGGGCCGCACCGGCAGCCGCGCCGCGAGCGCGGCCTCCTCCGGCGTGAACAGGATCTCGAGGATCTCGCGCCAGCCCTCCCGCGCCACCGCGTCCTCCGGCTCGGGGAGCGCGATGGTCCCGCGCTCCAGGCGCTGCACGAGGTCGCGGTACTCCGCCTTCAGCCGCCCGAGGTGGCCCATGCCACACCGCTATCACACCGCACGCGCGTTGCCTGCCGCGGCGCGCCACCCCACCTTGGGAGCAGGAGATCCCATGGCGGACATCCACCCGGTCAGGCGTCTCGCCGCGTCCCCGCCGCGCAGGCCCCCTCGCCACCTTCCGTCGTGGGCGGTGCCGGCCGCGATCGTCGCCGGCCTGTGGTTCGCGCGCCGGCGACGCGCCGCGGTGCTGGCGGGCGTGGGGCTCGGCGCCGCGCTCATGGCGGCCTTCGCGCAGGATCGGCTCGAGGCGTACTGATTGATCGCACCTGGGCTGCGCCCCCGCGCCGCCGGCGCGGCCATGCCGCGCGACGCGCCGCCCGGCGTGCACCCGCCGGCCGTTCCGGGTTACTCAAGCGGCGCATGACGCCGAGGGAACGCCAGAAGCTCCGGACCGCCCTGCAGCAGCTCCGGGCCCAGCTCCTCGCCACCGACCCCGCCAAGATCGAGCCGAACCGGCAGGATCCGGCCACCGCGGGCGTCGCGGACGAGGACGCGCAGGCGCTCTCGGAGATGCTGCAGGTGCTCGCGTCCCAGCGGAACAAGGGGCAGGCCGAGCTGCTCGCGCGCCTCGACCGCGCGCTGCGCAAGGCGGACGAGACGCCGGACGACCTCGGCCTCTGCGAGGAGTGCGAGGAGCCGATCCCGCCGAAGCGGCTCGCGCTCATGCCCTACGCCGAGCTGTGCGCGGGTTGCCAGACCGCGCGCGAGCCGAAGCGCGCCGCGACGCGGCGCAATCTCACCGATTACCGGTGAGCGCCGGCCCGGGCCGTGCGAGATTCCCGGGCGCCCATGCACTCCACCCCCACCCACCGCCGCGCCGTCGCCTGCGCGCTCGGCGCCATCGCGCTCTGGGGCTCGCTCGCCGCCCTCGGCCTGCGCCTCCGGCACGTGCCGCCCTTCCTGCTCGTCGGCGCCGCGCTCCTCCTCGGCGGGCTGGTCGGCGTGCGCGGCCTCTCCCTCCGCACCGCGCGGCCGGGCCTGCTCCTCCTCGGCGTCTACGGGCTGTTCGCCTACCACTTCTGCCTCTTCCTCGGCCTGCGCCTGGCGCCGCCGGTGGAGGCGAACCTCGTGAACTACCTCTGGCCGCTGCTCATCGTGGTCCTGTCGCCGCTGTTCGTGCCCGGCACGCGGCTCGGGCTCCGGCACGTGGCGGGGGCGCTCCTCGGCTTCGCCGGCGCGGCGCTCCTCGTCACCGGCGGCCGGCTCGGCTTCACCGGGAACCCGCTCGGCTACGGGCTCGCGCTGGCGGCGGCGATCATCTGGTCCACCTACTCGCTCCTCACGAAGCGCGTCGGAAGCTTCCCCACCTCGACGATCTCCACCTTCTGCCTCGTCTCCGGCGCGCTCGCCCTCGCCTGCCACGCCGCGCTCGAGCCCCGTCACGCCTTCACCGCGGCCGAGGCGCCCTGGCTCCTCGCGATGGGGCTCGGCCCGATGGGCGCCGCGTTCTACCTGTGGGACCGCGCGCTGAAGGACGGCGACCCGCGCGTCGTGGGCACGCTCGCGTACCTCACGCCGCTGCTCTCCACCACGCTCATCGCCGCGCTGGGCGAGGGGAGCGTGGGCCCCACCTCCGCGCTCGCCGGAGCGATGATCGTCGGCGGCGCGGTGGTGGGCACGGCCCCGTGGCCGCGGCCCGTGGCTTCCAGCGGGATTCCGCCCGCCGGGCCGACCACCGCCAGACGCAAGTAGGCCGCGCTGCGGCGGCTGGGCCCTGCGCGGGGCGGCCGTTCAGCTCCGCTTGACTCGCTTTTTAGGACCACTTAAAACTCGCCACGATCATGGTTAAGCCCAAGATCAAGCGCCCTCGCGATCGATCCGCAGCGGTGGATCAGTACCTCCACGCGCTGATGCTCCTGACCGATCACGGCCAGCAGGCCGACACCGGCGACCTCGCCGCGAGGGTCGGCGTCTCGCCGGCGGCGGCGAGCCAGATGCTGAAGAAGCTCGCGGACCTCGATCTCGTGAAGCTCGAGCCCTACCGAGGGACGGAGCTCACGACCGAGGGACTTCACAGGGCCCTTCGCGTCGTGCGGCGCCACCGGCTCCTCGAGCTCTTCCTGCACCGGATCGTGGGGTTCGACCTCCCGGATCTGCACGCGCGCGCGGTCGCGCTCCAGCCGGCGATCGACGAGCTGTTCGAGGAGAAGCTCGACGCCATGCTCGGGTCACCGCGCATCGATCCGCACGGCCGGCCGATTCCCGGCAAGAACGCCACCTGGCCGAAGCTCGGAGACTCACCGCTCCTCGACCTGCCGCCCGGCACGTCGGGGGCGATCTCGCGCATCACCACCGACAGCGCCGACGTGATCAAGTACCTGCACGGCCTCGGAGTCCGGCCCGGCGCGGTCGTCGTGCTCGAGGGAATCGCACCGTTCGACGGGCCCGTGTCGGTGCGGGTGAAGGGGAACGCCGTTCACCTCGGACGCCGGCTCGCACAGGCGCTCCACGTCACCGAGGAAGGCAAGAAGAGATCCTCCGGCCCCGTGAAGCTGGTCCACACCGGGACGAAGGGACACGACGCGAGCTGAAGCGCGGCACGGAGCCCCGCCACGCGAGCGTCATCCAAGAAACAGATGGAATCTCCAAGTCCAAGTCGCCACGCCCGCGCCTCGCTCGGCGGGGGTCCAGGTCGGTCGGCCTGAGCCTTCCCTGACGCCCTCGAGGCCGGGCAACAGCCGGATTCGAGGACGTCATGGCCTCTTCGCGCGCTTCCCTGGCGCCGGCCCCGCACCGCGACGGGCCGAGCGATCGCCCGCACCAGCAGGTGCGGGCCCCCAGAGCACTTCTTCTCCACGCGTCTGCTTTCGCGGTCGCGCTCGCCTTCTGTGGTCCGGGTGCGGCTCGCGCGGATGCCGAGCCCCTTCAGGCCTCACCCGCTGCGACGCTGGACGGCGAGCCCATCGCGCGGCAGCCGTGGTGGAACGCCGGCTTCCAGAGCACCTACGTGCTGCAGCGGAAGGGCGGATTCGATGCCGCCTACACGGGCCCGCACAGCCTGCTGACCGCGCCGGAAACCGGGTACACGCTCACGGCGACGCTGTATCTCGGGATACGGCTCTGGTCGGGGGCGGAACCCGCGAACGGCCTGTCCGACGCTCACCGCGCCTATCTCGCCGCCGGAGGCCTGGGGTTCTTCATCGGCGACTGGCGCGTCGATTACGGCCCGAGCAGATCCTCGAGGCGTATTACAGCTTCAACGCGTTCCACGGCTTCTGGTTCACGCTCGACGCGCACCACATCGCCAACCCTGCGTACAACGCCGCTCGGCGGTCCGGTGAACGTCGCCGGCGTCCGAGCTCACGTCGAGTACTGATCTTCACGAGGCGCGAGAGAGGCAGCCATGAGAGCCATCAGCGACATCATCCCCAAGCGGCTCGGCAACGGGCGAAAGACCGCGCGGGCGAGCGACCTCTCAGCGCAACTGCTCGACGCGGCGCACGCCGGGGCCGCGGTCGCCCTGGAGAGCCTGGGCACGCAGCCGACGGGCTTGACCCAGGAGGAAGCCGAGCAGCGGTTCGAGCAGCACGGCCCCAACGCGGTCGCGAAGGACGAAGGCCACGGCCGGCTCGCCCTCCTCGGCAAGGCCCTCGTGAACCCGCTCGTCATCCTGCTGTCGCTCCTCGCCACCGTCTCGCTCCTCACCGGAGACCCGCGCGCGGCGATCGTGATGGCCCTGATGGTCGTCCTCGGGGTGTCCCTGCGCTTCCTGCAGGAGTCACGCGCGGACTCGGCCGCGAAGAAGCTCCGGGCGATGATCAAGGTCACGGCGACCGTCGTCCGCGACGGCTCGCCACGCGAGACGCCGCTCGCCGACCTCGTCCCCGGAGACGTGGTCCACCTGGCCGCAGGCGACATGATCCCCGCCGACGTTCGCCTCCTCTCGGCGAAGGACCTCTTCGTCGTCCAGGGCGCCCTCACCGGTGAGTCGATGCCGGTCGAGAAGTTCGACGTCGTGGAGGCCGCGAGCGTCACCTCCGCCGTGGATCTGAGGAACGTCTGCTTCCTCGGCACCAGCGTCGAGAGCGGCACCGGGAGCGCGGTCGTGGTCGCGACCGGTGAGCGCACCTACCTCGGCTCGCTCGCTCGCGCCGTCGCGACGCAGCAGGTCCAGACCGCGTTCGACAAGGGCGTGTCGCGGTTCACCTGGCTGATGATCCGGTTCATCGCCGTGATGGTGCCGCTCGTCTTCCTCATCAACGGGCTCACGAAGGGGGACTGGAAGGAGGCCTTCTTCTTCGCGCTCGCGGTCGCCGTCGGGCTCACGCCCGAGATGCTCCCGATGATCGTGACCGTCTGCCTCACCAAGGGCGCGATGCTCATGGCGGGCAAGAAGGTCATCGTGAAGCGGCTCCACTCGATCCAGAACCTCGGCGCGATGAACGTCCTCTGCACGGACAAGACCGGGACGCTCACCGCGGATCACGTCGTGCTGGAGAAACACTGCGACATCGAGCTGCAGGAAGACGACGACGTCCTGGCACTGGCCTACTTCAACAGCCACTTCCAGACCGGGCTCAAGAACGTCCTCGACCGCGCGATCCTCGCGCACACCGAGCTCCCGCACGTGAAGCAGATCGCGCTCCATCGCAAGGTGGACGAGATCCCCTTCGACTTCAGCCGCCGTCTCATGTCCGTCGTGGTGGCGCTGCCGGACGGGCGCCACCGCCTCATCTGCAAGGGCGCGCCCGAGGAGGTCTTCCGTCGCTGTCCTTTCTTCGAGACCGAAGGCGAGCAGCTCCCGATGGAGCCGGTGCTCATCGACGACCTGCGGCACGAGTACGAGAAGCTGAGCGCCGACGGGTTCCGCGTGCTCGCGATCGCCTACCAGGACTTCGACCCGAAGGACACCTACACGAAGGCCGACGAGGCCGAGCTCGTCCTGCGCGGCTACGTCGCGTTCTTCGATCCGCCGAAGGACAGCGCGGGCCCCGCCATCGAGGCGCTCCACCAGCACGGCGTCGACATCAAGGTGCTCACCGGGGACAACGAGGCGGTGAGCAAGAAGATCTGCCGCGACGTGGGAATCCCGGTCGGGAAGGTCCTGCTCGGCGCGCAGGTGGAGACGATGTCCGACGAGGAGCTCGCGGCGAGCGTAGAGGAGACCACGCTGTTCGCGCGCCTGGCGCCAGGCCACAAGCAGCGGGTCGTCGTCGCCTTGCAGGGCCGAGGGCACGTGGTCGGCTTCCTCGGAGACGGCATCAACGACGGGCCCGCGCTCCGCGCAGCCGACGTGGGCATCTCCGTCGACTCGGCGGCCGACATCGCCAAGGAGACGGCGGATCTCATCCTGCTCGAGAAGAGCCTGATGGTGCTCGAGGAGGGGATCCTCGAAGGCCGAAAGGTCTTCGCGAACATCCTCAAGTACATCCGCATGGGCGCCAGCTCGAACTTCGGCAACATGTTCAGCGTCCTCGGCGCGAGCGCCCTCCTCCCCTTCGTGCCGATGGCGCCGATCCAGATCCTGACGAACAACCTGCTCTACGACTTCTCTCAGGTCCCGATCCCCACCGACAACGTCGACCCCGAGCAGATCGCGCGCCCGCGGCCGTGGTCGATGAAGGAGATCACGAAGTTCATCGTGTTCATCGGCCCGTGCAGCTCGATCTTCGACTACACGACGTACGCGATGATGTGGTTCGTCTTCAAGGCGGTCACTCCAGCCAACGCCTCGCTGTTCCAGACCGGCTGGTTCGTCGAGTCGCTGCTCACGCAGACCCTCATCATCCACATCATCCGCACGAACCGGCTGCCGTTCGTGCAGAGCCGGGCGAGCCTGCCGCTGACGCTCACGAGCCTGGCCATCATGGCGGTCGGCATCTGGCTCCCGTTCTCGCCGTTCGCCGATGCGCTGGGGTTCGCGACGCTGCCGCACCTCTACTGGCCGCTGCTCCTCGCCACGCTGTTCCTGTACGTCCTCCTCACCCAGACCGTGAAGACGTGGCTCCTCCGGAGAGCGTGGATCTGAGCGCGATCGAAGACATGGACGTCACGGTGCCCCCTCCGTTCAACCCAACCGGCGGCCTCTCCGAGGAGGAGGCGAGGGAGCGCCTGCAGCGAGAAGGCGCGAACGAGCTCGGCCAGGAGAGGCCCGCGCGTCTTCTCACCAGCATCGTGCAGGTGCTGCGAGAGCCGATGCTCCTGCTCCTCCTCGCCGCCGGCGGGCTCTACCTGTTGCTCGGTGATCGCGCGGAGGCGCTCACCCTCCTCTCCTTCGTGGTGGTGGTCATCGCCATCACCTTGGTTCAGGAGCGCAAGACCGAGCGCGCGCTCGCCGCCCTGCGCGACCTCTCGAGCCCGCGCGCCCTCGTGATACGGGGCGGCGTGCGCAGCCGCATCGCGGGCCGCGAAGTGGTGCGCGGCGACCTCATCGTGCTCGCGGAGGGCGACCGCGTCCCTGCCGACGCGATCGTCCGCGAGGCCGCACACCTCGAGGTCGACGAGTCGCTCCTGACCGGTGAGTCCGTGCCCGTGCGGAAGGTCGCCATGGCCGCGGCGGCGACCGACGCCCGCCCTGGCGGTGACGACCTCCCCTTCGTCTGGGCCGGCACGCTCGTCGTCCGGGGCCACGCGCTCGCAGAGGTGCGGGCCACGGGTCGCCACACGGAGATGGGCCGCATCGGGAGCGTCCTCGCCGAGGTCGATGCCGGGCGGACCCTCCTGCAGGAGGAGATCGGCCGGGTGGTGAAGGTCATCGCCACCGCGGGCCTCGCCCTCTGCGGCGCGCTCGTCGCGATCTACGGCCTCACGCGCGGCGACTGGATCCACGGGCTCCTCGCCGGCATCGCGCTCGCGATGGCGGTGCTGCCGGAGGAGCTTCCGGTCGTGCTCACCGTGTTCATGGCGCTCGGCGCGTGGCGCATCTCCAGGAGCCGCGTGCTGACCCGACGCCTCCCCGCGATCGAGGCGCTCGGCGCCGCGACGGTGCTCTGCACCGACAAGACGGGCACGCTCACCGAGAACCGGATGCGCATCGCCCGCGTGTGGGCGCCCGGCGCGCTGCACGTCGTCGGCGACGGGCCGCTCCCGGAAGCCGTGCACGAGCCCATCGAGTTCGGGATCCTCGCGAGCCAGCGCGACCCCTTCGACCCGATGGAGCGCGCGTTCCACAGCCTGGGTGAGCGGGCGCTCGCCGGCACCGAGCACCTCCATGGCGGCTGGGAGCTGGTCCGCGAGTACCCGCTCTCGCCGGAGCTGCTCGCGGTGTCGCACGTATGGCGCGCGCCCGGAGGCGCTCGGCTCCTCGTCGCGGCGAAGGGAGCACCAGAGGCGATCGCCGACGTCTGCCACCTGCCCGCGTCGGCGGCGGCCGAGGTGGGGTCGCGCGTCGCCGAGATGGGCGCGGACGGCCTGCGGGTCCTCGCCGTCGCGCGCGCCTACCTCGACGGCCGGGAGCTACCGCCGGGGCAGCACGACTTCGACTTCGCGCTCGTCGGCCTCGTCGGACTCGCGGATCCGGTTCGCCCCGGGGTGCCCGAGGCGATCGCCGAGTGCGCCGGGGCCGGTATCCGCGTGGTGATGATCACGGGTGACGCGCCGGACACGGCCCGCGCCATCGCCCGGCAGGCCGGGCTCCCGAGCACCGACACGGTGACCGGCCCCGAGCTCGACGCGCTCGCGGACGCCCCGCTTCGAAAGAGGCTCCAGAACGCCACCGTCTTCGCGCGCGTCGTGCCGGAGCAGAAGCTCCGGATCGTCCGTGCGCTTCGCGACGAGGGGGAGGTCGTGGCGATGACGGGCGACGGCGTGAACGACGCGCCAGCTCTGAAGGCCGCGAACATCGGCGTGGCGATGGGCGGGCGCGGAACCGACGTGGCCCGGGAGGCGGCAGCGCTCATCGTCACCGACGACGACTTCACCTCCATCGTCTCGGCGATCCGGCTCGGTCGGCGCATCTACGAGAACTTGCGCCGCGCCATGGCCTACGTCGTCGCGGTGCACGTGCCCATCGTGGGCCTGTCGCTCTTGCCCGTGCTCCTCGGGTGGCCGCTCGTGCTGTTCCCGGTGCACATCGTCTTCCTCGAGCTGATCATCGACCCCGCCTGCTCGATCGCCTTCGAGATGGAGCCGGCGGATCCCGGCCTGATGCGGCTCCCGCCACGGTCGGCCCGGGCGAGCGTCTTCGGACGTCGGCAGCTCCTCGTATCCCTCGCGCAGGGCGCCAGCCTCCTCACGGCGACGCTCGCCGTGTTCCGCCTCGGCCTCGCCCACACCGGATCGGACGCGTCGGGACGCGCCCTCGCCTTCGCGGCGCTCGTGGCCGGCAACGTTGCGCTCATCGTCGTGAACCGTTCCTGGTCCCGCACGTCGCTCGCCACGGTCGGGACGCGGAACGTCGCGGCCTGGGTCGTGGCGGGCGGCGCAGCGGCGGCGCTCGTGTCGGCTCTGCTGGTGCCGTTCCTCCGCAGCCTGCTTCGCCTGGGCCCAGTCACGGTGGACGACGTGCTCCTCGCATGTGTCGTTGGGGCGGGCAGCCTCGCGTGGTTCGAGGTGCTGAAGGCGCTCCGCCCGCGCTGGCTGCGCCGCGACCGCGACGGATGAGAAGGGTCGACGGCGGCGCTCGAACGTCTCTCGCTCAGAAGGTCGAGCAGTCGATCGAGAACCGGTAGCGGACGTCGTTCTTCAGCATCCGCTCGTAGGCCTCGTTGATCTTCGCCGCCGGGATCACCTCCACGTCGGCGACGATCCTCTTCTGCGCGCAGAAGTCGAGCATCTCCTGGGTCTCGGCGATGCCGCCGATGAGCGATCCGGCGAGCGTGCGGCGCCCGCCGATGAGCGAGAACGCGTGCACCGGCGTGGACTCCGGCGGGACGCCGAGGAGCACCATCGCGCCGTCCACGCGCAGCATCCCGAGGTAGGCGTCGTAGTCGTGCGGCGCGGAGATGGTGTCGAGGATGAGGTCGAAGTGGTTCCCGAGCCGCTTGAACGTGGCCTGGTCGCGCGTGAGGGCGAAGTGGTGCGCCCCGAGCCGCTTCGCGTCCGCCTCCTTGCTGCGCGAGGTGGAGAGCATCGTCACCTCGGCACCCATCGCCGCCGCGAGCTTCACCGCCATGTGGCCGAGCCCGCCGAGGCCCACCACGCCCACGCGGTCGCCGGGCTTGGTCTTCCAGTGGCGGAGCGGCGAGTAGGTGGTGATCCCGGCGCAGAGGAGCGGCGCCACGCCGGCGAGGTCCTGCCCCGGGGCGACCTTCAGCACGAACCGCTCGTCCACGACCACGCGCTGCGAGTAGCCGCCGTAGGTGGGCGTCTTCCGGTCCATCTCCGTGCCGTTGTAGGTCATCGCCGCGCCGCGCTCGCAGAACTGCTCGAGGTCGCGCTCGCAGCTCCGGCACGTGCGGCACGAGTCCACCATGCACCCCACGCCGGCGAGGTCGCTCGCCTTCAGCTTCCGTACCGACGCGCCCACCTTCGTGACCCTGCCGACGATCTCGTGGCCGGGGACCATCGGGAAGACCGAGCCGCCCCACTCGTCTCGCGCCTGGTGGATGTCGGAGTGGCAGACGCCGCAGTAGGCGATCTCGATGACGACGTCGTGCGGACCGGGTTCGCGGCGCTGCAGCTCGAACGGAGCGAGCGTGGAGGTGGGCGACTTGGTGGCGTAGGCCTTGGTCGGTATCATCTTTACCTTCTCTCCGAGACGATGGACGCCGCGATCGCGATCGTGGCGCCGCTGAACAGCGCGACCCGATAGCCGCGCAGGAATCCGGCACCGCCGGCAGCCGCGCCCCCGAAGGCGTGGAACAGCGCCTCAGAGCTCGCGATCCCCAGCACCATGCCGAAGTTGCGGGCCTGGGCGAGGAGGCCGCCGCCCGAGCCGAGCCGCTCCCGCGGCAGCGCGCCCATCACCGCGTTGTTGTTCGGCGGCTGGAAGAGGCCCATCCCGAGCCCGCACAGCGCGAGCCGCGCCACGATCGAGAGGAGGCTATCGTCGGCGCGGGCGAGCGCGAGCCCGCCGAGCCCGCAGGCGAGGATCACCATCCCGGCGACGCACAGGCCGCGGGATCCGACCCGATCCGAGAGGCGGCCGGAGATCGGGGACGAGATCGACAGCGCGAGCGGCACGGCGATGAGGGCGAGGCCGAGCGCGCGCGGTTCCAGTCCCTTCACGCGCGCGAGGAAGAACGGCGTGAGGAGCGTGGAGGAGAAGAGCGCGGCGTACGAGAGGAGGCCGCTCGCGAGGCCGAGCGAGAAGAGCCGGCGCGAGAAGAGGGAGGCATCTACGAGCGGCGAGGGCGCGCGGCGCTCGCGGCGGACGAGCAGGACCGTGGCGGCGGCGGCGCAGGCCAGGAGGACCGCCGCCGTGGGCGGCGAGCGCGGCGCCGCCTGGATCGCGGCGACGAGCGCCCCCACCGCGGCGGCGATCCACGCCGCGCCCGGGAGGTCGAGCCGGGAGCCGCGCGCCGGCGCGTCAGCCGGCAGCGTGGCGAAGGCCCACGCCGCCCCGGCGACACCGATCGGGAGGTTCACGAGGAAGAGCCATCGCCACGAGAGGTGCTGCACGATGAAGCCGCCGAGGGGCGGCCCGAGCGTGAGCCCCAGCGCCACCGCGCTCGCGTTCGCGCCGAGCGCGCGGCCGCGCCGCTCGCGCGGGAAGAGCGCCGTCAGCGCCGCCGGCCCGATCGCCATCGTCGCCGACGCGCCCATCCCCTGGACGACGCGCGCCGCGACGAGGGACGGCAGGCCCGGCGCCAGGCCGCAGAGGGCAGAGCCGGCGGTGAAGAGGAGCAGCCCGCCGACGAAGACGTTCCGGAGGCCGAGGAGGTCGCCGAGCCGGCCGGCCGTGAGGAGGACCGCGCTGATCGTGAGCAGGTAGCCGGCGACGATCCACTGCACCGCCGCGATGGACGCGCCCAGCTCGTGGCCGATGGTGGGCAGCGCGACGTTGACGATGCTCGAGTCGAGCGTCGCCATCACCGTGCCCACCGCGACCGCGGAGAACCCGATCCAGGGAGACCGCGTCGCTTGGAGCTCGGGGCGGGCGATCGCGTCCATCCGACCATCTTGCTGACGCGAGCGCCCACGCGCACGCGGCGCGACGCCGCGCACCGACTGCCTGGTCCTACGCTGGGAGCACGTACCACTGCCCCTTCGCGCCCTGCTCCATACGCAGGAGGCCGTCCTTCTCCATCGCCTCGAGCAGGCGCGAGAAGGAGGAGAAGCCGTGGTCCCGCTCGTCGAAGTCCGGCTCGCGCCGGACGATCGCGGCCTTGATGGCCGACGGGTTCACCGGCGCGGTCGCACGGCCCAGGAGGCCGGCCGCCGCCTCGCGCGCGATCTCCGGCACCGCCCTCTCCTTCTTCTCCTCCTTGGAGCCGCGCTCGCCCTTCGCCGGCTCGCCGCGCCGCCGCTGGCCGGGCGCGCGGAGGTAGATGAACTCGTCGCAGGCCTTCACGAAGAGCGGGCTCGTCGACTCCTTCACGGCGAGGCCGATCACGATGCGATCGTTCTCGCGCAGCTTGTAGGCGAGCGGGCAGAAATCGGAGTCGCCGGACGCGATCACGAAGGTGTCGATGTGCTCGCGGAGGTAGCAGAGCTCGAGCGCGTCGATGACGAGGCGCATGTCGGCGCCGTTCTTGCCGGCGCGGGTCGACGGCGGCACGTCCACGAGCTCCACGCCCAGCCCGTGCAGCCTCGAGGTGGCGTCGGCGAACCGCGTCCAGTCGGCGTAGGCCCGCCGGAAGACCACCTTGCCCTTCTCGAGCAGGTGATCGAGCGCCGGCTGGAGGTCGAACTTGTCGGCGTCGAAGCCGGTGCGGGTGACGAGGTTCTCGAAGTCGATGAACAGCGCGATGCGCTGGTCCTGGAGGTCGCGCTTCATGCCGAAGATGTGCCACGAAAGCGGCCGCCGCGCGCGAAAAGCGTCGCCCGGGAGGCCAGGATCGAGGATCTGCGCCGGCGAAATGTCTCGTCCCAGGTGGGTTGACCCCTCGCGACACCTCGCCGCAGCGGCCGCGCGCCTGGGACGTCCCGGAGCCGGTGCGAAAAACACGCACTGATAGTCCATGTCTCGCGGGAGGATCCGCGATCGTGGACCGGCGCTCTCCGCAACGTCTTCCAGGGTTTTCCCGCACTGCGTCGCACGCTGACCTACAGGGGGCAGGGATGCGACGACCAATTCACCCTCGGTGAATGAAGTCGCTTGTCGGTCGCACGCGAAAGTCGTAACGCCAGACCAACTCCGGGGGGAGCCATGGTCACTTCGTGTCGCAGGTCCGCAGCGTCCGTCGCAGCGCGCGCGCTCGTGCTCGCTGCTCGTTCTTTCGCAGTCGCAGCGACGTTCGCATCACGGTACGCCGCCGCCGCCATCGCCACCACCTTGCTCGTCGCCGCGCCAGTGAACGCGCAGGCAGACGACCCGCTGTCCTTCTTCAAGAACTACTTCGTGACCGGCGACTACGTCGTGCGCGGCGCCAGCTTGTTTCGCATGGGCGTCGGCGGAACGGCCGTCGCCAACATTCCGAGCCTCGGCGGACCCGACGGCGTGCCGCCGAAGTCCGACCTCCTCGCGGCCTTCCTCTACGTACAGACCGCCGAGAGCGTCCAGGGATCCGGGATCGATCACGCGAAGTTCGACGGGATCGACCTCGGCCCGTTCACTGCGACCGGATCGACGGACCCGGCCTCCGGGACCTACGCCAAGCCACTCGTGAACTGGGGGACGGCTCCTACGCCGTGCTGGAGCGTCAGCTTCCCCGGCGGACGCAAGCTGATGACGTACCGGGTGGACGTCCTCCGCTTCCTGCCGATCGATCCGACCACGGGGAAGCACGATCTGACGCGCACGCACAGCATCGCGGTGCCCGACGCCGGCCAGGCCATCGCCGACGCCGCCGAGACGACCTATTCCGAAAAGCCGCGCGCGCTCGGCGCGAGCCTGGTGGTCGTCTACCGGGATCCGACGAAACCGTTCTCCGCGGTCGTGATCTACGACGGCTCGTACAGGAAGCAGGCCCAGGTGCAGATGGACCAGCCCATCCGCGGCTTCTATCAGGCGTCCAACGCGAGCCCGACCGCCAAGATGACCCACGTCGTGACGGATGCGTTGCTCTCCGAACAGGTCCTCCTCGACGGCAAGCTCATCGCGACGAACCCGTACAAGAGCGCGGACGACAAGAAGTGGGCCAATGCGGTGTTCGACAACCTGCCGCTGACGGGCGGCGCCGGCGCGACGACGGTGACGGTGGCTCGCAACGGGGTCGCTTCGGATTGCGTCACGTTCGCCGCGATGGTCTTCAGCACCACCGTCCAGGCCAGCGACGGCGACGGGCTCGTCGACGCCTGGAAGAAGAGCCCTCCTCCGATCGACCCCAGGGGCAACCCGCTCCCGGATCTCGGGGCGATGGGCGCCAGCAAGGGCCAGAAGGATCTCTTCGTCCAGATCGGCTACATGTCCGCGGCGGAGGGGACGATGTACGGCGGCGTGGCGAAGCCGCAGCACACGCACCTTCCGTCGCAGGATGCGCTGAAGAAGGTCGCCGACGCGTTCGCCAAGCAGGGCGTCCGGGTGCACTTCGACGTCGGCAACAGGTACCAGGGCCCGTCGTACATCGTGCCGGCCGCCCTGGCGAAGGGCGGCCAGGGGATCTCCGAGACGCAGGCGTGCCCTGATCCGGCCAACCTCACCGGCGGGAAGCCGATCGAGTGCGCAACGCTCGACGCCAACGGCGTCGTCAACGCGCAGCTCGACATCCCGGGGCAGTATCCCAAGTACCCGGGGACGGTCGGCTGGAAGACGGGATTCCAGCTCATCCGCGACGAGTTGCTCGGATTCGACCCCGCGCGAAAGGACATCTTCCACTACGTGCTCTTCGGCCACTCGGTCGGCATGCCGAGGGATCCGTGCCTCAATGCCGACGACTCGCCCAACTACACGTGTCAGGGCACGAGCCCCGACTTCCACGTGCCGAGGACGAACTCGGGCGTCGCGGACTTCCCGGGCGGTGACGTGCTCGTCGCGCTCGGCGCGTTCGAGGACGAGCAGAAGTTGCCCGTGGGCACCGCGTTCATGCAGGGCGCGACGCTGATGCACGAGCTCGGTCACAACTTCGAGCTGACACACGCCGGCCTACAGTCGCTCGATCCCGCCATCCCGCGGGAGCCGAACTGCAAGCCCCAGTATCTGAGCGTGATGAACTACCTGTACCAGCTCCGTGGCCTCCCCGATGCCAGCGCTGCGCTCCAGATGGACTATTCCGCTTCCGCCTCGGGTGTCCTCGACGAGCACGGGCTCAGCGATGGCACCGCGATTGCCAATCAACAATTCCGAATGGGCTGGTATGCGCCGCTCGCGGGGAGCTATCTCGGGCCGGATGCAGCGCATCCCCAGGGTCTCGCCCAGGCTGCCAAGAAGCACTGCGACGGCTCGGATCTGGTGCCCGGCGAGACGCCGATGGTGCGCGTCGATGCGCCCGGTGTGAGCATCCCGATCGACTGGAACGCGAATGGAAGCCTCTCCGACGGAGCGGTGCCCGAGGACGCCAACTTCGACGGCAAGCAGACCTCCTTGAACGGCAGCCCGAGCGATTGGGCCAACATCCGGCCGACCCAGCTCGGAAGCCGTCGCAGCCCTGGCGGCTACTACTACGACAACGTCAACAACCAGTTTAAGCTCGGCCCGCTCTCGCTCGACATCGGCCGCGGGGACATCGGCCGCGGTGACATCGGCCGGGGCGACATCGGCCGGGGTGACA
>Ga0306923_10003106_pt1 | contig 15502 bp, 16 predicted proteins | sample sta12Can44000108_FD_203841 | JGI IMG/M metagenome (GOLD analysis project Ga0306923, IMG submission 203841) | Lab enrichment of tropical soil microbial communities from Luquillo Experimental Forest, Puerto Rico - statanox.12C.anox.44.000.108 (v2)... | ecosystem: Environmental > Terrestrial >... | reverse complement strand
CATTGAGTGCTGAGTACCCTATTCCATTCTTCATCGCTCATTTCTTGTGTAATATCCCAATGGGTCTGGAGTGATCCTGTTCTCATCTCCGACAGTCTCGCTTCAGCTTTGCGGTTTCTCTCTTTCCTCTTGTTTTCCGACACCTCTCCGATTCCCGCGTTGTTGACGAGAATATCGAGCCTTTGATACCTCGCGTCGATGTCGAAAAACATGGTTTTCACCTGCGCACTGTCTGAGACGTCGGCTCGGGCAGCGTAAGCCTTCGAGCTCGCGGTTCCCATTTCTTCGATGGTCTTCTTGGCCGCGTCCAGATTGACGTCATTGACAATAACAACCGCGCCGTGTTCAGCGAAGAGCAATGCGATTGCTCGGCCAATTCCCGATCCCGCCCCGGTGACGAGAGCAATGCGATTTTCAAGTTTCATAGCTGGGATACCTCCCGGCGAAGTTTATTTCCAAAGCCGCAGATATTCCAACCTCGCATGGCAACTGGCGTAAACAGCCCATCTCATTTCCGATTTCGACACCAGCACCGACCCCGGATTATAAGTGTGAAGGCGATTTTACCTAAGGAATCCCGAACCACTGTCCAGTTCGGTCTCAACGAGACGACGCACTCACTACCTGATAGAGCATCACGATGGTGGCGATCATTTTGATCGATGCGGGAATGCCGCTCCCCAGGTAAATGTCGTATCTCAAGAGTCTATTGATCAGCTCCATCGACTTCGCCTTGTCAAGCTTCCGGTGAATGGGCACGAACACCTCAAAACGGATGACCACCATGATCAAGTGAATCGCCGCTGTGAGTATGATCAACCACATGGAAATCGCGGGATGGTGGAACCAGATCAGCAGAATGTTGGCCAATACCAGCAGGGGCAAAACGGGGCCAAACCAGCGGAGGATACGACTGGAGACAGATGAGTGGACAGCCGCAAATTCTGTCTCGCCCACCAGTCTCCAGGATTGGTAATAGCACAGTGTGCTCATCACCCCACCGCCGTACATGTAGATTGCCAGGACGAAATACGCTAGGGTCACGATGCTGCGTATCTCCATGTCGCCCTCCTTCGTGCGCAGGACTAATGGTCCGGCAACGCTAATCTTCGCTTAAATCGGGATGCTCCACGCGTTGTCGAACTCTAACTGCATTAAACATCGCTGATTACGGTGGGTTCCACACCAGAACTGTCGAGAACAGCCCAGTACACTCGTAATCCGACCAGCGTGCAATCAGACAGGCAGAACCCCTGCCCCGCAGAACAGGTCGCGCAGATGAAAACAGGGCAAAACCGCCCCTGAAATCAGGTGCTCTTACCCCCTAAGCTGCAGGCGTTCCCGGCCTCTGGGCGAAAACAGGTCAACAGCCGCCGGTGAAAGCAGGTGTGCCCGTATCCGTGGTCTGGGCAGGGCGAAAACAGGGAAAATTGCCCCAGCGAAAACAGGTGCGCCCGTGTCGATGGTCTGACCGCGAATTTTTGCCGCCGAGCCAATTAAGATTCGGAATTTTTCTAATGAAGATGGTCGACTTCAGGCTTCTGGCTGGCAGCCTGCTTCGAGCAACCGCTCGCCGTCGCTTCTGACCATGCGGCGATCTACACCATCCAGCAGCACGCGACGACATAACTCAGCGCAAGGAAGATTGATGGCAGGCCACAAGCTGCGGCCCAATGCCCTGAGTTGGTTCACCTGATACTTCGTCAGCTCGAAGCGGTTGGTCACCGTGCGCTTCTGCATGGCGGCAGCGTATCGCGCTGTCCCAAATAACCTTCTCAAAAATCGCATCTTCCGCAGCTGCATTTTCAACCACTTATAAAGCACAAAAAATGCCCACGAAAAGACTTGGTTTGTGAGGCGGGGTAAGATCAAACGCAGCGAGAGCGCGAAGAACGAATTCAAGCGCCAGCATCCATGCCCCGCAAATGGCCACACATCTGACAGCTGCCCCGGCTACGTGATCGACCACGTCAACCGTTGGAGTGCGGCGGTACCGATGCGCCCACCAATATGCAGTGGCAGACGGTGACCGCGGGGAAGGCAAAGGACAAGACGGAACGACACTGCCAGTGATTGAGGCGGAGGGGGCAGCTTGGTTCCCTTGGAGGTTACACCGCCTGCTCCGGCTTCTGTGTGTCGCAGCGCCCTGTCACCCTACTGAACGCCCTCGAGATCCTGTTCGTGGTATGGCTCACGGCGGCCTTTGAAAGCTTGACTGTCCCGTTCTTAACGATGCTGCCTAGAAGCTTCGCCGCTTGCAGAGTCGCCACCCGCCGCACACGTGACCTTTCAACACGGGCGGTGCATCGGCAGTACTCCTTTGTAATCATTCCGACTCGCAGGGTCAGGAAGGCATTCGCTGAGCCGGATAGAACGGAACTGGCAAGTAGATGCATTCCGGGGACGGCGGCTAGCGTCGAACCGAAGATCGTGCTCACGAGAACGTCAACGTCTACATCCTCGACACCGGCAGCGATGAATGCGGTCGAGGCCACGTTGGCATACAACTGAACAAAGTCCCTCAACGAGGGCCTCTGGTAGTACACGAGTGCGACTCTCCAGATCAGCCGTGTCTGGGCTGCAAGCACAACCAGCACGTCCAGCCGACCGCTTTGCAGGACCGCAGTGCTCAGGAAAACCGCAGATGCGGCGGATACAACAGCATCATCGGCGTGCTTATCCAGAATCTGGATTGCTGCTTCGATGTCACTAGGCGATTCAACCGATCTTCCGCGAAGGCGAGGGTTACGCGACAGACGCTTCTTAAAAGTGGCCATGAACCACTCGTATTCGGGACCTTCGGCCACCAGTGGCGGAAGGATTCTTTTCGGCAGTCTGAACCAAAGCACCGCCGGGGTAACGAGGAAGATGCAGTACGAAAACACCAGACCCCACATCACAGCGACTCCAAACATAGCGTTGAACGCTCTCGCCGAGTTAACGACTTGTACCGTTTGGTTAAACAAAAAGACGAAAAACAGAATGGTGATGAATGACGCGATCAGCATGAAAATCTTCTTGACGGTTGCGGACATCGAGCCCTCCAAAGTTACTTGGTCAGTATGCATCAGTTCGTAAATGGTGATTACGTGCTTGCTGGGAATAATGAGCGTGTGGCCGTCACTCACCGGGTAAGCATCGCGGATGGCCACCGCGTGCTCCGCTTTAATCCAGAGCCGATCGGATTGGAGGATGCAAAACGGACAGACAGTCAAACCGAAAGCATAACACCTAGATCTCGGCTTAGCAGGATGTAACGACTTAAGGATCGGGCGACCCAGTAGGTACACCATGAACGGTCAGTAAAGGAGCCGGAACCCTCGACCGCCACGACCAGAACAAGCAGGACAACAGGCAGAAGCACCCGTTAAAGCTGATCGACATCCACAAGTTCGACAAAGGGCTGCGCTCCAGCGCCCCCGGCCAGCAGCCCAAGCGATGAACGCCAGCAGTAATCGCACGCGTAAGTCTTGGTTAATCCTCGGAAACTTTATCCTTATCACGATTGCTCATTCGCAGGTGTTTGAGTTCCGATAGGATTGCGATTGTTCGTAGAGCTTTGAGCCTAGTTAGGTCGTTCCACATCTGCGCAATATCCCGATTAGCTATAAGACCGTAGACCAGTAGAAACAGCGAGAATCCTAAATAAAAGCGGTTCCTCAAAGAGGGTGCAATTATCGCTGCCACGAGGCCAATCCACCCGGTGGCCTGCGATGCATTACAGAAGGACGCCCACGTATCCACTCGTCATCTGGCTTATTCCCAAGAATACCGTACCAAACCTGCGAGTACTCTGGTGCTTCTTTATCTTTGAAATCGATTCCATAACCCTGCTTCAAGAGTTGCACCGTTGCTTGGCACCAGACCCGGTCGACTGCATCCTCGAAACGCATGGCGTTTGGCGTCGGTGGCACTTTCGCTTTCTTGGACGACGCGAATCCGTACATCTTGGTCATCGCTATCTGGACTAGCCGAACCCAAAGCAGCGAGGCATTACCGATGACGTACGCCATGATGAGCGCCACTCCCAGCGTCGTAACGTAACCCAGCTGCGCCCTGCCGGAGAGATCGCGGACGCTGTAACGGCCTGACAGGAGCACTGAAATCTCGAAGAACAGTCCGGGCATCAGTGGCGCGAAGGCTCCGAACGTTTTGGGATGTAGAGCCTTCGTAATGTCAATGTTAAACATTCAAGAAGTGGCCATCTGCAAGTCGTTCGGGAATTCTGCCGCATCATAACATCGAACTACCCCAATCCAGTGCGCGATTTACTAACCCGTAAGCAGACAGGCGACTCCTACCGATGCGGCAATTACCCTTGACAGCGCGTGCCTAGGGACTAAGTTAGTCTCCACCCGCGCTCCCTGCGCTTAGAGGAAGTGGACCAGCAATGACCGCAGCCGATTAGACCGCTGTGTCGGCAGGCTCCAGCATCCGGATGCGATCACGGGCAGTGCGGTAATGGATATGGTCAAGCTCGATGCCGATAAAACGGCGCTCCAGATCGCGCGCGGCCGCAAGGGTCGAACCGGAGCCGCAGAAGGGGTCGAGCACGACATGGTCCGGCTTCGTGAATGCAGCGTTCAGTTCCTTCAGGGGCTGCACGGGTTTTTGCGTCGGATGCAGGCGATTGCCAGTGTATTCCCAGTCGATGACATCCGGAATGGGAACGGCGGGAAAAGCCGGTGCGCCTTTTGCCAGAAGGAAGGCTGATTCATGCTGGTGGTGCATGAAGCGGGTGGAGGACGGATATTTCTTGACGAAGGCAATGTGGCCGACGATGCGGAAGCCCGCGTTGCGCCACGCGTCCAGGAACAGGTCAGCGTTCAGGGTGCCGTAGAAGCTGACGCACAGGCTGTCAGGGCGTAGGACACGGTACATTTCACGGAAGGCCGGTTTGAGCCATGCGCCGTTGTCATCGTTGATGACGGTCTGGCCCGCATTGTTCTTGTGCGGCCGATAGCGAGTGACGTATGGCGGATCCGTAAGAATGAAATCCACACTGGCCCAGGGCATGGCCCGCATGACTTCAACGCAGTCGCCGTGTGCGACGTCATTCATGATGCGGTTCCTCATGTCGGCCTCCGCTGCGCCAGGACGGTGAGACCGTGACTCCGGCCGAACCACACGGCGAATTCCTCAGGTGAATCACCGTTTTCCTGCGCTTCTGCGATGAGATCAAGCTCGACGCCGGCGTCCCATGTATCGACGCCGAAGAGCTTCATCATCGCAGCGTCGACTACGTCCCAGTAGTCGATGAGGGCCTCAGGTTCATCATGGCTCATGTGATCCCCCGAAACTGCTGATGCGTGCGGTGCGTCATTGTCCTTGCTCCTTACTTGTTGGTTGTTGTCGCATGTGAGCGGGACGAGCAGGGCGCATAGGGTGCACGTGTCCCAGGATTCTCTTCGTTTGCCGAGGCTCCGCACTCGCGGAAACGGTCGAACGAAAGAATCTCTGGACGGGACACGCAAGCCGCGGCCTGCAGGATCACATGATCAGCGACGACAACCTGCAGAGAAGCATCGGACAGAACCGCACGTATCGATTTGCAGTCTGCGGAGGCGCACTTGCACGCTGATGAGCTTCATTCAGCGTACGTTCAAGGGCACATATCCTTTGTCGCCTAACAGCTTTAAATAAGCGCGAGCGAGGTATTTGGAATTGTGGGAGAAAAAGCTGGAGGGGGTATGGGGGTATACCTCCTTAATCCTGCTTCATGCCGAGCATCTGTCGCAGGCGAGACTTGAGAACGATCTCGGCGGGTGTCCGGCCCTGCCGGTTTAGCCAGTTTTCGAAATCCTTGATCCGGACCGTGTGCGTGACTTCAGGCTGCCTCACCTTCACCGTAACTTCCGTCAGCCCTTTGCCGATTTCCCCGACCCACTCGTGACCGCGCAACGTGGAGAGTGCCTCAGCGACGGCCTCGTAAAGAGTGGCGGCTGTGACATCGAGCGAATGGGCAACGGCGTTAAGGTCGTGGATCGTGACCTTGCAAGCCCGCAGAAGCATGGGAGAACTTTAACTTATTCGCCCTCTATTCGCCCTGCACTAGTCCTTGACTTTAACTGTCCTATAATTTAGCTTAAATAGCATAAGCTTTCTTATAGTTTTGTTAATATAGAAGAGGGAGAATCCGCCTTGCTGACCTTACCCATACCTGTCACGCGGGCCCTGCGCAAGCTGGGTCACGACATCAAGGACGCCCGGCGGCGGCGGCGACTGCCCATGTCCATCGTAACGCAGCGGGCGTCGATCAGCGAACCCACGCTGATCAGGGTCGAGAGAGGCGACCCGAAAGTCGCCATGGGAAGCTATGCGACGGTCCTCTTTGTATTGGGCATGGCCGACCGGCTCGCCGATCTGGTCGACCTGAAGAATGATCCCGTAGGCCTGCAGCTCGAAGAGGAAAACCTGCCGAAGCGCATTCGCGGGGCCAGCAAGAAAAAATTGCCCAAGGAAAAATAATGGACCGGGAAGCCCTTGTTTACTTAGATCTGGACAGCAAGCCCCACCTCGTGGGGCGGCTGTGGGCCCGCGTCCGCAAGAATAAGGAGAGCGCTAGTTTCGAGTACGACAAGACGTGGCTCGAAAACCCGGTGCGCTTCTCGCTTGAGCCGGCACTGCAGGTCGGACCGGGTGCATTCCATACGCCGGCCGACACGCCGATGTTCGGGGCGATCGGCGATTCCGCGCCGGACCGCTGGGGGCGGGCGCTCATGCGCCGCGCGGAACGCCGCCGGGCCGAGCGCGCCGGCACCGCGCCACGCTCGCTGCAGGAAATCGACTTCCTTTTATTGGTGGACGATGAAGCACGCCAGGGGGCGCTGCGCTTCGCCGAAAAGGAAGGCGGACCGTTTCTGCGGGAGGAGGGGGTCAAGCGCATCCCGCCGCTCGTCGAACTGCCGGAGCTGCTTTCCGCGGCCGAGCACGTCGTTGAGGACAAGGATACGGAAGACGATCTGCGGCTGCTGATTGCGCCGGGGTCGTCGCTTGGCGGCGCGCGACCAAAGGCGTCCGTTATAGAAAAGGATGGCCAGCTCGCGATCGCGAAGTTTCCGCGACACGACGACGACTACAACACCGTTCTGTGGGAAGCCGTGGCTCTGGCACTCGCCGCCAAATCCGGCATCCCCGTGCCCGAATCGCGCGTCGAGACGGTCTCGAAGAAGCCCGTGATCCTGCTGCGCCGCTTCGATCGCCAGAAGGAAGTACGCATTCCCTTCCTCTCGGCGATGAGCATGCTGGGCGCGAAGGACAGGGATACGAGAAGTTATCTGGAGATTGTGGATGCTCTGCGCCAGCACGGCGCCGCGCCGAAGGAAGACATGGAAGAGTTGTGGCGCAGGATCGTGTTCAGCATTCTGATTTCAAATACGGACGATCACCTGCGCAACCACGGTTTCCTCTACGCGGGTCAGGCAGGATGGCGTTTGTCGCCCGCCTACGACCTGAATCCCGTGCCCGTCGATATCAAGCCGCGCATTCTCACCACGGCCATCAACGAGGACGACGGGACAGCCTCGCTCGACCTGGCGATGAGCGTTGCGGAGTATTTCGAGTTGGAGAAGGACAAGGCGAAAGCCATAGCCGCGCAGGTCGCTAAAGCGGTCTCGACTTGGCGGGACGAGGCCGCGAAACATGGCGTCGCAAAAGGCGAAATTGATCGCATGGCGTCGGCGTTCGAGCACGACGATTTAAAAAAGGCACTCGGAAAATAGACTGAGCCACGAATGCTGGCTCGCAAACGGTATTACCTATATCATTGCAAATAAGCAGTTTTTTCTGTAGTAAAATCATTACGCTGGCAAACTTGCCGGCGAAGCAATGTTTGTTGTTGACATTAGATTCCCTTTTCGTGGCATCATCCTCTGATAGTCGAGATGTCCCGGCCTGCCGCCGTCAATGCGCTTGCGGCGCTTGGGCGCGAGTATGATCTTCACAAATTCATCCCAGGTCTTGTTCAGTTGCTCGGGTGGCTCCTCGCCGGCATCCTCCCTTTGTCGTTTTTCTTTGGCCTTTGTCTTTGCCGGATCGCTCGCGCGGAATTTGGTAATGCGCTGGCGCGCAGCTTTCCATTTTTCGAACTGAGCCCGGTAGTCGGTGATTTCTCCTTTGGTGATGATCTTCGAGTCACTCGACTTCAGTGCGAACCGCGTCGAAGGCGACGACCTGCTGGGAGATGCCTCCGAGTACCTGATGCGGCACTTCGCCACCGACTCAGGAAAGAGCAAAGGGCAGTTCTATACGCCCGCAGAGGTTTTTACATGGGGCGGGACGACGATCAGTTTCCTGGCTCGACCCTGGCAAAGTAAATCCATTCACCAAATCGGAACTACGCCAAACTGGGAAACGGTACCTCAACCGGAAATTACTCATTCATGGGGGCCTTCGGTGCTCCTGCCTTTGGCGACCGCCGAGCTTGCGTAAGGAAGGCCAACAGGAAACTCCGAGGTGCCGATAAAGGGGATGTTCGAGATCGTCGAAAAATTGGTGAAGCCGTCGGGAAAGATCTTGCCCAAGTTATATGTCCGGCCAGCAAGCACAAAGTCGTAAGTTGCGATCACGTCACCGGAGAAAATGTTAGTTCCTGAGGCTCCAGTTCCGATCAATTCCTTTGCTCCATGGGTAAGAACGGCGACAACCTGTCCCTGAGAGAAAGTGCCCAGATTGCCCCAGTCGCCTGCCGGCGCTACATTGTAATAGATCTTCCACACTCCCGAACCGGCGAGTATGACGTTCAGATTCCCTTGAGCCGGGAGAGGCTGCAGCTGCAAGGTGTCGGACCTGAAAGTGAAACGTGCCGTACCTGCGCTCGGAGCACCTGTAAACAGGTCATCGAGTCCGGGAAAGTATGTGAAATAGCCAGCTACCTCGCCTGTACCGTTGTTCGGATTGACGTACACCTGCGCGACAGAGTTCCAGACGATTCCTCCTGCCGGAACTTTCTTCTGGGCAACCCCAGAAATTGTCGAGAGCAACAGAAATAACCCGAGCACACAATGCAGTGCCCCGTTCACATGCCTGGTCATATTTCCTCCGTATCGCCGGTCGAACCCCGGCAAGGTGTTGTGCATGAAAGTTTCATGCGTTAACTTTTCCGCAGCTCTAAAGCCGCGTTACTGGACACTGATCCGCTCAGGGAGAGTTGTCCGGAGGCACACAGTGGCGTGCCCTTGGGCAAGCTGAACATCACGGTGAAAGTGCCTGTTATCGTGTTGTCTCCAACAGTCACGTCATCGTTCAGATCGGCGTTGCCAGCGTATTCGCCGGCGCTGGTATAGAGCAGCTTGCGAAAGGTCAGCTTGTAGTGCCCGGCGCCCTGAGCCTTCCATGCGCCATGGCCGTCACTTCCGTTGAACCCAAGCGATGACGCTGTGTTGAAGTTCAGAACGGAATTGGTTTCGGTGTAAGTTCCACCTGCTGCGAACGTCGCCAGTTGAACGAACGGCGGAGGAGGGGGAGCAACCGGAGCTCCGTTGCTGCAAACTGTGAGCCCCGTTGCACTTGGCACTTGGATGAACCATGTGCCCATTACACTGTCGTGTCCTTCTTTGCCTTCCTGTGCGCTGGCCAGGGGTGTCCAACTCGCCATCATCCCTGCGAGCAAAGTAAGCAAAAAATACAGAGACAAACCCCTTTTCATAGCACCTCCTTTGAAGCGGATGCCGCACTGGCTCTCGGCAGACGGCCGTTAACTCGAGAGGACCGATTCATCCGAAATATCGTGCGGAGTGCGAATGCGTTCTGCTCATATAAACGGGAACACACGAGGAACTGGCTCAAAATTTGGCTCCCCTCATCAGGAGGAGCCAATTTAGCTGGAATTGCACACCGGGAAAAGGTGCTCCAGGAACCGCAGAACCGCATCAAGCCAGTGAATTCATTTGACTCCAAGAACTTACAAAGCTATGTTCTTCGCAACAAATTCCCGGGCCGAGACGTGATATGTGCGCAACCAGTGGAGCGCGTCGAAGCGACCTGGCTGAGCTGTTGAGTCGCTGGATGAGCGGTGATCAAGAAGCTCTTAAGCTACTCTTTCCACTCGTCTATGCGGAGCTGCGTCGCTTGGCGCATTATCGTCTGCTCAGCCAGCGGCCAAACAACAGCATAGAAACGACTTCTCTGGTGCACGAGGCCTACCTGCGGCTGGCGCAGCGGAGCCGGCCGGCAATCACAGACAGAAATCATTTTTTCGCGTTGGCCGCGACTGTCATGCGACAGGTGTTGGTGGACCATCTCCGCGAGAAGCAGGCGAAGAAACGCGCAGGGGGCATGAAGCTGGAATTGCAGCCGGAGATGATTACCATTCCCGCTCCCGACGTGGATATCCTCTCGCTGGACGCAGCATTGAGCCGGCTGGCGAAGCTTGATGCCCGACAATCAAAAATCGTGGAGCTGCGATTCTTCGCGGGACTCTCGATCGAGGACACCTCCGAAGTGCTGGGAATGTCACCCGCGACAGTAAAGCGTGATTGGATGACGGCCCGCGTCTGGTTACAGCACGAGCTTGCCAAGCAAGCCAAGTACGCTAGATCGGAGGGAGAAAGCAATGCCTCCTGAGGCGTCGAAGTCGCCGAGCGAGATTACGCCTGAGCGGTGGGAGCGCCTGCGCGAACTCATTTGCGAAGCACTCGATCGTGAGCCGGCAGCACGGGCTGAATATCTCGAACGGGCCTGCGCAAACGACAGCGAACTGCGGGCTCAGGTGGAATCATTGATCGCTGCGTCGGAGAGCTCGGGCGGCGCGCTTCCCTCCAGCATCATCCCAACCCGCCGATTAGCCGCGGGAACGGTAATTGATCATTTCGAAATCCTATCCTTGCTAGGCGCGGGTGGGATGGGAGAGGTCTACCGTGCTCGCGACCAGCAATTAGGGCGAGAAGTTGCTATCAAATTGCTGCCCGCAGGACTTTGCCTCAATCGCGAGCGCCAGCACCGCTTCGAGCAGGAAGCTCGGGCGGCCGCGGCGCTCAGCCATCCGAACATTCTGGCGATTCATCAACTCGGCTGGTACGAGCATCAGCCCTACATCGTTGCGGAGTTGCTGGAAGGACAGACCCTTCGCGAGGCATTGAAGTACGGTGCTCTACCGCTGCCGAAGGTGATCGATTATGGACTTCAGATTGCCAAGGGCTTGGCTGTCGCACATGACAAAGGCATCATCCATCGCGATCTCAAGCCAGAGAACATCTTCGTTACCAAGACGGGACAGGTAAAGATTTTGGATTTCGGCTTGGCGAAGCTGCGGGCAGGAGCGGATGAAGAGACGCGTACCTCTCCGGGCACAGACACGGGAGTCGTTCTGGGTACTCTTCCTTATATGTCTCCCGAGCAGGTGCGGGGACAAATCATCGATCAACGCACCGACATGTTTTCACTGGGTGCCATTTTGTACGAGATATTGACGACAAAACGTGCGTTTGAGGGAAAAACCGCTGCAGATCTGGCCGCAGCGGTTTTGCATGAACAACCGAAGCCACTCAGCGAGCTGGTTCCTTCGGTACCCTGGGAACTTGAACGTGTTATTGTGCGGTGCCTACGAAAAGATCCCGATCGCCGACTCAGAAGCATGGCTGATCTGGCGGTCGCGCTCGAAGAGCTAAAAGAGGAGAGCGACTCCGGAAACCTTGCTACCGCTTCTATTGCTCGGCGCAACAAAAGATCAGTGATAGTACTAATATCGGCTACAGTCACGGTAATCGCCGCAATTGTGCTGGCTCTAGGAATTTGGAACCGCACGCATCAATCGCAGCCGACTGCATTCCATGTTGTCCCGATCACGACCTATCCGGGATTTGAAAAGGATCCTTCTCTCTCGCCGGATGGCACGCAAATAGCGTTTTCCTGGAATGGTCCTGCGCAGCACAAGTTTCACATTTACGTGAAAGCCATCGGCCCGGGACCACCGCTGCAACTCACGAATAGTGCAGCGAACGATACTTCGCCGGCTTGGTCGCCGGACGCTGGTTCCATAGCATTCCTTCGAGACTTAGGCGCCGGGCGCTACAGCGTGAAACTCATCCCTCCGCTGGGAGGCCCGGAACGGAACCTCAGTGAGATACTGATTTCTGCAATGTGGCTGTCAGGCCCGTACCTCAGTTGGACGCCCGACAGCCGTTCGCTCGTTCTCGCCCATCAACCGCGCGCAGACTTGCCAGCAGCCCTGTTCCTGCTTGATGTGCAAAGCGGCGAGAAGCGTCAGATCACTTTTCCTCCCGGCGGTGTTCTAGGCGACGGTTGCGCGGCCGTTTCCCCTGATGGTCAGACACTAGCCTTTTGCCGCTGTGCTCAAGTCGGTGATTGGCTCACCGATTTATATACAGTCCCGCTTGGCACAAGCGCGGCGCCGGGACACGAAGTGAGACAACTTAGTTCGGATCAGTATCGAATCACCGGGCTGACCTGGAACCGCCAGGGCAGTGATTTGGTTTTCTCAGCTGACCGGCCAGACGAAGCGCTCTGGCGGGTGCCCGTGCCCAATCGCTCGGGCAAACCAGCTGTCGCACTGCAGGTTGGCAACGGCATGTGGCCAACAATTGCGCGACGAGCCACAAGGTTGGCCTTTCTTCATATGCTCCCGGTGTCAATAAACATCTGGCGCTTAGGGCTTCGCGACGGCGGACGGGCGGTTGAAAAGCCAACGCCACTCATTGCCTCGACTCGTGATGATTTCGCTCCGCGCTATTCGCCGGACGGCAAGAGAATCGCATTCCAGTCCTCACGCGGCGGCAGCCTGCAAATATGGAGCTGCGATAACCAGGGAGAGAACTGCCTGCAGCTAACGTCGATGAATGCGGAATTTACAGGGACGCCGAGCTGGTCTCCTGATGGCGGCAAGCTCGCGTTCTACTCGCGAGTGAACGGCAAATCCCAGATTTTTGTGATTGGGGCGGATGGCGTTGGCCTTCGACAACTAACGCCCGGCGATGCCAACTATTTTTTCCCACGATGGTCCAACGATGGAGAATGGATCTACTTCTCGTCCAACCGCACAGGCATGTCTCAAATATGGAAACTCCCCTCTAAAGGAGGAGGTCAGCCAGTACAAGTGACACGCGATGGCGGCTTCGCAGCCCTGGAGTCCCGGGATGGGAAATCGCTCTACTACACGAAAATTCAAGCGACCGACAGCAGCCTCTGGAAATTATCGTTTGATTCCCATGAAGAGGTGCAGGTCCTTCCGTCCATCCGCATGCATAACTTCGACTTAGTGGAAGATGGCATCTACTTCGAAGATGGAGGGTCCGAATTGAAATTCTTTGCAACGCTGCGAGGCACAACGACGACCCTGACACAACTTCCTGAAGGGTACGTCGGACTCACCGTCTCGCCAGATCGAAAGTCGATTATCTTTACACACTCCAATCCGGGCAGCAGCGAATTGATGCTGGTTGACAGCTTTCAGTGAAAAATCGGGCCATTCAAAAAGGTCTGCCGCTCGTAATGCCCCGAATGTGCATAGGGGTAAGGGGTAGGTGTGCCCTGAAATCTCCCGATTCGGCTTTCTCGGCGGCAAAAGCCTGTGCCTCTTTGTAACAGCACATTGAGCGTTCCACTTGTACGAGTAGGGCGTTATACGTCAAAGTGAAATGATGTGAAGGGGATTTCTTTACCCTCGGCGACTTCTAAGGATTATTCCGCGACTCCCTAGTCGCCGAAGTGAGGCGGGCGAGGTCGGACTACTCGGCATTTGGAACTTTCGCCGGGTCTTCGAAGATCTTCGAGCCTCATCCGGCTGCTGAGTGATTCGCACTGGCATGTAACTCACACGACCGCGACCTTGACATTGTTAATCGGGGGCAGCGAATCGAACAGGCAGTCCCACTGCTCACCGCCCTCCCTCCCGATCCACAGCTGACCGGTCGTCGTGCCAAAGTAGAGTGCGGGTGCCTTGAGCCGGTCGATGTCCATCGCGTCGCGCAGGACGGTAAAGTAGCTCTGCTTCTTCGGCAGCCCACGCGCGAGCCGACTCCACGACTCGCCGCAATTTTCGCTGCGCCACACCGCTGGCGCTCCGCCCGGACAGGAGCGCGTCGCCCCCTCAAGGGGCATGACGTATACCGTGTCAGCGTCGTGCGGGTGAACCACGATCGGAAATCCGAAGTCCGACGGTAACCCCTTAGCGATCGATCGCCACGAGTGGCCGTAGTCATCGCTGCGCAGCACCCCGATGTCCGGCCGCGGCCCCCCAGGCCCGGTCCAATCTGCCCATCCGCCGTGGTTCTGCATGTAGAGCCGACCTGGCGCGTCGTCGTGCCGCGTGATCTTGTGCACGCACTGACCGAACTCGGGATAAGGATCGGGCGCGAAGCCAGCGCCAACGCCTTGATTGGACGCCCTGAATGTTTCGCCACCGTCCTCGCTCAGATAGTGGCCGCCGGTCGAGATGCCGAGATGCACCCGGTTCCCGTCGCGAATAATCGTGTGCATGCAGAGGCCGCCGTTGCCGGGTTGCCACTTGCGCGCGTGATCGTGGTTGCTGATGCCGGGCACCATGTCCCACGAATCGCCGCCGTCGTGGCTCCTGAACAAGGACGCCGGCTCCACGCCGCACCATAGGTCCTTCTTGCCGCTGCCGGCCTCAAGTGCCCAGATGTTGACGAGCGCACGTCCATCCTCCTTGGGGAACGCCGGCGCCGACTTCGTCTCCGTGAAGCTCTTCCCCATGTCCGTCGAACGCAACACTTTCATGCCGAAGAACGAATTGCAACTCGAGGCATATAGGCGGGGTGTCCCGCGCGCGTCGATCAGCGTCGAGTACACAGGGACGCCGGGACCGAAGGGGCCGCGCAGCGCGAAGCTGCGCCTCGGCTTCGCGGCATCGGCGACGAACACGCCCTTCTTGGTGCCGATCGTGAGAATGACTCGATCCGCCATCTTCAACCTCCCGAGACCGCCGGCAGGATCGTTACCACGTCCCCCGGCGTCAGCGGCGTGTCGACCCCGTCGAGGTCGCGCACATTGTCCGAGTTCACGAACACGTTCAGGTGCCGGCGTACCGTACCCGTTTCGTCACAGACATTGCGATACAAAGCGGACTGGCTCTGTTGGAGGTCCTCGAGTGCGGCGCGCACGGTGTGAGCCGAGATCGAGAGTTGCGCTGCGCCCCCACAGTACGTGCGCAGCGGGCCCGGGACATGGATCGTGATGGTCGGCGTTGGGCCCACAGTGTGAGACGAAGCTTATCATTCGCCGTTAGGATGACACAACCGTACCTCCGCGTCACCTGCAATCCGCGGCTCCTGAGTGGCCGTTTCCGTCTCGGTCCGAATACTTGAAAGTCCGGCACGTATCGGACACAGACTAGTAATCGATTGGAGATTTTGAGTGTAACCGGGATATTCGCCAACTACCAATGAGGAGGCGTCCGTCGGGCCAGCCGTGTCAACCCCTTCACGCGAGTCGCAGATGCTGCTGCCGACGCGAGCGTAACCGAGACAATTATTCACAGAGAGATAGTGAGAGAAGAACTTTGTTGATGCGCTCAATCCAGCCCTTA
>Ga0306923_10003104_pt1 | contig 15509 bp, 14 predicted proteins | sample sta12Can44000108_FD_203841 | JGI IMG/M metagenome (GOLD analysis project Ga0306923, IMG submission 203841) | Lab enrichment of tropical soil microbial communities from Luquillo Experimental Forest, Puerto Rico - statanox.12C.anox.44.000.108 (v2)... | ecosystem: Environmental > Terrestrial >... | reverse complement strand
CCAAAGCAAGATCGATACATTTCCGCGTTAGCTTTTCCGCTTCACCTGCCAACAGGGCTTCGGCTACCAGGGTGGCAGCATTTCGCGAGCCTTTCGGACGACCGTTCGGGTTGCCGGAGATGCCTTTTTGAAATCGGTTTGCCTGTTTCTGTTCTGTATTATCAGAAGACATCGTGCGGCTCCGCTGCCGTAAAACGGCGAGAGCCTAATGCAGATCGCGGATGAAACTAAGCGGGAACGCTCTTACCGGTATCGATACCCGAATTTCTGGCGCGGTTGGGGACTGATTTGGGGACCGGATATTTTCCCATTCGAAAAATCATCAACATATCAGTGATCTATATCAAATACATAGCGGAGGTGGCGACCGCCTCGTGAGAGGAGGTTGGTCGAACCGGCTTGCGGCCCGTCGCAGATCAAAAAGCGAACTTTCGCGCTTGCGTTGCATCTCCTTCATACAACTTATGGTTAACCGCTGGTTTACAGATTGATTCAGATTCGAAAACGCATCGTTATCTATTTGTTGAACCCGTTCTTTTCCATTTACTCAACCAATATTAAACGCTTTCCATAGAAGCTGGCCTCGCTTCGAAGGCGTATCGAGTCGATACGCGCGTGGGTTGAAGGCCGGAATCATGGATGATCTGTTGAGAGAGTTTTTGACGGAGACCAGCGAAAGCCTGGACACCGTCGACAACCAGTTGGTGCGGTTCGAGCAGGATCCGAACAACGCCAAGATTCTGGATAACATTTTCCGACTTGTTCATACCATCAAGGGAACCTGCGGCTTCCTCGGCCTACCGCGCCTTGAGGCGCTCGCCCATGCTGGCGAGACCCTGATGGGCAAGTTCCGCGACGGAATGCCGGTGACGGCCGAAGCGGTGACGCTGATCCTGAGCAGCATCGATCGAATCAAGGAAATTCTGGCCGGGCTCGAAGCCACCGAGGCTGAGCCGGAAGGCAATGATCAGGACCTGATCGTAAAACTCCATCACTTGGCCGAGCGCGGCATTGAGACCCCGCCGGCCGCGGCCGGGCCGGTCGTGAGCACGCCCGCTGCGCCTCGCGCCTCTGTTACCCCCGCGGCCAAGGCAAGCGTGGAGGGCACATTGACCTATCAGGTCCTGGAGCGCGAACTTCGTCCCGGCGAAGTCTCGCTGGATGAGCTCGAGCGGGCTTTCCGTGAGACCACAACGGAAGCCGCTCCGCCGCTCGCGCCCGAAATGCCGCCGGTGCCTGCGCCCAAGCGCAGTGCCCCCGCGCCTGAGACGGAATCCGGGCAGGAGGCAGCGGCACCGAAAACCCAAAGCCCTTCCGCGAAAAAGGCAAAGCCGGTGATCGAGGTCGAGGCAGGCGAAAGCGATCGCGTCGCCAATCAGTCCATCCGGGTGAATGTCGACACGCTGGAACACCTGATGACGATGGTGTCCGAGCTCGTTCTGACGCGCAACCAGCTCCTCGAGATATCTCGGCGCAACGAGGATACCGAGTTCAAGGTGCCGCTGCAGCGGCTGTCGAACGTCACCGCCGAGCTGCAGGAGGGCGTCATGAAGACGCGGATGCAGCCGATCGGCAATGCCTGGCAGAAATTGCCGCGCATCGTCCGCGATCTCTCCAGCGAACTTCACAAACAGATCGAACTGGAGATGCACGGGGCCGACACCGAGCTCGACCGGCAGGTTCTCGATCTGATCAAGGATCCGCTGACCCATATGGTGCGCAACTCGGCCGATCACGGGCTGGAGACGTCGGCCGAACGTTTGGCGGCGGGCAAATCGGAACAAGGCACGATCCGCCTTTCCGCCTATCACGAAGGCGGCCACATCATCATCTGCATCGCCGACAATGGTCGCGGTCTCGACACCGAGCGGATCAAGGCCAAGGCGCTGGCCAACGGCCTCGTCACCGAGGCCGAGCTGGAGAAGATGACGGAAGCGCAGATCCACAAATTCATTTTTGCGCCGGGCTTCTCGACCGCATCCTCGGTGACCAGCGTGTCCGGCCGCGGCGTCGGCATGGACGTCGTGCGCACCAACATCGACCAGATCGGCGGCACCATCGACATCAAGTCGGTGGCCGGCGAGGGCGCTTCGGTCACCATCAAGATTCCCTTGACGCTCGCCATCGTCTCGGCGCTGATCGTCGAGGCTGGCGGCGACCGCTTCGCGATCCCGCAACTGTCGGTCGTCGAGCTGGTGCGGGCGCGCGCCAACTCCGAGCATCGCATCGAGCGGATCAAGGACACCGCCGTGCTGCGGCTGCGCAACAAGTTGTTGCCGCTGATGCATCTGAAGAAACTGCTCAAGATCGATGACGGCTCCTCGTCCGACCCGGAAAACGGCTTCATCGTCGTGACGCAGGTGGGCAGCCAGACCTTCGGCATCGTCGTCGACGGCGTGTTTCACACCGAGGAGATCGTGGTCAAGCCGATGTCGACCAAGCTGCGTCACATCGACATGTTCTCCGGCAACACCATTCTGGGCGACGGCGCCGTCATCATGATCATCGACCCCAACGGCATTGCCAAGGCGCTCGGGGCGTCCGGCAATGCCAGCCATGAGATCGCCGACGAGAACGCGGCTTTGCGTGGCGGCAGCGCCGAACAGATGACGTCGCTGCTGGTGTTCCGCGCCGGTTCCTCCCACCCCAAGGCGGTGCCGCTCGGTCTGGTCACCCGTCTGGAAGAAATCGCCGCCGACAAGATCGAACTCTCCAACGGTCGCTACATGGTGCAATACCGCGATCAGTTGATGCCGCTGGTGCAGATGAGCGGCGTGAACGTCCAGACCTCGGGCTCGCAGCCGATCCTGGTGTTTGCCGACGACGGCCGCTCGATGGGTCTGGTGGTCGACGAAATCATCGACATCGTCGAGGAACGGCTCAACATCGAGGTTGCGGGCTCGGGCGAGGGCATCCTTGGCTCTGCCGTGATCAAGGGACAAGCAACCGAAGTGATCGACGTCGGTCATTTCCTGCCGATGGCTTTCGCCGACTGGTTCCATCGCAAGGAGATGCGCCCTTCGGCGCTGGCGCAGTCGGTCCTCCTGGTCGACGACTCCGCGTTCTTCCGCAACATGCTGGCGCCGGTGCTAAAGGCGGCAGGCTACAGGGTTCGCGTTGCGCAGAGCGCGCAGGAGGGCCTCGCCGCGCTGCGCTCGGGTCTGCAATTCGACGTCGTGCTGACCGATATCGAAATGCCGGATATGAACGGGTTCGAATTCGCCGAGAGCATACGCGCCGATGCGCATCTCGGTTCGATGCCGATCATCGCCTTGTCGTCGCTGGTATCGCCGGCGGCGATCGAGCGCGGACGGCAGGCCGGCTTCCACGATTATGTCGCCAAGTTCGATCGCCCCGGGCTGATCGCGGCGCTGAAGGAACAGACCGCCGAAATAAGCCGGGCGGCGGCGTGAGCAAGCATAAGTGGATCAAACCATGAGCAGCAAGACCGAAAACATCGAAGGCGGCGTCGCCGAATACGTCACCGCAATGATCGGAGACCAGTTGTTCGGCCTGCCGATTTCGCGCGTGCAGGATGTGTTCATGCCGGAACGCCTGACGCGGGTGCCGCTGTCATCGGGTGAGATCGCCGGTGTGCTCAATCTGCGCGGCCGCATCGTCACGGTGATCGACATGCGTGCCCGCCTCGGGCTGCCCAAGAACGTCGGCGGCAAGCCGCCGATGGCGGTCGGCGTCGACCTGCGCGGCGAATCCTATGGGCTGCTGATCGATCAAATCGGCGAAGTGCTCAGGCTTCCTGACGACGGCCGCGAAGAGAATCCTGTCAATCTCGATCCGCGCATGGCCAAGCTCGCCGGCGGCGTACATCGCCTTGACGGGCAGCTGATGGTGGTCCTCGACGTCGACCGGGTGCTCGAAATTACGCCCGACATGATGGCCGCCTGAGATTCGAAAGACGGGTTCGGCTCAACAAGAAGCAAATTGGAAGTTGGTTCGGAAATTATCTGAGAACAGAGGCTAAGATGAAAACATGTTTGGTCGTTGATGACTCCAGCGTCATCCGAAAAGTTGCAAGGCGCATATTGGAAGGATTGGATTTCCAGATTGTCGAAGCCGAAGACGGCGAAAAGGCGCTCGAGGTCTGCAGGCGCGGACTGCCCGAAGCCATCCTGCTCGACTGGAACATGCCGATCATGGACGGCTATGAATTCCTTGGCAATCTCCGCCGCATGCCCGGCGGCGACCAGCCCAAGGTCGTGTTCTGCACCACCGAAAACGACGTCGCGCACATTGCCCGCGCGCTTCACGCCGGTGCCAACGAATACATCATGAAGCCGTTCGACAAGGATATTGTCACCGCCAAGTTCCAGGAAGTCGGTCTGATCTGATTGCTGCCCCCGACCGGCGGCTCGCGAGCCTTCGGCGAAATCCTTGGTAGTAGCGCTCGAGTACTGCTGGTGAGTAATGAGTGTTGCGTTGACAAGTTCTGCGACGGCGAATTCGATGCAGCATGAACCGCTGCGCGTGATGGTGGTCGATGATTCCGTCGTCATCAGAGGGATGATCTCCCGCTGGGTCGGCAGCGAGCCCGACATGGTCGTCGCGGCTTCGCTGCGCACTGGTCTTGATGCGGTCAACCAGATCGAGCGCATCAATCCCGATGTCGCCGTGCTAGACATCGAAATGCCGGAACTCGACGGCATTTCCGCCTTGCCGCTGCTGCTGGCCAAGAAGCGCAACCTCGTCATCATCATGGCTTCCACCCTGACCCGCCGCAACGCGGAGATCAGCCTGAAGGCGCTGTCGCTCGGCGCTTCGGACTACATTCCGAAGCCGGAGAGCACCCGCGAACCCGGCGCCGCGGAAACCTTTCGCCACCATCTTGTGCAGAAGATCCGGCACCTCGGCGCCAAGGTTCGACGCACGCCTTCTTCCGTTTCAGCGCCGGCCTTGGCACCGGTGCCCGATCACGGCCGCGAGCCACAAGGCCGCGCGCCGCAGTCTGCAAGCCTTCAGTTTCCGCGGCGCAGTTTTGGCACCCAAAATCCGCGTGCGCTTCTGATCGGTTCCTCGACGGGCGGCCCGCAGGCGCTGATGACCCTGGTCGCCGAGATTGGCGCGGTGATCGATCGTTTTCCGGTTCTCATCACACAGCACATGCCGCCGACGTTCACGACGATTCTCGCCGAGCACCTGGGGCGCGCGAGCCACCGCCCGGCGCAGGAGGCGGTCGACGGCGAGATCGTCAAGGCGGGTCACATCTATGTCGCGCCGGGGGGACGGCACATGCGCGTGGCGCGCCATGGCGTTGATGCCGCCATCGTCCTCGACGATGGGCCGCCGGTCAATTTCTGCAAGCCGGCCGTCGATCCCTTGTTCTCTTCCGCGATCGATGTCTGGCAGGGCGGAATTCTGGCTGTGGTGCTGACCGGGATGGGCTCCGACGGCATGCGCGGCGGCAAGGATATCGTCGCCGCTGGCGGAAGCGTGATCGCGCAGGACGAGGCCACCAGCGTGGTCTGGGGCATGCCGGGCGCAGCCGTGCATGCAGGCATTTGCGCAGCCGTTCTGCCGCTCGGTCAGATCGCACCGAAGGTGGTTCGATTGTTTGCAGGAGATCGCTCGTGACGCCGTCGGATTACGAGTTCTTGCGAAAGCTGCTGAAGGAGCGCTCCGGACTGGACCTGTCTCCGGACAAGCAGTACCTGGTCGAGAGCCGCCTGATCCCGCTGGCCCGGAGGGGCGGCTTGTCCGGAATCTCCGAACTCGTGCAAAAAATGAAGGCCGGATCGACAGAGCCGCTTGTCGGCGAGGTGGTCGAGGCGATGACCACCAACGAAACCTTCTTCTTCCGTGACAAGATTCCGTTTGAGCATCTGCGCGATACCATGCTGCCGGAGCTATTGCAGGCGCGTGCGGCCCGCCGCGCGTTGCGGATCTGGTGCGCGGCTTCCTCAACCGGACAGGAGCCGTATTCGATCGCAATGTGCCTGAAGGAATTCGGTGCGGCGCTCTCGGGCTGGCGGATCGAAATCCTGGCGACCGATCTTTCGCAAGGCGTGCTGGAGAAATCGAAGGCGGGTCTCTTCAGTCAGTTCGAGGTTCAGCGCGGGCTTCCCATTCAGCTGCTGGTCAAGCATTTCACCCAAACAGGCGAGATGTGGCAGGTCAACTCCGACCTCCGCGCCATGGTGGCCCATCGCCAGTTCAACCTGCTGCAGGATTTCAGCCATCTCGGCACGTTCGACGTGATCTTCTGCCGCAACGTTCTGATCTATTTCGATCAGGAAACCAAGATCAACATCTTCGAGCGCCTTGCAAGGGCATCCGAGCCGGACGGCTTCATGGTGCTGGGCGCCGCCGAGTCCGCGGTCGGCATCTCGGATGCCTTCAGGTCGCATCCGGATCGGCGCGGGCTTTATCGGCCGAATACCGCGCGCGGGCCGAAGCTTGGCGTCACGGCGAGCACGCTGCAGCTGGCGAGGGCGGTCGCGATGGCGTCGCGATAGGAGAAAGGCGCAACCCCAGTCGGATCGCGCTCACAGGATCGCGTGCGGCAGGAAACGCGACGTATTACCCGTAATGGGATTCTCGTCTGGGCAGGCTGGTTTGGCGCAGCGAGGTGTAAATTTTCGCCAACCGCTTGTGAGCCAATTCACACAAACATGCGGACTGGTCACGTATACCGTGATGCAACCTCTGGTTAAGAGAAAATGGAGGCAGGGAGCATGGCGGCCGGCTTCGCCAGGGAGATTCTGCCATTGTTTCGGCCCGGCGACATCACATGCATGGCGTCGAAAGGCGTTCGTCTCGGCGACGCGCAATGGATGTGCGATCCCGCCGGCAATCACGGCTTCGACGACCACGGCAACGCGCGCCGCGTCTATGCGGCACTCTCGGCTGGCTTCATGCCGCCCGGCCAGAAGTGGTCGCAGGATCAACTCGACATTTTTTCGACCTGGATGACGGAGGGATTTCAACCTTGAGCATGTGAGAGGAGATTTGCGATGATGCGATTGGGCAAAAAAGCGATTTTTGTGGTCTTGCTTGTCGTTGCGGCCGTCCCCGCTGCGGCGCAGTCGGTGCCGAACCCCGCGATGACCGCGCCGGATCAGGTCGCCTGGCAGCTCTTCATTCAGGCCAACACGCGCGCCGGCGGCAGTAATTCGACCTTCGAAACCTGGGCCAGCGACAGCGATCTGTTCAAGGTCAATCCGCAGTTTCCGGCAACGGCGTCACCGCCGTCGCTGCGGCAACCGATCCTGCCACAGATCGTGCGCCAGAGTATTCAGGAGAGCGGCGGGCTGTTGCCGGCGCTGCCGCCGGGTGTTGCCCAGGGCGCCCTGGAGGAGACGCGCCACAATAAAGCGACGTTCGACTTCATCGTGCAGAATAACCTCTACAAGATCTCCGGCCTGAAGGCAGCTTTCGGCAAGAACCTTTCGTTCCCGACCGACTCTGTCGAGGTGAAGGCCAACTGGATGCCCGCAACCGATATTCCGGGTTTCACCCACAATCAGGTGACGGTCGCGCAAATCCCGCAGCTCTATCACGTCAACAGCGCCAATGGCGTTCAATATGCGCTGGTGTCGATGCATGTGATCAGCAAGCTGGTGCCCAACTGGACCTGGGCGACGTTCGAGCACAAGTTCAATCCCGGCCGCTGTGACGTCATCGGCTGCAGGGATAATTTCGGTGCGCAGACGCCGTTGGTGCCGTCAAACCGCGTCGCCGACCAGGGGTATCCCGATTGCATCAAGACGCCTGCTCTGACCGCAATGCTGTCGAGTGCCGACATCGATCCGGTCTACAAGAATTACTGCTTGAAGGGCTCCCAAGCGGATTTCACTGACAACGTCGGGTTGGACATTCGCGTTGGCAACTCTGTCACCGAACTTGGTTTCGTGCCTAACTCATCCTGCATGACCTGTCATGGACGGGCCATTTTTGACAAGACAGGACAAGCCACTTCGCAGGCAGGCTTCCTCAGCGGCGGCGTGGGTCCTCTCGGGCCGCTGCAGCCGGAATGGTACTGGAAGTTTACCAGCCAGCCGCCGATTTTCGAGGGTAAGACGGGCCTGACGCAGATCGGGACTTCCGCCGACTTCGTCTGGTCGATTCCCTTCTGCGCGCTGGACGACACGCAGAACCCACCGCAAGTCAACCAAAACTGCTCGGGAAAATGAGACAAGGCTCCGCGACCGGCATGATCGCGCGCAGGGTCCTGCTCAAGGGAAGCGATCGCGTCGCCCCGGAAGGTGCGACGCTGGTCGGCGACGTCGAGCCGGACGAGAAAATCACAGTGACCGTCCTCGTCAAGCGGCGGACGGCGGACAAGTTCACGCCGGGCAGCGCGGGAGATCTCGCCCGGCTCCTCAAGCCCGTGACGAGGCAGGCGTTGGCGGCACAGCGTCGCCGCACACACGCACGCGCTGCGGCGCGGATCCACAAGCTCGCCGCAGCCTATGGCCTCACTGTCGGCCGCATCGACCTGGTCCAGCGAACCGTGGAGATCGAAGGCACGGCGCGGCAGATGGCCGAAATCTTCGGCGCGACGCTTCGCATCTATGACGATGGCCGGCGGAGATTTCGGGCGCGCGTCGGCCAATTGGTTATACCGGCCGAGATCGCGCCCTGGACGCGCGCCGTTCTCGGCTTCGACGAGCGGCCGATGGTGCCGACGTATCGCCTGCAGGCCCAGGCCGGCGGCGGAACGGGTTCGGGGTTGTGGCCAACCGAGATGGCTGCGCTCTATGGCATCCCACTCGATCTCGACGTGTCGTCGGTCAGCGTCGGCATCGTCGCGCTTGGCGGCGGTTATCTTGCCGCCGATCTAAAGGCGGCGCTCGCAGCCATGAAGCGGGAGGCGCCCGTCGTGGTCGACGTGCCGGTCGCCGGCAACAGCAACAGTTTCGGCGATGGCATGACGGCGGCGGAACAGGAAATCGCGCTCGATCTGCAGGTGCTGGCCGCTCTGTTGCCGAAGGCGAAGATCGCGATTTATTTCGCTGGCAATTCGAGGGACAGCCTGGTCGCAGCCATTCACCAGGCCGTGCTCGACGACATCAACCGTCCGCAGGTGATTTCCGTCAGCTGGGGCAGCGCCGAAAAGTTCTGGAATGAGACAGGCTATGAGGCCATGCAGGCCGCCCTGGCCGATGCGATACGCTTGCGCGTTAGCATGCTGTTCGCGTCCGGCGATGAACTGGCAACGGCCGGACTGACCGACGGCAAGGTTCATGTCTGGTTTCCCGCATCGAGCCCCTACGCGCTTGGCTGCGGCGGTACGAGCCCCATCCTCGGCGCCGGCAATACCTCGATCGCCTCGGAGGTTGTCTGGAATGAGGGCTTCAGCGGCACGGGCGGCGGGATCAGCGACTTGTTTCCGGTCCCGGTGTATCAGGAGAAACTGGCGCTGCCGAAATCGCTCAACGACGGCAACGTGCGGCGCGGTGTCCCCGATGTCGCCGGCGCTGCGGCATCGACGCCGGGTTATCGCATCGTCGTCAACGACACCGAGGTCGTGAAGGACGGCACCAGTGCCGCGACCCCGCTGTGGGCTGCTTTGATTGCGATGGTGAACGCCGCGCGCGGCGAGCCGATCGGCTTTCTCAATTCCGCGCTCTATTCCAATCCGGGTGCCTTCCGCCTCATCGAGCGGGGCAACAACCGCGTTCAGGGCATGGGCTATGACGCAGGCGGTGGCTGGAACGCATGCACCGGGCTCGGTGTGCCCAAGGGAGCGGATATTATCGCCGCGCTCTCCACGACGCCGGTGGCGTGAACCCCGCAAACAAAAACCCCGCCATTCGCGGCGGGGCCAGTCTGGGAGAAGTGAGCCACTCGGGCTCCCATGAAGCCGATCAGGCGGGAATGCGCTCTTCGTGCTCGTGCGGCTCGCGCAGCACATAGCCGCGGCCCCACACGGTTTCGATGAAGTTGCGGCCTTCGGAAGCGTTGGCGAGCTTCTTGCGCAGCTTGCAGATGAAGACGTCGATGATCTTCAGTTCCGGCTCGTCCATGCCGCCATAGAGGTGGTTGAGGAACATTTCCTTGGTCAGCGTGGTGCCCTTGCGGAGCGAAAGCAGCTCCAGCATCTGGTATTCCTTGCCCGTCAAATGGACGCGCTGGCCGCCGACCTCGACCGTCTTGGTGTCGAGATTGACGACGAGATCGCCGGTCTGGATCACCGACTGGGCATGGCCCTTGGAGCGGCGCACGATGGCGTGGATGCGCGCAACCAGTTCGTCCTTGTGGAAGGGCTTGGTCATGTAGTCGTCGGCGCCGACGCCGAGACCCCTGACCTTGTCCTCGATGCCGGCGAGGCCAGAGAGGATCAGAATGGGTGTCTTGATCTTGGAGACCCGGAGCTGCTTGAGCACGTCGTAGCCGGACATGTCGGGCAGGTTGAGGTCGAGCAGGATGATGTCGTAGTCGTAGAGTTTCCCGAGATCGACGCCTTCCTCGCCAAGATCCGTCGTGTAGACGTTGAAGCTCTCGGATTTAAGCATCAGTTCGATAGACTGCGCGACGGCGCTGTCATCTTCTATCAGCAATACGCGCATGCCAGTCCCCTATAGTCGCCGCTCCGGGCGTCAGGTCGGCCGCACTTGCGGCACTCAAAACGCCTTTGAACAACTGATTCGGATCCTGACGGCATATGGTTAACAAAATCTGATTCTGGTTCGCAAGCTCTCCCAGTGCAATTTTTTTCGAATCGCCCTAAGATGTTGCACAGAAGCAGCTTTTCGTATCCATTCCCGTTCAAGCTCAACATTAAGAGGCGGAGTTAACCGACTCTCAAGACTCGCCCTTCCGTCTGTCTCACGGTCGAGCGTCCTCAGTCACCAAAGACAGTGACGCAATGATTAACGATGCGGGTAAACACGAAGTTAAGGGTCCGCGCCAAATGCGTGAAAACTTAAGGTTTTTGCAATGAAGGCACTCGCCGAACAGATCAGCGATATCGACGGCATCAACATCTACGGCCGCGTGGTCGGCGTGCGCGGCCTGATGGTGGAGATCGCCGGCCCCATTCACGCGATGAGCGTCGGGGCGCGCATCGTCATCGATACTGGCGGTAATCGCTTCATCCCCTGCGAAGTGATCGGTTTCACCGGCAGCAACGCCGTGGTGATGCCGTTCGCAGGGCTGGAAGGAGTACGGCGCGGCTGTCGCGCGGTGATCGCCAATTCCGCAAGCCAGGTGCGGCCGTCGCCGCTGTGGCTGGGCCGCGTGCTCAATGCAATGGGCGAGCCGATCGACGGCAAGGGCCCCTTGCCGGTCGGAGCTTCACCCGTGCCCTATCGCAATTCGCCGCCGCCGGCGCATTCGCGCAAGCGCGTCGGCGCGCCGCTCGATCTGGGCGTGCGGGCGCTGAATACGTTTCTGACCTGCTGCCGCGGCCAGCGGCTTGGCATTTTCGCCGGCTCCGGCGTCGGCAAGTCGGTGCTGTTGTCGATGCTGGCGCGCAATGTCGATGCCGATATCACCGTCATTGGTCTGGTCGGCGAGCGTGGCCGCGAGGTGCAGGAATTCCTGCAGGACGACCTCGGCGAAGAGGGCCTGGCGCGCTCCGTCGTGGTGGTGGCCACCTCCGACGAGCCGGCGCTGATGCGGCGGCAGGCGGCCTATCTGACGCTCGCGATTGCGGAGTATTTCCGCGACGAGGACAAGGATGTGCTTTGCCTGATGGATTCGGTCACGCGTTTTGCCATGGCCCAGCGCGAGATCGGCCTGTCGGCGGGCGAGCCGCCGACCGCGAAAGGCTACACGCCCACCGTGTTCACCGAATTGCCGAAGCTGCTCGAGCGCGCCGGCTCCGGAATTGGTCTTGGCACCATCACCGGCATCTTCACCGTGCTGGTCGATGGTGACGACCACAACGAGCCGATTGCGGATGCCGTCCGCGGCATTCTCGATGGTCATGTGGTGATGGAGCGCAGGATCGCCGAGCGCGGGCGCTTTCCCGCGATCAACGTACTCAAATCCGTATCCCGAACCATGCCGAAATCGGCCAATCCGGACTATCTGGGCATCATCACCAGGGCGCGGCAGGTAATGTCGACTTATGCCGACATGGAGGAATTGATCCGGCTCGGAGCCTATCGCGCCGGTTCAAGCGCGGAGGTCGACGAGGCGATCGCCCTGCATGAGCCGCTGGAGGCCTTTTTGCGTCAGGGCAAGGACGAGGCGACCGGCCTTAACGAAGGTTATCGCCAACTCGAGCGGATCCTTGGGAATTTGGAAACGGAACGCTAACTTTGTCAGGCCATCATCCGCGCCAGATTGTCATGCCGGCTGGGCCCTTGGGGGCGCCACCGTCCCGTATCGAGAATTGGGACTTCTGGGGAGTATGAGTCGATGAAGTCACGTGAAACGCTGATCCGCCTGAAGAAGTTTCAGGTCGACGAAAAGCGCCGCAGAGTCGCGCAGATCGAAGCCATGATCGCCGATTTCCAGCGCATGTCGGTCGACCTCGAACGTGAAATCCAGAGCGAGCAGGAACGCGCCGGGATCAACGATCCTTCCCACTTCGCCTATCCGACCTATGCCAAGGCCGCGATTCAGCGTCGGGAAAACCTGACCCGTTCCGCCGACGAGCTGCGCATTCAGCTCGAAGACGCCAAAAGCCTGTTGGGCGAAGCCTTCGACGAGCTCAAGAAGGTCGAGCTTCTGGACGAGCGCGACCAGGCTCGCGAGCGGGCCGAAGAGAACGCCCGGGAACAGGCCGATCTCGACAGCATCGGGCTGATGCGTGCCCGGCTGGGAATCGCCTGAAGCTTCAGCCTCTACGGCCAACTGGGCTGCCAAACCCGGACCGCAAGGTCCGGGTTTTTTCGTCAGGCTCGTTTCGGGCGTTTTCTCGCGCTCGCCGGCCCCTTCCACAGGGCTGCCCTCGCTGGCCTGTTGGAACGATTTGGCCCAAGATGTGATACGACGCGGGCTGGACGACCGCCGCCGAGGTGAAAAGACGCGATGGGGCAAGCGCGATTTTTGGGGACGCCGAATGCTGACGCCAGCTGAGCTGGTCTGGCTGATTGCCGCGGTGGCGAAAGGCGATGAGGCCGCTTTTGAGCGCCTCTACGCCGCCACGCGCGCGAAACTCTTCGGCGTGGTTCTTCGTATCTTGCGACGGCAGGATCTCGCGGAGGAAGTCATTCAGGAAGCTTACGTCAGGATCTGGAACAGCGCCGGGCAATTCAATCCGGGGCAGTCATCGCCGATCACGTGGATGGTGTCGATTGCGCGCAATCGCGCCATCGATGTCGTGCGCAAGCGCGGCGAAGTCTCGATCGAGGAGGAACCTTCGGCGATGGAAGTGGCTGCCGACCAGCCCGATCCGCTGGCGCGCCGCCAAATGAGCGAAGAGTTGAAGCGGCTGCTCGAATGCATCGGCCGTCTGGAGCCGGATCGGCAGAAGCTGGTATTGCTGGCCTATTACAACGGCTGGAGCCGCGAGCAGCTGGCGGAGAAGTTCGAGGCGCCGGTGAGTACGATAAAGACATGGCTCAGGCGCAGCATGATGGACATCAGGGAGTGCCTCGGAATTTGAAATGATGGCTCACAGCGACGACGATATCGCGCTCGCCGCGGAATACACGCTTGGCACTCTCGACGCTGACGAGCGGGCGCGGGTCGAGGCCATGATGTCCGCCGACAACGACTTCACGGCGATGGTCCGCTCATGGGAGCACAAGCTCGGCGCTCTCAACCAGATGGTCGGGTCGATCGAACCGCGGCCCGAGGTCTGGGAAAGGATCAGGGCCGCGATAAGTCATTCCGAACCGCAGGCTCCGCTCGTGCTTCCCGAGGCGCTCATGCCCGGGCCCGCCGCTTTCGTCGAGAGCCGGCCGGCGGAAGACTCCAATATCGTTCGCCTCGTTGCGAATGCCAGGCGCTGGCGGCGCATCGCCAGTGTCGCTTCGGCAATCGCGGCGGCGCTGGTTGCGATCATCGGTGTCGGGCTTTCGATGCCGGATCTGCTCCCCGACCGCATGCGTCCCCGGCCGCGGACCCAGATCGTCGAGGCGAAAGCCCCGCCCGCGCCGGCGGCGTCGGCCCAATATGTCGCGGTGTTGCAGAGGGAAGGCGGCTCGCCCGCGTTCATCCTCACCGTCGATGACGCCACCAAGAATTTCACGGTTCGCAAGGTGGGCGCGTCGGCCGAGCCCGGCAGGAGTTTCGAGCTATGGCTGATTTCCGACAAGCTGCCGAAACCGCGCTCGCTTGGGGTGATCGGAGCAAGCGAGTTCACCTCGCGCCCGGTGCTTTCGTCCTATGACGCCGAGATGGTCAAGGGCGCGACCTTCGCGGTGACGGTCGAGCAGGCGGGAGGCTCGCCCGACGGCGCTCCGACTTCCGCGCCGGTGTTCAGCGGCAAGCTGATCGAAACCGTGCCGCCGCCGGCGCGCTAAGACTAATTTCCTCCGATTTAGCGCGCCACCGGCGTGGCCGGCAGTGAAACCCGGCTAGCTTCACTACCGACTTGTCAAGCGTCAGAAGCTGAAGGATGAGACCATTATCAACCCATAGCTGGGCACGTTTTTGAAACGGACAGCAGTCTCGCCTGCAGGCAACGGTAAGTTGGCGACGACGCCATCTCCCAGAACCTGCACTGATGGATCGATACGAACGCCAAGCCCGAAATTCCAGCTAGATGATCCGTACGTGGCCTTCCAGGCGTTGTTGGTGTAGGTCCAGGTCGGTTCGCGTAATCCAATCATCCAGCCCAGCGCATAGGCAGAAATCACATTGCTGCCGCTGCTGCCGGCCACAATGGCCACGAAGGGTCCATGGCCCCATGCCCCTTGCGGTACCGTCGCGAGAGAGTAATTGGGGACGAAGAAGTAATGGCTTTCCAGGACGATCCCCGCGACCGCGTCACCCGTTCCGGTGACTCTCACGATACCATTGACCGGAGATGCCGACGTTACGCGGCTCACCTTGTCCAAGTTAAGTGTCAATCCGAGGCCGACACCCAAGGAGAGGCCTCCGAAATTCTGTTTGGCCGGAGCGGGTGTATCCGTCGGCGGCGGAGCGCTCCCAGTTTTTGTTGCGTCGGGATTGGAAGCTTGGGCCAGTGCACTGCTTTGCGAGATAAACTGGCCGGCCAGTGCGGCCAAAATTGCCGTAACGTAGATCCGGTGTTTGCAGCTATTCATTTTGATCCCCCATTGATTTTAGGGGCGAATACCTTCAGCGATCGCGCGCGCTGATAAAATTTGGCGCCAACTACAAGTTAAGGCGTCGTCGGTACAAAATAGCGGTCGCGCCCCCAAGCCACCCTCGGTGGTACTTCACGCTACTCTGGGTAGTTCAACCTAAAATTGTTCTGGCAGGTTTTTCCACCCTATCCACAACTGGAGACCAGGCCACCAGCGTGGCCTGGCCATCGGATAAAGTTGTTCGAGGCTGTTGCTCGTCGCGAGTGAAGCGGCGGTCACAAAAAGAAAACGCCCGTGGGGAGCGGGCGTTTTCGGTCGTCTGCCAACTTGGGGGTAGTTGGGTCTTCCAAATATCCACGTGGCTCTTTGGGGGGCTGGTAA
>Ga0306923_10003103_pt1 | contig 15510 bp, 14 predicted proteins | sample sta12Can44000108_FD_203841 | JGI IMG/M metagenome (GOLD analysis project Ga0306923, IMG submission 203841) | Lab enrichment of tropical soil microbial communities from Luquillo Experimental Forest, Puerto Rico - statanox.12C.anox.44.000.108 (v2)... | ecosystem: Environmental > Terrestrial >... | reverse complement strand
CAACGCCGTAGGACGGTGGGTCTGCTCGACTGCAATTTTCCAGGCTTCGACAACTTCATTCGCATCGCCCGGCCGCAAAACCAGAATATTCGGCATGGCGCGCAACGCAGCCAGCTGTTCGATCGGCTGGTGGGTGGGGCCGTCTTCGCCTAAGCCGATTGAGTCGTGCGTAAAAACGTAGATGACGGGAATTTCCATCAGCGCAGCCAGGCGGACCGCAGGCTTCATGTAGTCGGAGAAGTTGAAGAACGTTCCGCCGAAGGGACGCACGCGGCTCAAAGCCATGCCGCTCATTGCCGCTCCCATGGCGTGTTCCCGCACGCCATAAGGAATGTTTCGGCCGGAATAATGTCCGGGTTGATAGAGACCCGCGCCGGGAAAATCGAGATTTGTCTTGTTGGACTTCGCAAGGTCCGCCGAACCGCCGATGAGCCAGGGGATGTTCTTGGCGATGGCATTGACGGTCTTACCCGAGCTTTCGCGCGAGGCCATGCCTTTCGCGTCGGCGGGGAACGAAGGCAGGTTCTGGTCCCAGCCCAAGGGAAGCTGGCGTTTCTGCATCAACTCGAGCTGTTTCGCCTCTTCCGGGAACTGCCGTGCGTAGTCGCCCCACAATTTGACCCACTGCGCATGAGCCTCCGCACCGCGCTTGCCGACGCCGTTTTTGAAATTCTCGAAGACGCCGTCCGGCACCAGGAACTTGGCGTCCTCCGGCCATTCGTAATTCTTTTTGACCAGCTTTACCTCGGCTTCGCCGAGTGGCTCGCCGTGCGCTTCGTAGGTGTCCTGCTTGTGCGGCGAACCGTAGCCGATGTGGCTGTCCACGACGATAAGCGTCGGCTTGCCTGAAGTCTTCAGAAAGGTTTCATAGCCGCGCCCGAGCATCATCAGATCATTGGCGTCGGCAACCCGGGTCACGTTCCAGCCATAGCCCACGAAGCGTGTCATCACGTCTTCGCTGAAGGAAACCGATGCTGGGCCGTCGAGCGTCACGTGGTTGTTGTCATAAATCCAGCAAAGGTTATCGAGTTTGAGATGGCCGGCGAGGGAAGCGGCTTCGGCTGCGACACCTTCCATCAAATCTCCATCGCCACAGAGCGCATACACGTTGTAGTTGAAGAGCTCGAGATTGGGCCGGTTGTAGGCCGCAGCCAGCCATTTTCCCGCCATGGCCATGCCGACGCTGTTGCCTGCGCCTTGTCCGAGCGGACCTGTCGTGGTTTCCACGCCGGTCGTGAGATGCGATTCGGGATGCCCCGCGGTCTTGCTGTCGAGCTGCCGGAATCGCTTGATCTCTTCCATCGAAACAGCGGGCGAATCGAGAACTTCCCCTTGCTCATTGAGGGCGCGAACGCCTGCCAGGTGCAGCGTCGAGTAGAGCAGCATCGAGGCATGGCCGGCGGAGAGGACGAAACGATCGCGGTTCGGCCAGACGGGATTCGCCGGATCGTACTTCAAATGCCTTTGCCACAATTCGTACACGACTGGCGCTAGGCCCATGGGCGCGCCCGGATGCCCGGAATTGGCCTGCTGCACGGCATCGATCGCAAGCGTCCGGATGGTGTTGATAGAAAGTTGGTCGATCTGTTGCGCAGTCGTCTGTTGGATCGCTGATGCTTGCTGGCTCACAAAGGCTCCTGTGCGGGCAGGAGGGTACCCGCAGTCCAAATCAGGATTTAGATGCTCCGGGCGTACGCACCGGGTAGGGAGATTTTACGTCAACTGCGGGCGGAATGCAGACTGTGTCTGTCTACCACGGTGAAAGCACCTTCATTCAATCGAGATGCGCTGGGCCCAGGGGTCGGAAGCGGGCTGATTGGCGCCGACGCCGTCGTTTGGTCTCTCGGGTTGCGTCCCTGCGGCTGCCGCATCATTGCTTGGTCGCGCGGAAGGGTCTTGTGAGGAAACTTCGCCGGGCGCGGCAACCGCCTCCGCCGGGGCTTGCGGCTGATCGAGGGGCGGCGCGATATCCCGGGTATCGACCGGAAAAAGATGCGCATGCTGTTCCGACCACTTTGCCGCGAGGCCGTTGAGCGGGCTCTTGGTGTTGTACTCCTGATACGCGATCATGCGCCCGATGCGAATGATCAGGTCGTCGAGCCCTTCCGAAGCGGCCCAGAAATCGCCGATGCACACGGTCGCTTCGTCGAAATTCGGGTGAAAGACCGGCGTCAACATGCGGCACTGGGGCGCGCGGCGCGGATAGCCTAGCGACAAATTTACTTCCAGATGATGCGTCGCTCGCTCCTGAATCTCTCCGTTCGCAGCGACCATGAGGCCTCTGACGTGATAGACGAAACGGTAGACCTCCGGCGGCATGCCGGCGGTACCCGTAATCTGAATGAGCGGCCAGCCCAGAAACCGCTGTTGCAGCAGGTCGTGGTCGAGTTTTAAACGGCGGATGCGCGGCGAGAGCATGGGTTCGTTTACCTGAGTTCGCTTACCAACCGACCGGCGTAAACATTCGACCAAATCCGAAAGCCGCAAAGCACGTCAAAGCGAACTTCCAAGTCCAGGCAGGAATGCCGGGCCATTCGATGCGGTCCTCCTTGAGCGCGGTCCAATACGCTGTTGCAAGATAAGCCCCGACGAAGGGGAGCAAGACTGTGACCGCGGCATTGAAATGCAGCGCCGCGGCGAGGTTTCCATGAAGCAGTTCCGCGATCGCGCGCGTAGCGCCGCAACCCGGGCAATAGTGATGGGTTAGCGCGAAAAAAGGGCAGCGGGGATAGAACGAATACTCTTGCGGAGAAAATCGGTACAGCGCCGCTGCGCCGGCCGCGGCGGCAGCCGCCATCAGATGAGCCGTGTTCCGCGCGGAAATCATACGATGTAGCCCGATTGCCGGCGCTTCATCTCATTGATCTTTGTGAAGTGATACTGGAAGTACCAAACATTGAAAAAGAAGGTCATGACACCGCTTAGGCTCAGGCCGATGGGCTCGGCGGAATTGAAGTGCTCTTCGATGGAGTCGCGCATGTTGAACGCGCCTACGATCCAGACGATCAGAATCGCAAGACTTAAGATCCCTTGAATCCCCTGCAGCCCGCTATCCTCATGACCCGTGCGAGCCGCGGACACTGCTCCGGATATGCCCAGCACAAACGACAACGCCCACAGGCCAAGCACAATGCCAAAATAGGTGACGGCTTTGCTCGCCGGTTGAACCTTCTTTACCCAGGCCGCTTCGACCATGATCCAAATCACGGAAAAGATTCCGCAGGTCACGAAGGAAAGCAGCAGGCAAATGGCCCAATGCAGATTGGGCGGTGCCGGATAGGGTGAAACCGCAGGCGCTGCGTAGACCGCGGGCGCAGCCACAGAAGGCTGCGGCGCGGCAGGCACCGGAATGTTGCCAATCACCTGAGAAACCGGCACCCAGTCAGTAAGTCCTTCGCTGCGGCAAAGATCGGTCAGCAGGACATTTCCGGATGCCACGTATTTTTGCAGATCCGCCAGCGTGTACGGTCCGTATTCCGTCGTATCGCGTTTGATGAAGTAGTTCATCGAGTCGCCTCATGTCGCCGAAGAGTTTTACACGAATTGATTGCCTTCAGCGTCCTTGTTTATCACACAGATTTCGACGATGGCCCATGGCCAGCTTACCGCCGCGCCATAAAAACACGTCAGCAAGGTCAAGCAGAGCTGAATCGCACCTTTTTTCGTGTAGCCCGCATAGAAGTTGTGCACGCCTAAGGCGCCCAGAAAGATTCCGAGCAGCACGAACAGAACGCGAGTCTTGGGCGCCGGCGGCTGATAGTAGTTCACAAGTTGTGCGGGCGCATAACCCGCGGCCGGCGGGGCCGGACCGATGTGAGGCGGAGGAGCCACGCCGCTGCCCGCCAAGGGTGGAGGTGGGGGCGGAGCTTCGGATACCGGAGAGGTAGCGGCCGGAGCTTGGCCGACCGGCGCGCGAAACGTCGTGAAGCCCGCTCCCAGCGAAGCCATGGGCTGGGGCGCCGGGGGCATAACCTGCCGGGTGACCACGTTTCCCATCATGTCCGTGGCGGTGACGGTGACTTTCGCTTCGTCGGCCGGAGCCGCCGAACAGCCGAACACCGTGCAGCCGCCATTTTCCGCAAAGCAGTCGGCATGATGCGGAGTTCCACATCCGGGACAGTCCTTGCGCTCTCCTTCTGCCTCTCCCACTTCGGTGCGGCAATACGGACAGATCGTGTTCAATTCCGTTGCCTCTCCTGGTAGCGGAATGCGTAACGCCCGATCTGTATCGCCGCGCCGCTCATGAGCACTTGCTGGCGCACCGGCTGTCCGTTCACATAGGTCTGGCCGATGGCCAGCAGCATGATCCGCGAGCCGGCCAGTTCGATGATGGCGTGCTCTTTGGCGATGTTTGAATCCTTGAAGAGGTAGATATCGCAGCCCTGGTCGCTGCCCATCACCGTGCGTGGCTTATACAAAATGAATTGCTTGCCCGCGAGGGGCCCGGCGGTTACATACAGCCAACGATCTTTCAGCGCGCTTTCGACCAAGCCCACGCCCACGCCCGTTGCCAACCCTACCAGCGCGAATCCCACGGCCCGGCTTGGGGTGCCTCCGTGTGTCAACAGCGCAATCGGATCAAAAAGAATTCCACCCAGGCCCGCTCCGATGACCCCTCCCAAAACTCCGTACAGCGTCTTCTTGGCCGACAACCCGATCAGTCCGTAGAGAACTCCGCCTGCGGCGCCGAACACCATCCAGGCGATTCCGCGGACGATCCAAAATGCGGGATTGCGCTCGGTCTGCGCCCCCATTTCGGCGACGATGCTCAGGCCGATCATGAAGATGAAGCCGGCGATGAAATGGATGACGAAGCCCAGCACGATGCCGGCGGGAAGACAAATTCCGCCGCGAACAAAGGCCTTTTTGGGCGATCGCTCGACGATGCTTTCCGCAATCCCGAACCCCACGCACAGCAGCGCGACGATCAGCGGGGTCATCAACCAGTTGCCCCAGTGCATGCCGCTTTGGATGTTGTCGACAAACCCCGGCTCGCAGATTCCCCATCCCACGAGCGCGCCCATCATTCCGGCAAGGCCCAGATAAAACCAAGCCTGCAGCAGGATGCTGCCTTTTTCTTCCGCCACTTGGGTCAGCGGGTCGGCGGGCTCGTTAATGGAGCCGTAGACCCTGGTCCCGCCGGGAATTGGCGTCGCGGCGATCGCGCCGGACTCGGGCGCCCGCACATTCGCCAGATCGTCCAGCGTGATCTTGATCGTCTTGTCGTTATTTTCTGGGGGCATGGGGATCCTTTTGCGCTTTCTGATCCGCGGGACTTCCCGGGTTGCGGCTATCAGACGGCGCTGCTGGAGCCGGCTGCGCCGGTTGCGGCGCAGGTGTCGGAGGACTCGGTCGGTCGGAACGCCGGACTTCGATGGGCGGCAGGCCCGGTACTTCAATGGTGTTCCTGTCCGGGCTGAAATGCCCCTGCCGCACGGTCCCCGTGAGCGAATCGATCACCAGAATGACCTCGCGCGGAAAGAACAGCCACGAGCCAACAAACGCAACGGCCGCCAGCAACAGGTGCGAGGCGATCGTGAGTACCCAGCTGAACCAGCGCGGCGGCCCGACCTCGCCTCCCGCTTCTTTGGCCTCGACTATTTCTTGCTCGTCCTCAATGCCGCCTACCGGCTCAGGCTTGCCGGTCTCGCCGGCCTCTTCTCCGCCCTTGTCGTCTTTCACGCGGATTTCTTCTAGTCGTTCGAGCCGCTCGCCGCACCATCCAAAGCAGCCCTCTTCGTCGCTGTGGGGGTCGTACACCCAGGCGACCTGCAGCGGCGCCGAGAAAAAATTCTTGTGAATGAAGGTGTCGTGGTCGGAAAGAAAAACGCCGAAACCGGGGTGCGAGTGGTACCAGCCGACAATCCGCTGGTCGGGATAGTCCTTATCCTTTATTTTGTAGATGTGCTCCCAGGTGTCCTGGGTGAACGTTACATAGGTGCCCGCTTGCGCCGCGTTCAGTCCCGCGATTCGCGCGGTGACCTTCAACCCGCCGCCGTTTTCTTCGCCGATCAGTACGCCGCACACTTCGGTCTTGCTGTTCGAACGCGCGTGCTGCCGTATCTGGCGCAGCACCTCGCCTTCGATCGTCACGCTCGGCTGTTGCTCCGATTTGCGCTTTCCCATGTCAGTCCGCCAAATCTTTTCCGAGCACGGCGGCCTTGTCTCCGCCGATCAAGTAAGCCTTTTCGGCTTCTCCCGAGCGCACGCTGAATACGTCATAGAGCGGCAAGCCGATCTGATCGAGGGTGCGCGAGCCAAAAACCTCGCTTCCCGAATAGCTGTGAATGGTCTTCACCACACGCATCTGCCCGTCCCTCGGGCAGCGCCCTTCCTCGTAGCGGATTCTCCCGAGAGGAACAAACCGCTCTTCGCGCGTGCCGCACTGCGGGCATTCAAGCTCATGCACGACGTCCCTGCTGAACTCGACCAACACGTCGCTCGCTCGCAGATCCTGTGCGCCGCGCTGGCGCAGCCCTTCCAGCGTCAGTTCACTCGATTTCTGCGGCAATTCCGAAACATCCGACAAGGTGAAATGACTCAAGCAGTCCGGATTCGCCGTGTACTCCACTTTGTATGAACTGTGGTTCAAGCCTTCGAATACGAAGCCGCTGCCTGCGAGCGTTGGCATGCCGTGCAGCAGCTTCACCGCCTCCTGCACCTCGATTCCCGCGATCACCGAGGAAATCGTCGGCGTGGTCGCCACCTTGCCTTCGGTGTTCGCTTCGCGCAGCAACAAATTGCACGACATGCGCTGCTCGAGTAATTTCCAGTCCGTTTCGCCCAGTGTGCATTCATAACAAGGCGCCGCTCCGGCCACAAACGCGCGCGCGACGCCGTTGATCCCTTCAATCGCGCCGTCAATCCACGGCCGGTTCATCTTCCAGGCGCAGCGGTTGACCCACAGCCGGGCTTCGCGGTTGTCGAGCCCGGCGATGATCACGTCGCTCCAGGCGAACAAGCCGAGCCCGCAGCTCTCGACCACGTTGGCCACCAGTGGCCGCACCCGCGCTTCGGGCGCAATCTTTCGCAGCGTCCTAGCCGCCGCCTCGGCCTTGAAGGCGCCCACGTCTTCGCTGCCGAACAGAACGGCCCGCGAAAGATTGGACTCCTCGATCCGGTCCAGATCCACCACCACGATCCGTTCGAATCCGAGCAAGGCAAGATTTTTCAGGATCTCGTTGCCAAGTGCCCCGGCGCCAATCACCAGCACTCGCGCCGCCCGCAATTTCTTCTGATCCCACCAGGGAATCAGCCGGAACCGGCTGTAGCGGTCCTCAGCTACCTCTTCTTCGCCGATTCGCACCGAAGCCGGCGGGTTCATCCTCGGCCCGCCGTAATTTCCGGCTGCAGGCGGAGGATGTCTCCGTCCTTTACCCCAGCCGCGCCGAGGGTCTGCGCATCCTGAATCTGCCGCCCCGAATTCTTGTGATGGAACTTGTAGCTCAAAGGCGCGCCGTCGGGCCCGTTGGTCGGCAAGCGCAGCTTCTGCACCAACACCACGATGATCTTGTTGCAGGGCGCGTCATCCGGCAGCTCCACCGGCACGCGCTTGTTCTCCGTCGAGTCATACACCGTCACGTTGATCGTCGCCATCGTCTCTTGGTCCCGTCCCAATCCTTCTGAATTAGGTTTCTTGAATGCGCGGAAAACAAGGCGATGCCGCGCGGTTACTTCTTGGGCTTGTTCTTCTGCTCGCTCAACCTCTTAAGGTAGTCGTCCAGATGGTCTTTACCGTTTTTCGAAAACTCCCAGTCGCCGTCTTTCCGTAGCGCTTGTGCGGAGACCGCGAAGTTCAGATTCTCGGCATTCGGCTGATAGCTCTTGTCGAGGGTCGAGCTGACCACGCCCAGAAGATTTCCCTGCTGGTCATACACCGGCCCGCCGCTGTTGCCGGGGCTTACCGGGGCCGAAATCTGCAGCGTGCTGTTGTCCATTCTCGAGATAATCCCGGTGCTGAGCGTGTATCTCAATCCTTCCGGGTGGCCGATCACGTAGATCGTCTGACCTTCCCTGGGCTCGGCGATAGGCTGCACAAATTCCGCGTGGCCCGAATGCCGCGGCATCCAGACCAGGACCAAATCGAGGTTGGTATGCCGCGCAATCACTTCCGCTCCGGCCCAAATACCCGAGCGCAGTGAAAGCATGGCGCGATGCTTGTCCTTCAATCCCCACACGCCAAGTCCAATCACATGACGCGCTGTAGCGAACAGATATCCTTGGTCCGTAGCTTCAAGCAGCATGCCCGCGCCAAAAGTGTTTGAAAGCACTTCGCGCCTGCCGAACCACGATTGCGCCGTCGGCGAAATCACCGCCACCAGCGGTTTTAGTTCGGAGGAGGCGTCGGCACCGCTGAGGTCTTTCGATGCAGGCAGGGAAGGGAAGTCGGTCCGCTCGTCGAGCTCCGCCAATCCCGTGGCCATCCCCGCAATCGAAGGCAGCGGCCCCAGCGAAAACGCCACCACCGCGATTGCCGAAGTCAGGAACCCGCTGATGATCAGCAGGGTGGTCATAAACGCGGTCCAGGCATAGCGAATCCGCGGAGTCTGGCCCCGGAACGCTACCCTTAAAATAATCGTGATGAGGCAGAGCAGCGGAAGGCAGAGCACGAGGAGGCCTACGGAAATGCGCGCCCACCAGGGAATCGCCGGAGGCAGCTTGGGTTCAACGCGCGGCTGATCCGGGGCCGGAGCTTCCTTTATCTCCTTGATTTCACTAGGACTTATGACGATCTTATCCATCGGTCTCCAGGCGCCTCCGCTCGGGTCTTGCGGCTTGCTCCTGCGGAAATCGCGCCCCGCGCCGTTGTCTGGGGACAAGTCCTTCCTGTGGAAAAATAGTGCAAGAGTATGGTTTATATACAGGTTCGCCGTGCAAAGCGCAAGGGCACGGCGGTCCCGCTGTGCCTTGATTTCTAACGCTTCGGAGGGTTGTCTTTTCGAAGGCCCGGCTGGTCTGGGCGGAGGCTGGAGATGCCCTTTTTCGCGAGCTTGGGTCTTACTGCGGTTGATAGACCCCCGCGGTTACCGGCGGCTTGCGAAACGTAAAAGGGGCTTCCAGTTTAAATTCGACCCGGCTGCCCGGCTTTACTTGCACTTTCGCTGCGGAAAACGCGGCAATCACGGGAAGCGCGGCGCCGGCCGGTTCTCCGGCCACGGTATCCGCACTGCTTGGCGCTCGCTTTGCCACCGCTTCGGCCTTGGTCGAAGCGGCGCTTTTCTTTTTCGTTAGCTCGTTCGACTCTACTTCGAGACGGCGTCCATTGATGATCAGACTCACCAGCTCCAGGCTCACTTTGGCGTTGCCGTGGATGTGGCCGCCTTTCTTCAGATAATTCATGCGGATGTGGGCTTCGGTTCCCCGCGGAATTACCACCACATCATTCACTAAAACCGACGGATCGACGCTTCCCGAATACATCTCGCCGGTGCGCGCGTGTTTGGAGTTGATTTCGTCCGTAATCCGCACCGGAATGGTGAATCCTTCGGGCAAGGTGATCACTTCGATCTGCTCCGTCGGACTCGTGTCGCTTCCGACTACTTCCCGTATGGGCGCGCGTGCGGGCGGTTTGGCCTCATGATGCTTGCCGCCGCCGCAGCCCGCGAGGTCTGCTCCGGCCGAAAGGGCCACAACGAATGCGCCCGAAAGTAGGAGGTTTAATCTACTGACTCTGCTCGCAGCGAGCATGGCAAGGTATCAGACCACCCGGAAAAGCTCGCCGCCCATAAGGGGAAACATCGACTTTCAGCGCTTTATCCCTTTACTCCGGCAATGCAGCGGCTCCTGGATGCTACGCGCTGGCAGTTAGACACCATAGGTAACCAGGGAAACGGAACTTACAAGCCCATTTACAATAGTTACATCGGAAAGCTGGCCTGCGGTTGCGGAGGGTTTGCCGCGTCACAACGTGCCGGCCCTACCTATTCGTCGCGCAAGACCCTGGCAGGGTCAATCTTGGCAATTTTCAGCGCCGGCAGAATCGTCGCTGCCGCCACAACCAACGCCAGCGCGATCACTACCGCGGATAACGTCGACGTGTCGTAAACGCCCACGCCGAAGATGACGCTGCGCATCGCTCGCAGTGCTCCAGCAGATATGGCCAGACCCAGAACCGCACCCAGCGCCGACGCAGCCACGCCTGCGACGCCCACCTCGAACATGGCCTTTCGCACGCTCGAACCGAGCGCCATGCGAATGCCGATTTCGCGCGTTCTGTGCGACACCATGTTCGCTACCAGTCCAAATACACCGACCGCACTCAGCATTAACGCCAGAACTGCCAGCGCACCGAGCAGAGCCACCTCGATGCGCTGGGTAGCCAGCGTACGCGCCAGCAGGTCCTTCATGCTGTAGAAGCCGGAGCACGGCAGGTTGGCATCAGTGCTCGCTAATGCGCGCTGCATGCTGCCGGTCAAGCCCGCGGCCGGACCGGCCGTTCGCAAAATCCAATTCGGCTGAATCCACACATGCACGATCGACAGGATGGGATGATTTTTGGAAGAGCGCTGATCCAGCTGCGCCGCGGGCACGTATAGGGTCTCTTCGGTCTGGAGCGGCGCAACCGGGTCCAGACCCGAAGAGAGCGGAACGTCGGCGACTTCGCCTACGATCAGCGTGTCTCTGTTGATGTAGCGGCCTACCGGATTGCCGCCGCCGTAGAACTTTCGCGCGAAAGCATGATTTACGACCGCCACGGGTTGCGCGTCGGGTCCATCCGCTTGCGTAAAAACGCGTCCCGCCAGCAACGGCATCTCGAGCGTCTCGAAATAGCCCGGAGTGACGTAAACCCAATCCGCTCCGGCTTCGTAGCCAGCCTCCTTTCCGTCGCTGGCAGTGACCCTGTCGTTGCCGGTGAACTCATAAGGAAGGTTCGATCCAACTGCAGCGCTTTCGACTCCGGGGATTTCCCGCATCGCGGCGACGCTCTGATCTAGGAGCTTCCGGAAGGTGGCTGGGTTATGGTAACGCGCGTCGTCGAGCGACGCCTTGGCGACCAAAAGGCCTTCGGGATTAAACCCCGCCGGCAGTGTTTCTAGATGGATCAGGCTGCGAATCAGCAAACCGGCACCGGCAAGCAACAGCACGGTCAGCGCGACCTCGCCCGCAATCAGCGCCTGACGGAGACGCGGGCTGCCTACTGCCGCCACCGTCCGTTCGGCCATCGAGGAGCGGAAGTCCACTCTGCGCGCGGCAAACGCGGGGAGCATGCCGAACAGCAGACTCGTCACCAGGGACAGCGTCAGTGTGAAACCCAGTACGCAGCCGTCGAGCGGGACCCCGGCTACGGGAAGGAAGTGTTCGGGCAGGAGTGACAAGAGGAGACGAAGCGCAAAGAACCCGACGCCAACCGCAACGCCTCCGCCAACCAGGGCTACCAGCAGGTTCTCTATCCAAAACTGTCTCTGAATTTGCCAACTCGAAGCGCCCAGGGCCATGCGCGTTGCGATTTCCGCCGTGCGCCGCAGCATCCGCACCAGCGTCAGGCCCGCCAGGTTGGCGCATGCTATCAGCAGAATAAACCCGGCGGAAATCATCAACGCCAGGACCGGCGGACGGAGCGAGTCGGTCTGGCCTTTCTGCAGCGGAACGGAGTAGTAGCTTACGCTCGCAGCGTGATTACCGTCTGAATCATAACGATTGGCGCGCTGCGACCAGCTGCGATTGATCTGCGCGTCCGCTTCCCGCCAAGTGGCGCCTTCGCGCAGCCTCGTGACCACTTTGAAATTCGTACCCCTGCCTTCGCCGTCGCGGTCGGCTTGGAGCGGCGTGAAGACATCGGCGTCGAGCGGAGTGACCGCGCCCTGTGCCAGGACTCCAACGAGTGTATGCGGCTCGCCTTTGAGCAGAATGCTCCGCCCAACGATGCCGGGGTCTCCGCCAAAAATATTGCGCCACAGGCTGTAGCTAAGAACGACTGCCTTTGGTCCGTGTGGGCGATCTTCATCCTCGGAAAAAGTTCTTCCTATGACCGGCTGAAGCGCCAGTACCTCGAAGTAGCGCGCCGAAACGCGTCCATTGCGAACGTACCGCACGCTCGATCCCGCCTTAAGGTTGACGCCCGTAGTGCTTCCCGAGAGCCCCGAGACGAGCGCCGGAACCTGGTCGCGCAATAGCTCCCACTGTTCTCCATTCAGGTTGTGGCGTTCATCGCTCGGCTGCGGCCCGGAGATGCGGGTGTAGATGGTACCTATGCGTTCCGGATGATCATAGGGAAGGTGCTTCAGCAGCAAAGCGTTTACCAGCGAGAAAATGGCCGTGTTGGCTCCGACCGACAATGCCAGGGTCAGGAGCACGGTCAAGGTGAAGCCGGGTGACTTAAGCAGCATGCGCAGCCCAAAGCGGAAATCTTGAAAGAAGGTTTCAAGCCGACGGCCGGGCCGCACCTCGTAGACTTGTTCCTTCACTTGATCGATGCCCCCCAGCTCGATCCGCGCCTGGCGTCGCGCCTGCTCAGCCGTTATCCCGGCGCGCACCTTCTCCTCTATCAGCATCTCCAGATGCGCCCGCACCTCCTCGTCCAGCTCCGCTTCCACGCGCCTGGGCAGAAACAGGTTCTTCATGACACTCCGCGCCTTTGCAAGAAACGGCATCATTCACTCCGCCTAGGTTGTTTCTAAATCGCCCAATCGCCCAGGCCATACGGTCCCAGCGTTTTGTCTCCGTTTCGACTGGATGCGGTGCAAAATTCCAAGTCCGTGCTTCTCTCCGCCGGCTAAAGACTTCAAGATCAGGAAGCCTAGAGTTCCCTGCAAAAGAGTCGCGTGTTCAGACTTCAACGCAATCTCCTATTGGCATTCTATAGGAATGATACGGATCGACCTATAGAGAGTCAATAGGAAGCACGATTTCGAGAAAGTCGGTTGATTTCGGCGACCCTAGGGCCTGAACGCAGGTAGGCGGACGGTGCAAGAGCTGCTCGGTCACAAAACTGTAGCTATGACGGTTCACGAGGCGGAACCTGGACGTGGACGCTCCCTCAGGGCGCTAGGCCGGATCAAGGCAGCGTTGCAGGTGACGACTTCACTTATCTTCAGGGTCCTGTCTTCTCAAAAATCTCAGGCTCAGTGCAAACCTTTGATTTGCACTTCTTCAGAATAACAAAGACGGTCCTTGAGCCTAACCTTATCGACAGTACGAACTTCCAGCTTACTTGTGACCCGTTTAGAGTTGTCGAAGATCCGATTTCACTGACTTGTGATTACTCCAACTGGTTGCAAACGCCAGGCCTGATCGGACCTTGGACAACGGGCGCCGACGGCAATCCAATGTTCCTAACAGGAAATTGGGCGGACTGATCAGCGAAACGACGGCGACGCCCGAACCATCCGCGCTTGCACAATCGTAGGTGGCTGCGAAGCAATAGTTCCGTGAGCATTGCGACTTTCTAACCTGGAGGTAGGTTCATGGCCGATGAAGAGCTGAGAGACTTGATAGCCGCTTTCCTGTGGACTCATATGCATCCAAGCCGGGAATCGCACGAATACGAGAGAAGGAGGTCGAAACACACGTCAACGGCGACCTCGGCGAAATTCTTATGAACGAGGTATCTGGAGAAGACTTTGAAAGGTGGGCCAAGGAGATACTGGAGGGCGGGGTAACTCGGGAAGAGCTAATTGAGCGTCTCGTAGATTTAAGCCGTCCGGAGATGGGGTCGCAGTTGAAGGCGTTCCACGACGAACACGGCTACTATCCCGACTGGTCACCGCAGCCTGGAGGGCCACGACTGAAAATGTATTGAGCGCGTCTACATTCATATGAGGAAATCAGAACTGATTGCGGCGATTCTAGGCAATTGCCGAAACGGCAGGGCCGTTCAGCAGAACTCGCCCCGAGCCAGTGCAGTTGCCATCCGGCGCAACCAAGACCGAGCTGCCCGTTCCCAGTCGTGACGGGAAGAAACTCTTTGCTGTCGCGAGCGAGCGACGCGGTGAGTTAGTTGCTTACGACCGAAAATCCGGTCAGTGGACCCCTTATCTCTCGGGCATTTCAGCTGAGGGCGTGAGTCTCTCAAGAGACCGCCAATGGGTGACCTACGTATCTTTTCCAGATGGAAACCTTTGGCGTAGCAGGCTCGATGGCAGTCAACGCATGCAACTGACCTACCTGCCGCTCCAGGCTTATCAACCCTGGTGGTCGCCTGACGGAAAGCAGATCGCCTTCATGGGAATTAGCACTGATCGACACTGGCACATTTATGTGGTCTCAGCTGATGGTGGCAGCCCCGAACAGATGACAGTCGGCACCGCGGTGTCGGGATCGGAGAAGACGTGTTGCGCTCGCCGGTCTCCGATGGACGGTACATTGCGGCAATCCATAGCAACAATCAGAGTCTAGCCCTTTTCGATTTCACCACATAGAAATGGCAGCTACTGAACACGGAAATTATCAACTTCATGACGTGGTCTCGTGACGGAAAGACGCGTCTTCTCCATCTTTCTGATGGAGTGCAGCACCGTGGCGTGGTGCCTGCCGCCGAACTGGCGCCCGAAACATAAGGATGACAGCCACGGGAAAAGTAGCTTGGTGTCTATTGCGACAGCGGATCAAGGAGATCCCTTGCCGATCCTTTTTTGAGCAATGCCTACAAATCGTGTTACAAAGAAAGCTACGCCATTTCACTCATACCTTAATGCCTCGACCGGATCGATTCTCGCTGCACGGCGAACCGGCACCCAGCAGGCCAATAGCGCGACTCCCACGAACAATGCGCCAACCATGATCAAAGTGGCAGGATCGGTGGGCGGCACCTCGAACAAGAATGACCTCAGCACGCGCGACAAAAGTATTGCCAGCGCAAGTCCAGCGAGCACGCCGCCGACAATCAACCGAAATCCTTCGCCGAAGATCAGGTTGTGAATATCTTCTCGCCTAGCGCCAACCGCGGTGCGAATGGCGAGCTCCCGCCTGCGGGAAGCGACCGACAGTGAAAGCACACCGTAAACTCCGACTAGCGTCAGGGCGCTTCCCACGAGCGAAAACCCGATCAGTAGGCGCATCGCAAAACTGCGAGACGCCAGCGAATCATCCCTAATCTGTTCGAGGGTTTTGACGTTTTCGACCGCGGCGGTTGGATCAATGGCGTGCAGTTCGCGTTCCACCGCAACCATCAAAGCGCGTGGGTCCGCCGTCGTTCGCACCACCAAGTGCTTTGAGAACGCTGTCGCCTGCCACAGCGGCAGGTAAATCTCCGGGGACGCCTCTTGTGTCAAATCGCTGGTGCGGCTGCTCGAGATTTCGCCGATAATGTCCGTCGCAGGCTTATCCCGCCCGTTCAGCCAGAACTTCCGCCCGATCGGATTCTCGCGAGGAAAATAACGGTTAACGAACGCCTGGTTTACGATCGCTACGTTCGGCGCCTTGTCGTCGTCCGTCGAACGAAATTCCCGTCCTTCCATCAACCTTACGCCCATCAATTTGAAGTAATCAGGCGTGACGGCGCGCAGTGGGAGGGCACTCTTGTCACTCTCTTTTTTGGCTGGAGGCTGTCCTTCGATCTCCAAAGTTGCCGGC
>Ga0306923_10003100_pt1 | contig 15516 bp, 9 predicted proteins | sample sta12Can44000108_FD_203841 | JGI IMG/M metagenome (GOLD analysis project Ga0306923, IMG submission 203841) | Lab enrichment of tropical soil microbial communities from Luquillo Experimental Forest, Puerto Rico - statanox.12C.anox.44.000.108 (v2)... | ecosystem: Environmental > Terrestrial > Soil... | reverse complement strand
CCATCGCCGGTACTGCCATCATCGCCAGCACGTCGTTCCCGTTGAAGATGACCGTGTCGATGTGGAAGACCAGGTCGAAGGGGGCGGCATTGGAGTTGGCGTTGACGGTCACATTGCCGGTGAGGTAGTTGGGCAACAGCGCGGCGATCCCTTGGAGTACTTGGGAGATGCCGATCGTGGCGACCGTCGCCACCAGCCGTGGAGAGCGGAAGAACCGCCTCATCACACCGACCTGGATCCCGATCCCCAAGAGCGTGCCGAGCACGAGCGACACCACAAAGGCTGGCCAGAACGGCCAGCCCTGGCTGATCAACAAGAACCCGAGGACCGTCGGGGGGCCGCCGAGGTCGACCTGCGCGAAGTTGATGATCTTGTTCGCTTGGTAGATCAGCGCGAGGCCGAAGGACACCAGCGCGATGAGGCCGCCGATTTCGATGCCGTGCACGACGATGCCGAGAGGTGCGGGCCACAGCGCCTGCTGGAGAAGGAAGAACACGCCGATGGCGACCAGCCAGTTGCGTGCGCTCCGCCAGTGGTTGGTGGACGACGGCGTTGCGCTGCCGACACCGTGGTGCTCGACAAGACGGACCGAGTCGGGATCAGGAATTGCTCGACTCCGTGTAGCTCGGGGCACGCTCGTTGGGCGGCGCCACACCGTGGAAGTTCGTGATGTCGGTCGGGGCGAAGGTGAAGACGTTCGGTTGTCCACTGGGCCACTGATTCCAGAAGTAACGCTTGGCGTCGTTGGTGAACAGATAGCACCCGTGCTGGAGCTTCCCGTCGCTGCTGGCACAGCTCGTGCTCTGTGACCAGTACTCCTGGGTGAAGTCGTTCGCTGAGACGTAACTCGGCGTGGGCCAGATCCCGTGGCTGCCGAACGCGACGGCAGCCGTGGCGGCCCCCCCGATGAAGGCGCCGCCACGAGGGGGGGCATCGAACATGCCGGTTCGGAAGCTCGACGGGGTCAGATCGGGGCCGGCCAGCTCGAGGGCAGTTACGATCTTGGAGAGATAGGAGATCGCCAGCGCGGCATAGGTCGCGGTTCCGGGCGGGCTGTCATGGTACTGCCACTCCCAGAGGCCCACCCCGTTTTGGTCGTCGCCGGGCGGATCGATCGCCGGTGTGATACTCGTGATGCCGAAGGCGTGCTTCCATTGCGCCTGATCCATCAGTTGCGCGATTTGGTCCGAGTCGGCGAAGCCGAATGGATTCACGATCCACTCGGGAAACCAGGCCTGCTTGGTCGCCGCCGTCGCCGAATCGACCAGGCCGTAAAGGGCAGTCAACGGCACCACGGTCGTGACGCCCTCTTGTTGGAGCTTGATCACTGCCGTTTGAGCCTGCTGTGCGATCGCACTGGCGTCGGCATCGTTCACTCCGACCTCGGCGGTGAACTTGATGCCGTAGCGCGCGGCGTCGGCGTTGAACTGTGCCAGGTCCGCCGACGTAAAGGACGCAGTGCTGTAGATGACGCCGAGCTTTCTCCTCTCATGGGTGTACTGCGTTGAACCCGCATAGCTGGCCTGGTGGCCCCACACCCGCTTGCCGAGATACGCGGCCAGCGCGTCAAAGATGTACTGATTGTCGTACTCTCCCCACAGGTAGGGCGCCGTGTGCTGATAGGTGGCGTCGTCCCAGGGGTATTCGCTGAAGTCGATGACGCCGCGTTGGGCGACGTCGAGGTCATAGTTGTCCTGGGTGGTTCCGATGGCGAGCGAAAGGAACGGCTTGACCTGGGTGGCCACCTGGATGGCATCGGCGTTGGCCTCCTCGATCGCCGCGCTGTTCGTGCCCACCTCGGTCACCGACGACATGAACGGGATGACTTGGATTTTTCGGCCGTACAGCTCGACATGGTCTTCGAACAACGTGGCCGCGCCTTCGACCTGCGCGATCTGCTCGGAGGCCGACTCGGTGAGCCCGGCCGCATTCAATGCCGCCGTCTCGGGCCCGTTGGCGGGGAGGTAGAGCACGACCTTGATCGTCTTGGCGCTTACCCCTTGTGAGGTGGCTCCCCCGTTGCTCGCCCCGTCCGGGAAGGGGGCGACGCACGGAGGGGCGTAGATGGTCGGCATCTTGATCTGGCCCAGTGCCCTGTTGCAGTTCGGAGCACCGAGGGCGGCCGATTTCCCGACACTGGCGGCGCCGTAACCGCTGACCGAGGCGGACGACTGCGCCGCGTTGGTGGTCGTCGCTGAAGTCCCAGTCGAAGAAGGATTTGCCGATCGGCCCGGCACCAGGAGGACGATGAGCAGCACCGCGACGACGGTCACCAAGAACGGGCGGTATTTCACCAGCGCGCGCACCGCTGACCCGAACGTCACGAAGCGGGACCGCTGCTCTTCACTTTGCCCCCCGGCTTGATCCATGCGCGTCTAGGACATCGGGTATGCGCTGGCCGCGACCGAGAGGATCTCTGCCCGATCCGCCTGGAGGATGAATCCCCCTTCGATCGCCTCGTCGAGCCTGGTCTCGAACTTCTCGAGGTATTGGGAGCGGCCACCCGGATACAGCTCTTCGAGGCGTGCCTCGTCGAAGGGATGGGTGCTGCCGAAAAGCGGGAGGAACGCTTCGCCCTCGCTGGCCTGTCCGGACAGCACGGCTACGGGAACGTCCACCCAGGGCGTGCGGAGTCCGCCTTTGGCAATGCCGAAATCATCCCTGAGGAGGACGAGCTCGTCCTCTGTGTCATTCTCGATATGAGGCGCATGGGGCGGCGGTGTCCCGTTCCGGGCCCACTCCTCTAAGTGGGCAAGCGCCGCGTTGAGGACATAGTGCTGTTGGGGTCCAGAGTTGATCAAGCCGGTCGCCTTCATCTCGAACACTTCGTCTACCGGCCTCATCAGCAAGGCGAGCTCGGCGGGCGAGAGCGAACCGTCATCTTGTTGGGAGGCGATGAGGCCGTAGGTATCGAAGTGGGCAGCGCCCGCGATCTCCCACCAACACGACCGTTCGCTGTCGGCCTGGCGGCCGCGGATACCGGCCATCATGACCAGATCGGTCTCGCTCTGCACGGTCATCACCGGAACACGCACGTCAGCTCTGATCCGTTGGCGTCCGGTGAACAGCGACACCGCTGATTCGAGGGAGTCGACGCTCACGCCACCCTCGGTTGGATTGTTCTCGGTGGACAGCATCTGCGCGTCGAGGCTGACCCCTGACGAACCCCGACCGTGGATCAGATACCCGTCGTACACCTGATCATGGTGATCGACCGCGTTGACATAGGTCACGAGAAACATCGCCGATTGCGACTCGCCTACGGCGAGGAGGGTCTCTGACAGAAACCCCGCCAGAGGTCCGTCGTCGGTGCGGAGTGCTTTTCCCGTCTGACTAAAGATGTCGAAGGCGAACGCATCACCAGGGTGCGAAAGCACGCCATAGCGCGCGGGATCGACCGCCTTCAGGTGCATGCCGCTCTCGAAGAATCCGCCTCCATCAATGCCCGCCTTTTGGGCTGAGACACCCACCCACGCCGAGCCTTGTCGCATGAGGTGGCGGTGCAAGAAGAACCAGTCGGGCGATCCGTCCCCCCCGCCACTGACATTGAGCCACTCGACGACGGTTGTCCCGTTGAAGCGCTCAGCGTTGTCTGGCCGGCACACGACGATGCGGGTCCTGAAGGGACACGTCGACTCGACTTTCGTGTTCCAATGGCCATCGTCTCCCAGGTCGCCGCTCCCTTGCCATGAACGCGCCGTGCCGTCGATCCACCATTCCTCGGCCACATAACCATGTGGCCCGAGATCGAAAGAGCCGAGTACTATGACCGGCTGCCCGCCCTGCGGTCCGGACCAAACTGGATCAGTTAGACGGTCGGAAGTCTTCGTCACGGGTTTCGCTCCTTGATCGGAACATTCTTCGCAGGTCGATTGGCACCAACGCCTTCCTCGAGAATTTTCATGGCTTCGCACATGAGTTCGGTGAGGTCTCCACCGCTCACGTACCAACGAATTTGAGCCGCCTGGATGGCCCCTTCGGCCGCCGACGCCCAGGTCCACACGGCGAGGGAATCATTCGGCAGGTCGAGCCGTTCAGCGAAGAAGTCCCTGAGGACCGGCTCGAAAACGAGCTGGATTGCACCCATAACGACGGCGAGAACGCTCGGCGACGAAGCTACTACCCGCATCCAACGACCCACGTACTCCTGGTCCTCGCTGGCCAGCTCTTCAGCCACGATTCGGAGGGAATGAAGCGGAGGATCGCCCGAGGGCTGTGCAGCGAGGGCGGCGCGCATCCGCTCAGCGCCCCGCCGAGTCCGCACAGAGAGCACGTCTTCTTTGGTGGAGAAATGGCGATAGAAGGTCCGCACCGAAATGCCGGCCTCTGACGCGATGTGTTGGACACTAACTTCGCTGAAGCCTCGCTCGTCGAAGAGCAAGAGTGCGGCCTGCTCGACTTCGCTGACCACCGCTTCCGCCCGCTGCTCGCGCAGTCTTTCTGAGAGTGCCCGCGTCATCGGCATTTACCCGAACCTTGCCCGGCGCGCTGTCTCGGCCTTGTTTGCTCATACACGCCGTCCCTGGCATAGCATGCCAACATAGGCCTAGCGTGTCAATCTGCTGAATGGTCGAAGCCCGGGGGGTCGCCACGAAGCGCCGGCGGCGGCGCGTTCGCTGCCCTGAGCTCTATGCGAACGGATTCCGAGGAGGCCTGAGATCAGTCACCGAAGGAACGACTCCACGAATGGCCGCTCGCCGGTGCGATGGCTGCTTATGAAGGACAGAACGTACACGTCGGCAGGAACGACACAGCCCGCATGGCCACAGCGACGGGCTGAATAGTGCAGGACTTGCTGCCGTTCATCGTCATCGGCATCGCCACAGGCGCCGTGTACGGATTGGCCGGCGTCGGTCTCGTGCTCGCGTACAAGACGTCGGGCATCTTCAACTTCGCCTACGGAGCCGTCGCCGCGCTCACTGTTTTCATCTTCTACTGGTTGCACACCGAGCATGGTTGGCCGTGGGGCCTGGCGGCCGCAGTGTGCGTCTTGGTCCTGGGTCCGGCCGAAGGGTTGCTCATGGAGCTTCTCGGACGCGCCCTCGAGCCGGTCGGCGCGACTCTCAAGGTGGTCGCCACGGTGGGACTCCTCCTAATCGTCCTAGGCGTGGGCGAGCTCTGGTACGGGAACGACGAGGTGAATTTCCCATCGTTCCTCCCCACCTCCACAGTCCGCATCCTCGGCGTGAACGTCGGGTGGGATCAGATCACGGTGACCATCATCGCGGTGATTTCGACGGCCGTCCTGTACTACTTCTTCCGCAGCGTGCGGATGGGATTTGCCATGCGCGGCGTCGTCGACAATCCCGACCTCCTCTCTATGACCGGCGAGAACCCCATACGGGTGCGACGTTGGGCCTGGATCATCAGCATGACGTTCTGTTCCATGTCGGGACTCCTGCTCGCCCCCGGTCTGAGCCTGAACGCCGTGATCATTTCGACGTTGGTCGTCTACGCCTTCGGAGCTGCCGCCATCGGCTACTTCTCCAATCTCCCTCTGACGTTCGTTGGCGGGCTGCTCATCGGTATCGCGGGTTCACTGGCGACCAAGTATGCCGTCTCGGTCAGCTGGCTGACTGGGCTCCCGCCGGCCATCCCCTTCATCGTCCTGTTCGTCGTCCTGATCGTCACGCCCAAGGCGCGACTTGCAGAACGCCGGGTGGTGACCACGCTTCCCGTCCGCAAGTCGTGGTACGCGCTCTGGAGGGTACGGCTGCTCGCATTCGCGGGTGTGCTGGTCGTGCTGTGCCTGATCCCCAACCTGGTAGGCGACAACCTCTCCATCTGGGCAAGTTTCCTGGCGGATGCGATATTGCTGCTCTCGCTCGGCATACTCGTGCGCGTCTCGGGTCAGATCTCACTCTGTCACCTCGCGTTCGCGGCAGTCGGGGCGGCGGCCTTCGGCCACTTCGCTGACAGCTATCACCTCCCGTGGCTGCTCGCGCTCCTGTTGGCCATGCTTGTTGGGGTGCCGGTCGGAGCGATCGTGTCGATTCCCGCGGCCAGACTGTCCGGCTTGTTCCTAGCACTCGCAACGTTCGGCTTCGGGATCCTTGTGCAGTACCTCTTCTACACGACGAATCTGATGTTCGGGCTCACCACGGCAGGGATTCCGGCGCCCCGCCCGCGTGCAAGCGTGTTCGGCCTTTCATTGGCGTCCGACAAGGGTTTCTACTACGTCCTCCTGCTCGCGGCGGTGTTGAGCACGATCGTGATCATGGCGATCCAGCGCGGCCGGATGGGACGGTTGCTCGGCGCGTTAGCCGATTCGCCCCTGGCGCTCGAGACCCAAGGTGCATCGACCAACGTCATCAAGGTTCTGGTCTTCTGCATATCGGCTGCGTTCGCGAGCCTGGCTGGCGCGTTGCTCGCCGTCGAATACCACTACGCGGTCGGCAGCAACTACGACCCCTTCGAGTCGCTCGTGTACGTGGCGCTAGTCGTCATCGCGATCGGCGGGGAGCCGTGGTACGCGCTCGTGGCCGCCCTGGGTGTGTCGGTCATCCCGGGGTACGTCACCGCGACCAACATCACCACGTACCTGCAGATCTTCTTCGGGATGGCGGCTGCGACCTTCGCTGTCTTCGCCAGTAGGACGGCCACCGTGCCCCGGAAGGTCCGCCAGTTCCTCGATCGGCTGGGGGGACGACCGCTGGAGCACGCTGTCACCGAGGAGCAGGTGCGCGTTGCTGTGACACGAGCCGCCGAGGCGGAGCAGGACGCCACCCGGCAAGACACTAAGGCTGCCGGTGCGGCCGCCGGTCAGCCCGCTGTCGCCGGCCTCGTCGTGCGCGGACTGTCGGTTCGCTTCGGAGGGGTTGCCGCCGTGCAAGATGTGAGCCTCAGTGCACCGCTGGCATACATCACCGGGCTGGTGGGTCCCAACGGCGCGGGGAAGACGACGACGTTCAACGCCTGCTCCGGCCTGTTGAAGCCGAGCCGAGGTCGAGTCGAGTTGCATGGCCGCGACGTCACGTCTCGGGGGCCGGCGGGAAGGGCCCGGTTCGGCCTCGGCCGTTCCTTCCAACGGGTCGAGCTGTTCACGTCCTTGACCGTGCGCGAGAACGTTGCGCTAGGCAGAGAGGCGTCGATCGCGGGGGCCAACCCACTCCGTCAGCTCACCACGAGCGCGGGTCAACGTGCGACGGTTCGCAAGGCGGTCGAAGACGCCATTGAGCTGACAGGGATCGGTCCGCTGTCGGACCTTCAAGCGGGATTGCTCCCCACGGGGCAACGCCGTTTGGTCGAACTGGCTCGAGTGCTGGCCGGGCCATTCGACATGTTGCTGCTCGACGAACCATCATCCGGCCTCGACGGGGCCGAGACAAGGCGCTTCGGCGAAATCCTGACCAGCGCGGTCGCCGATCGCGGACTGGGCATCCTCTTGGTTGAGCACGACATCGCCCTGGTGCGCCAGGTCTGCGCGCATATCTACGTGCTCGACTTCGGCAAACTCGTCTTCGCGGGAACCCCCGCCGAGATGCTGGCCAGTCCGATCGTGCGCAGCGCCTACCTGGGTACCGAAGGCGGCGTCCCAGCCGGAGTTACGGCGCCATCAATGGGAGCACCCCGTGCTTGAGCTGGAGTCCGTAACGGCCGGTTATGGGGAAACGGTCGTCCTCCGGGATGTGACCATCTCGGTTCCCGACTCGACGGTTGTGGCGCTGCTCGGCCCCAATGGCGCCGGCAAGACCACGACCTTGCGAACCTCCTCCGGCCTGATCAAGCCTGTGAGTGGGCGGGTGCTGCTCGACGGCAGGGATGTCACGGGCCAGCGACCCTACGCCCTCGCCCGGCGCGGCCTCTGCCATCTGCCCGAAGGGCATGGGATCTTTCCCTCCCTGACCGTGAAGGAGAACCTCGTCCTGTACTCGCCCAAGGGAAAGGCCAGGGAGAGCGTCCAAAGAGCCGGGGACCAGTTCCCGGCACTGGCCCAGCGGCTCAGGCAGGTCGCCGGCAGCCTGAGCGGGGGTGAGCAGCAGATGCTCGCTCTGGCCAGGACCTCTGTCACGAATCCCCGAATCGTCGTGGTTGACGAGGCGTCTCTCGGGCTAGCACCCGTGCTGGTCGACCAGGTCTTCGAGGCGCTGAAGCAGATCGTGGCGAGTGGAGCCTCACTGTTGATCGTCGAGCAGTACGTGACCCGTGCGCTCGCCTTGGCCGACACCGTCTACGTCATGAATCGCGGTGAGATCGTGCTCTCGGGTGCGGCCACCGATCTCCAAGGGGAAGAACTGTTCGAGCGCTACCTGGGCATAGAGGTCACTTCGTGACCTCTATCGATGATGAAAAGGGGCGACCGGCGGGGCAGCCATCGATCGTCCGCGGGAGGTTGGATATGTGCCCCTCGAGCGGCTCTTCATGCGCACGCTGAAGTCGAAACCTTCCGCAGCATTCGGCGGGAGGCTCCGCGCCGAATCACCCTCCCCTGCTGCGATGGCGCCGCAGCTCTCTCCATGACCAGATACGGAATCTGCCTAACGCGGGATACGGGCTCACTTTCGAACGGAGGAGCGACTATTCGTGCCTTACGAGCAACTGCTCCGGCGGGGCGCGAGCAGAACCGGAGCCGGTTGCTCCTCACCGCCTCACCTCGGTTTCTGCCCGTCCGAGACAAAAGCTGATCCCGCCTTGTCGGCCAGTCGTAGGGCAAGTTCGCTCGCAATGCCGGTCGCACCGATCTGCCAGCGGCGACCGTTGGCGAGCCTTCGCCCGGTCGCCCGGCGCTAGGCAGCAGGCCGTGCCGCCGCCGTTCCTCGCGGCAAAACCCTGGCTTCGACACTTCAGCCGATTGACACGCTAGGCCTATACTGGCAGGCTATGCCACATACGGCGTGTATGTGCACACGGCCTGGACGGCGCGCCTCTCGCATGGTTGACGAGGGCGATTTGCAGGCGCACCGTCAGAACGGGGCTATCGGCCCAGGGGGAGCGAAAGTGATCGGACGGGTGAAGAAGGCAGCGGCGGCATGCGCACTGGCGGTCGGCTTGTTGGCTTTCGCTGGCGCCATGGGCGTTGCCGCGGCGTCCGCCACGTCGGCGGGAGCAGCGAGTCCGTCGAGCCCGATAACCATTGCCGACCTTTGCAGTTGTACAGGGCCTGAGGCGTCCACAATCAGCCAGACCACCGCCACCATGGAGGCGTGGGCGTCCTGGGTGGACAGCCACGGTGGTCTGGCCGGGCACCCCGTGCACCTTGTTGTCCTCGACGACGGCTACAGCGCGGCCAAGGCCCTCGCGAACGCGCAGACGGCCATCGGTCAAGATCATGCCGTGGTCATCTTCGACAACAGCGACGAGGACCCGTCGTTCGCCTCCGTGGCCCAGGGGGCGCACGTTCCGGCGCTCGGTGGACAAGAGACGACGTCTGGTTGGCAGAACTCTGATTTCTTCCCCCCTGGAGCGAGCTACAACTATGCGAACTTGGTTGACGCAATCGTCGCCAAGGATTCAGGCGTGAAGAAAGAGGCGGCGCTGTACTGTGTCGAAGTCGCCATCTGTGAGCAATCCGTCCAGTCCGGCAAGGTGCTTGGGGCGCACTACGGGATCCAGTTCGTCTACACAGCGGGGATTGGTTTCGCATCACCCAATTACACAGCCCAGTGTTTGGCAGCCAAACAGTCTGGCGCAACGGCGATGCTCGTCGGAGACGCCTCCTCGATCGTCGCGCACGTGGTCCAAGACTGCGCGGCACAGGGCTATACCCCGCGCCAACTCTCGAGCGACGGCACCGTCGCCAAGGCATGGTTGAAGATTCCCGCCTTCAATGGAAACATCGACACCCAGTCAGACTTCCTCTGGTTCGTACACAATGCAGCAACCAAGACCATGTACGCAGCACTGGACAAGTACGCCCCCCAGGTGCCGAGCGGCCCGAACTTTGGTGAGGTGGTGCTCCAATCCTGGGCCGACGGGGCGCTTCTGCAAGCCGCCGTTCAAGCTGCTGGTGCCACTTCGAGCGCGCCGCTCACCTCACCGATCATCCTGAAGGGTCTCTATGGCCTGCCAGTCGGTGAGACTCTGGGCGGCTTGTCTCCGCCGCTTCATTTCACGAAGGGAGAACCCGCCAACAACAGCTGCTACTTCGAAATGGGAATACAGCACGGCGAGTTCGTCGTCTTGCACCACGGCACCACAATCTGCACGCCGTTGGTGAAGGCGGGGACTGAGCCGAGTTCCTAACAAGTAACCGTGGAACCTCTCACCGATACCTGGCTCGGGCTGTCGCTGTGTTGATGGGACGCCTTAAACGAGGCAACTGGCGTCACCACGACGGGAAGTCACAACATGAGAACGCTTTCGCCTCGTACCGCCACCATGTCGAACGCACCCGGTGACATGAAAGATGCTTTCGCGTTCACTGGCTTCCGACGGAAGTAGCTGTCACCCTTTGTGCGAGCGGGAACCGGATGCCGTTCCTCCGTACGTCGAGTGTGACAAGCATTGGCGCCGACCTCAGTATTTAGGAGAGTTCGAGGCCTTTGATGAACGAACTGGGACTCTGACTGGCCTTTTGGCGTCAAGGCCATCAACGACGCCCTGCCGGGGGACCAGGTGACAAGTAGTCGCGCACGACAGTGGGAAATGCGCACGACTGCGCCCGAGATCGTCGAGCGCTATGTCGCCGAGGGCTGGTGGACTGATGAAAGCCTGGGCTCGATGGTGGCAACTGGATTGACAGCAGCGGCAAAGGCCGATTTCCGCGTCCACTCGTCGTCAAACCCCTGGTACGGGAAGATCCACTCGGTTGACAATGCGGCCCGGACCCTCGCGAGAAACCTCTGGAACGACGGGGTCCGCGGTGGTGATGTCGTGGCGTTCCAGCTCCCCAACTGGGTGGAAGCTGCCATCACCTTTTGGGCTTCGGCCTACATCGGTGCCACCGTTGTTCCTATTGTCCACTTCTACGGACCGAAGGAGGTTGGATACATCCTCGACGTCACCGAGCCCGTCGTCATTGTCACTCCGGATCGCTTCGGCCCTACCGACTACCTGGCGATGTACGAGGATTTGCTGGCGACACGATCGGGGTCGCAATGGTTCGTCGCAGCAACGGACGTATCCGTCGCTCTCCCCCCTCGGGGCAAACCGTTCTCGTCCATGCTCGAAGGCGACCCACTGGCCAGCCCAGTGCCCGTCGACCTCGATGAGCCTTCGCTGATTGCGTTTACGTCGGGGACAACCTCGAACCCAAAGGGCGTGATCCACTCCCATCGGACCATCGGCTGCGAGACCCGACAACTTGAGTCGAGGATGCCAAAAGGGAGTCAGCCGCTTCTCGTTGGCGCTCCGGTTGGTCATTTCATCGGAATGCTCAGCGCCTTCCTCGTCCCGCTCATCCGACGTGAGCCGATCCACATGGTCGACTTCTGGAACCCGGCCGCGGTTCTTCGCATCCTGAAGGACGAGAATCTCGCCTTTGGCGGAGGCGCTACCTATTTCCTGACAAGCCTTCTCGACCACGCCGACTTCAAAGAGGAACACTTGTCGCACATTCCTTTTGCAGGACTCGGCGGTTCCGCTGTCCCCGTTGCCGTCACTCAACGTGCGACGAGCCTCGGTATAAAGGTATTTCGGGCCTATGGCAGCACCGAGCACCCTTCCATGACGGGGGGCTTGATAGATGACCCCGAAGTCAAGCGCTTACACACCGACGGTCAGCCCGCACCCGGTGTGGAGATCAAGCTCAACGACGACGGCGAGATCCTTAGCCGCGGGCCGGACCTCTGCCTTGGCTACACCGACTCTTCCCTCACCACCGAGATGTTCGATGCGGAAGGCTGGTATCACACCGGGGACGTGGGTGTACTCGACCACGAAGGCTATCTCGCCATAACCGACCGGATCGCAGACATCATCATCCGTGGCGGGGAAAACGTCAGCGCGCAAGAGATCGAAGAGCTCCTTATGGAGATGCCAGGCATCGCGGAAATCGCCGTGGTCGCTGCTCCCGATGAACGCCTGGGGGAGCACGCCGCCGCCGTCGTTCGGATGACCGCGGACTCCCCCGCACCCTCCCTCGACGATGTGCGGAGACACCTCGCCGACGCCGGTCTTGCCAAACAAAAGTGGCCGGAGGCTCTCTACGTCGTCACGGCCTTTCCCCGCACACCCTCGGGCAAGATCCAAAAATTCAAAGTTCGCCAGCAGCTCCGGATGGGCGAACTCATCTAACGAGACTGGTAACGGCGTCAGCTAGTAACACTGTTCTAGCCCAGTGGGATCGCCGCGACCTGTGATCCACCGACTGATGCGCCAGCTGCATCTCGCGACACCATTGCTCTTTGCGAGGTCCGGCCGTCCATCCATCGTCGTCGGGCCTACAAATCGAGCGCCACGTCCGAAAATGGGGGCACCATGTTGCTGCGGGTTACCGAGTTCAACGTCGAATCCGCCCTCAATGGGGGTCCGCCGTTCCGTCCCCCAGCTCCTGGCTCTCGCCGGCCAGCTCCTTGGGTTCGAGCCGGAGCCGTGCAGTCACTGACCGAATGGCAGGACCGCCTCACCACAACAAGGCGATTGACAACCTCAGCGACAACATCGCCGGGGATTTTCGCCGCCGCGGGATCCGACTCGCCCGCCAACGGTTTTCGTCGCGTAGCCGCCAAAGACTCGATCTTCACGTAGATCGGCATCGCCGCGGCGGCACACTGCGGCCTGCATGCCCTGCGCAGACCATATTTCAAAAACGCGGCGGCCGGAGCCGTGTTCGTCGGCGATCGTGGGCAAAGCCTGCAGACATACCAACGGGCAATCGTTCAGGCCTCTGAAGCAAACTCAGATCCCGGGCGAAGACTAGGAACTCAATGCGCTTTGCCGTTCCTCGTTCATGGGCCGATCCGAGCAATGCGGCCGACTACTGCATTAAGCATGTCTTCGGTGTCAGGCCAAGGGAAGTCCTGGGGGATGTTGGCGAGCAGGGTTGCGAGACCGTGCAGGGCCGCCCACACCGAGACAGCATCGGCGAAGGGGTCGGTACTGGCCGAGCGTCCGGCCTGGGCACATTCGGCGACGCCTTGCACCAGGAGTCCCAATGCGATCATGCCCTGGGCGCGGGCCTCGGGGTCGATCTCGCGTTGGCGGGATTTCGCCTTGAATTGATGGAAAATGAGTTGGTACCGCTCGGGCCGCTCCGCCGCGAAGGCCAGGTAGGCGCGACATCCGGCGTAGAGGCGCTCGACCGGGTCGGCGAGCGGAGCAATCCCCGCCTCGAGCGCGGCGGTGAGCTCGAGAAATCCGTTCGCGAGCAGCTGGTCGAGCACAGCCTCTCGGTCGGGAAAGTGCGTGTAGATGGAAGGCGCCGCGATGCCGGCGGTCCGGGCGATGGCTCGCAGGGTCACGGCGGACTCGTCGCCTGTCTCGTCGAGCAGGGTGGAGGCGGCCTGGAGAATCTCGGCCCGTAAGCGGGCTCCCTCTCCCCTGGGGTTGCGCTGGCGGCGGCCTGGTGGTGGGCCGATCAACTGTGTACTCACAAATGTAACTTTACATCCGTTCGCTTCCGTGTTACAACACCTAACGAGTGTAAGGCAACGAAAGTTAGGAGACATCATGGGCAATCCCGTCATAACCAAGAGCCCTTGGAACGGGGGCGACGCCCATCCTGCCCGGCGCAAGATCCTCCTGGTCCTGTGCCTGTCTCTGTTGATCGTGGTGATTGACAACACAGTGCTCAACACGGCCCTGCCAACACTGGCCCGAACTCTTCATGCGGGCACGGGTGGCCTGCAGTGGATCACCGACGCGTACAGCCTGACCTTCGCTGCCCTGCTGATCACGGCGGGCGCCCTCGGTGACCGCTTCGGGCGGCGCCGGGCGTTGGCCGCGGGCCTCGCCTTCTACGCCGTTGGCTCAGTCGGAGCGGCGTTGGCGAGCGGAACCGCCAGCTTGATTGTGTGGCGAGTTGTGATGGGCGCAGCCGCCGCTTTCGTCATGCCCGCCACGCTGTCCATCCTCAACGCGGTGTTCCCAAGAAAAGAGCGGGCTCAGGCCATCGCCCTGTGGTCAGCCGTCGCCGGCATCGCCATTGTGATCGGCCCCACGCTCGGCGGATTCCTTCTCTCGCACTTCTCCTGGGGGAGCGTGTTCTGGGTCAACCTGCCGCTCGTTGGCGTTGCGCTAGTCGCCGTGGCCGCCGTCGTACCCGAGATTGCTGGTGGGCCAGCCGATCCCACCGGCGTCGATCTGGTGGGCATGTTCGCCTCCATTGTCAGTCTTCTCGCGCTGGTCGACGCTGTGATCGAAGCACCCAACCGCGGATGGACCGCCCCCCGCACCGTGACCGAGTTCGCCATTTTCGCCGCCGCGTTCGCTGGATTCGTGTTCTGGGAAGCCCGCCAGCCGCACCCGATGATCGACGTACGGGTGTTCGCCAACCGGGCATTCAGCGCTGCCTCGGGGGCGCTAGCCCTGACTTTCTTTGCCCTCTTCGGTAGCCTCTTCGCGCTGACCCAGTATCTGCAGTTGGTCCACGGCTACAGCACTCTGGCGGCCGGGGTCCGGGCGCTGCCCTTCGCTCTGGCCATGGCGGCTGTCTCGCCCGTGAGCAGTCCGGTCGCCCGCCGATTCGGCGTCCGCGCCGTCGTTCCCGCCGGCCTCGTCCTGCTGGCTGCCGGGCTCTGGTGGCTCCACGCCCTGAGCGCCACTACCAGTTATGCCCATGTTGCGGTCGCAGTGGTCGCCATGGGTGCGGGGATGGGCTTGATCATGGCCCCGGCCTCCGAGTCGATCATGACAGCGCTCCCCCAGCACCAAGCCGGGGCCGGGAGTGCCATAAACGACACCGTCCGCGAGGTCGGCGGAGCCCTCGGGGTCGCCATCATCGGCAGCCTGATCTCGGCCAGCTTCAGAGACCATCTGCACCTGAGCGGCCTGCCCGCAGCGGCGGTCCAAGCGGCCAAGACCTCGATCGCCACCGCCGACCAGGTCGCCGCAACCGCCGGACCGCACGCTTATTCCGTGGCCACGGCCGCCCACGCCGCCTATGCAAGTGGGATGAGCTTCGGGCTCGCGATTGCCGCGATGGCGGCGCTGTTCGGTGCTGGCGCCGCCGCGCTTGCCCTGCCCGCCCACAGTCAGGCCGTCACGTTGCGTCCGAGCTCTGAGCTCGTAGCCGCCTAGCACGCAGAAAGCTCGTCCGATGATGCAGATGAACCCCACCCTCGACAGCGGCGTCGCATCGCCGGCACCGTCGCGACCGCCCGCCCGCAGGCAGCGCATTTGGCCTTTCGTCGAAAGCGGACCGCGAAGCCATATTGAGGGACACCCAGATTTCGTCTCGAACCCGGCACCGACCCGGCGCGAAGCGAAGGCCGAGCCGGTCGTGCTGCGTGCTAACCCCACTGCCGGCTCCAATGCCGGCGGTCGGCGAAGCACCCACACACGCTGCCAACCATCGCAGGTAGCGGGTTTCTCCGCGGCCGGACCCTGGCTTCTTGAACGCGGCCCGTCCGCCGCCCAATACGCGGCCGACCAAGTCGACTCCGTGCAGGACGATCCCACAGGGCGCTTCGCCTTGTT
>Ga0306923_10003093_pt1 | contig 15526 bp, 14 predicted proteins | sample sta12Can44000108_FD_203841 | JGI IMG/M metagenome (GOLD analysis project Ga0306923, IMG submission 203841) | Lab enrichment of tropical soil microbial communities from Luquillo Experimental Forest, Puerto Rico - statanox.12C.anox.44.000.108 (v2)... | ecosystem: Environmental > Terrestrial >... | reverse complement strand
CCACCGTTCACGCCGAGCGTGTCGATGCCGCGCGCCTCGAACCGGCCGAGCGCGGCGTCGAGCTCGGCCGGGGTGGAGGCGTCGGCGATCTCCCCCTCGCCGTCGAGCAGGTGCGCCAGCCGCGCGCCGGTGTCGGGCAGTCGCCGGTTGCGCCGCGAGCGCGGGTTGTTCACGATCCCGATGCCGCCCATGCCCTCGCTCTCGCCCCTCGATCCGCCGCTGAACGTCGTCCTCGTCTCGCCTCAGATCCCGCCCAACACCGGCAACGTCGCCCGTACCTGCGCCGTCACCGGTAGCCGGCTGCACCTGGTCGGGCCGCTCGGGTTCTCGCTCGACGAGAAGAGCCTGCGGCGCGCCGGGCTGGACTACTGGGACGACGTGAAGCCGGAACTGTACGGTAGCTGGGCGGAATTTGAGGCCCGCACGCTCGGCGGTCAAATCGAAAAGCTGCACCTTTTCACGGCCCGTGCGACGCAGGACGTCTTCGACGCGCGGTTCGCCCCCGGCGACTTCCTCGTCTTCGGCCAGGAGCAGCTCGGCCTACCACCCGCGCTCCTCGACGCCTACCCCTCCCGTCAGGTCGGTATTCCGCTCCTCCCGGGCCAGCGGAGCCTGAACCTCGCGGTCGCCGCCGGCATCGCGGTCTACGCCGCGGTCGCGGGGTCGCGGTAGACTCTGACCTTTCCGGGGAAGACCACGTGTCGCTGCTCCACGAGCCGGGAGAGCTCGCCCACACACCCGTAGCCGCCCTCTTGCTCGAGGCGCTGAACCTCGGCGTCACAGGCGTGCTCACGATCTCGCACGCCGGCGCCGAGTCGCGCGTCTTCCTGGCGCGCGGCGTCCCGGTGGGTGCGCAGACCTTTGCGGCCTTCAACCCGCTCGGGCAGCTCCTCCTCGCGCAGCGGCGCATCGACATGGATGCGCTCGCGCGCAGCCTCTCCGAGATGGCGCGCAGCGGCCGGCCGCAGGGCGACGTGCTCGTGGAGATGGGAGCCGTGAGCCGCGCGGAGGTCGACCGCGCGCTCTCCGAGCAGCAGGCCGGCTATCTCGCGCTCGTGGCCCGGCTCGACGCGGGCGCGTTCGCGTTCGAGCCGCGGCCCGTGCCCGCGTGGACGCACGGGATCCGGATCGCGCCACTGCGCGCGATCGTGCAGGCGCTGGAGACGCCGCAGGCGCGGCCGCTCGTGGAATCGGCCGTGGGCCCGCTGACGGCGCCCATCGCGCTCGCGCCCGGCTACGCGCGGCTCGCCGCGGCGTTCGGCTGGAGCGGCGCCGACGCCGCGCTCGTGGGCCGGCTCCAGTCCGTCGGCCACGTGGACGAGCTCTTCCGCGATCCCGGGGTCGCTCCGGAGCGTGCGCGGGCGATCCTGGCCGCGCTCGTCCTGCTCGGCCTCGCGAGCGGTCCTGGCTCGCCCGAGGTCGTGCCCGCCGACGCGGTGAAGGAGGTCGCGGTGCTCGCCGGCGAGCCCATCGACGCCGAGGTCACGCCGGTCCAGGGCGAGGAGGCCGCGGCGCGGACGCCGCCCGCGCCACCGCCGCGTTCGCGCGAGGAGCTCGAGGCGGCGCGCGAACGGCGCCAGCGGCTCCTCGTGCGCGCGATGCAGAACATGGGCGTGGGGCCGGGCGCGGCGAGGCCGGCGACCTCGCCCCCGGCCGCGAGCTCGACCCCAGAGCAGGCGGCAGGGAGCGGCCGCGCGCGATCGGATGCCCCGGCCGGTCGGTCCGAGACTCCGCCCGGCCCCGAGGCGGAGCTGCGCGCCGCCCTCGCCCAGGTGTTGCCGCGCGCGCAGGATCCCGACCTGTTCGCCCGGCTGGGCGTGGGGCGTGGGGCGACGCGCGAGGAGGTGAAGCAGGCCTACTTCCAGCTCGCGAAGCGGTTCCACCCCGACCGCTTCGCGTCGCCGCACCTCGCCGACCTGCGCCGGACCGTGCAGGACCTGTTCAGCGCGCTGAACCACGCCTACGAGGTGCTCGGTGACGAGAAGCGGCGCGCGGCCTACCTGGCAGACGGCGACAAGCGAACGGCCGCTTCCGCGGGGGCGTCGCTCGACCTCCTCAAGGGCGATGCGTGCCTACGCACGCGCGACGTCCGGCGCGCGCGCGGCTTCTACGAGGCGGCGGTGCGCGGGGACCCGAAGGCCGACCACCTCGCCGCCCTCGCGTGGGCGCTCCTGCTGGACACGCCCTCCGACCGGGAGCGCGCGAAGCAGCTCGTTGCCCAGGCGCTGCGCGATCCCCGCTCCGCCCGCGCGGCCTACGTCGCGGCGATGCTGGCGCGCCAGGACGGGAACGACGAGGCCGCCGAGCGCCACCTCCACGCCGTCCTCGCCCTGGTGCCCGCCCACGGGGACGCGCTGAAGGAGCTGCGCGCGCTCGAGGCGCGGAAGGTGCGCCGCGAGCGGGCCCGGGACTGAAGACGCCCCGTCGCCGCGGGGTCGCCGGACCCGTCGGCGGCGCCGGCGTGCATCGCGCCCCTTCTTCGGCTACTCCTTCCGACCGTGAAGGTCCTGGGCATCGAGTCGAGCTGCGACGAGACCGCCGCCGCGGTGGTGGAGGACGGCCGCCGCGCGCTCAGCGACGTGGTCGCCACGCAGATCGACATCCATCGGAAATGGGGCGGCGTCGTCCCCGAGCTCGCCTCGCGCAACCACGTGATGAAGGTGCTGCCGGTGATCGACGAGGCGCTCGAGCGCGCCGGCGTCGCGCCCACCGAGCTCGACGCGATCGCGGTGACCTCCGGCCCCGGGCTCGTGGGCGCGCTCCTCGTGGGGGTGCAGGTGGCGAAGGCGCTCTCCGAGGCGTGGCAGAAGCCGCTCGTGCGCGTGAACCACCTCGAGGGGCACCTCGTCGCCGCGTTCCTCGCCGACCCGCCGCCGGAGTTCCCGTTCCTCGGCCTCGTCGTCTCGGGCGGCCACACCTCGATCTACGCCTGCGAGGCGTTCGGCCAGTACCGCCTCCTCGGCTCGACCCGCGACGACGCCGCGGGCGAGGCGTTCGACAAGGGCGCGAAGCTCCTCGGCCTCCCGTATCCGGGCGGCGTGGCCATCGACCGGCTCGCGCGAGAGGGGAACGCGAAGGCGGTGAAGTTCCCGAAGGCGATCGTGAAGAGCTCCGACCTCGACTTCAGCTTCTCGGGGCTCAAGACCGCGCTCCTCCACCACGTGAAGAAGCACGGCGTGCCCGAGGGCGCGGCGCTCGCCGACCTGTGCGCGAGCTACCAGGAGGCCATCGTCGGCGCGCTGGTGCAGAAGCTCTTCCGGGCGGCGCGCCGCTTCCAGCTCGACCGCGTCGTGCTCTCCGGCGGCGTGGCGGCGAACGGTCGGCTCCGGGCGGCGGTGCAGGCGGCGGCCGCGGAGTACGAGGGGGTGCGGGTGTTCCTCCCCGCGCCGAAGCTCTGCACCGACAACGCGGCGATGATCGCGGTCGCCGGCACCGAGGCGTTCCGGCGTGGCGAGCGGGAAGGGTCGGCGCTCGCCGCCGACGCGGCGTGGCGGCTGTGAGCGGCGCGCCCCCGGCCGCGCGCGGCCCCTACCCGAGCCCGCGCGCGCTCCTCGACAAGTACGACCTCCGCGCGAAGAAGAGCTGGGGGCAGAACTTCCTCGGCGACGAGGCGATCCTCGACGACATCGCGCGGCTCGCGGTGGAGGAGGCGGGGGAGCCGGTGGTGGAGCTGGGGGGCGGGCTCGGCCACCTCACCGCGCGCCTCGTCGCGCGCGGCGCCCGGGCCACCGTGGTGGAGCGCGACCGGGACATGGCGCGCGTGCTCCGCGGCGAGCTCGGCGACGCGGTGACGCTCCTCGAGGCGGACGCGGTGCGCGTGGACTACGGGGCGCTCGCGGGGCCGGCGGGGAAGATCGCGGTGGTCGGCAACCTGCCCTACCACCTCACCTCGCCCATCCTCTTCGCGCTCCTCGACCAGGCGGCGCACGTCTCGCGCGCCGTGTTCCTCGTGCAGCGCGAGGTGGCCGAGCGGCTCGCGGCCGAGCCGGGCACGAAGGAGTGGGGCCTGCTGTCGGTGCTCCTCCAGCACCGGGCGCACGTGTCCGTGGAGCGCCGGGTGCCGCCGGGCGCGTTCTTCCCGCCGCCCAAGGTGGAGAGCGCGGTGCTCCGCGTCGCGTTCCGGCCGCCCGCCGCCGCGCCGCTCGACGACGCCCGCTTCCGGGCGCTCGTGAAGGCCGGGTTCGCGCAGCGGCGCAAGGTCCTCTCGAACGCGCTCGCCGCCGGGCGCGTGGCGTCACCGGAGGCCATCGCGAGCGCGCTGCAAGCGGTCGGGATCGACGGCCGCCGCCGCGGCGAGACGCTCACGGTCGCAGAGTGGGTGTCGCTCGAGCGGGCGCTCGGACCGGTGTGACTACCCGCTCGCCGGCCGCGCTACGACGCGGCGGCGGGGCAGGGTGGGGGTGGGCGCGAGACCCGGCGTCGACGGAGGCCTCCGCGCGGGACGGTTCGGCCCGCTCCAGGCCTCGAGCGCGTGAAAACCACAGAGACCGCCCACGAAGCCCGGGCGCGCGCAGCCCTTCACCTTGCACATGATGCTGCTCTCCGACTCGGAAAAATCATGGGCGCCCGTCCAACTTGTCTCACCCGCCCGCCGCCCCAACCCACCCGGTCGGTCGGGCGCCCATGTCCCTTCGCCCCGCGACTACGGGGCCACCTTGCGGGCCGCTGCCAGCAGCAGGCCCATGCGCTCGGCCCGGTTCGCGCCCAGGTAGTGGCGGAACTTCTCGGGGTCCAGCCGCATGGACCGGATCGTCTGCTCGACGACGGCCTCGTAGCTCTTCGCGGTCGGCTTCTTGAGCTCGATCGCGATCTTCAGGATCGCCCTGCCGTACAGCGGGTCCGGGTCGGACGGGAGGGAGCTCACCTGCGGCGCGACCGGGGCCGCCACGCGCGCCGTGCGCGTCGCGGTGTGTTGCCTGGTCGCCGTACGCCCTCCCGCCATCCGTCCTCCCGGAAAATGCAGAGATCCCGAGTGATCCCAAATGACAATACGTGACGTGATATGTGGCGTCAAGGAGACCCGGGTGGGCTCGGTTGGCTGTCCGCGGCCAGGAGGGGTGGCTCGTCCACTTACATCGCGGTAGAGTGGCCATTCTCGTTGTCATCCCCCTTGGGCGGGACCTGCTCGCAGGCCTGCACCGGAGGTAGAGATGTCGAGTCAGCCGTCCTCCCCGCGGAAGCGGGTCACCATTCACGAGCTGCGTCGGATGAAGGCGGAGGGCGAGAGGATCGCCATGGTCACCGCCTACGACGCGACCATGGCCCGCCTCGTAGGCGCCGGGGGGGCCGACGTGGTCCTCGTCGGCGACTCGCTCGGCATGGTCGTGCAGGGTCACGATTCCACGCTCCCCGTCACGCTCGAGCACATGATCTACCACTCGGCCGCGGTCCACCGCGGCCTCGCCCGCGATCGGTCGCGCGCGCACCTGGTCGCCGACCTGCCGTTCGGCAGCTACCAGGCCTCGCCCGACGAGGCGGTGAAGAGCGCGATGCGCCTCGTCGCCGAGGGCGGCGCCGAGGCGGTGAAGCTGGAGGGAGGCGCCGAGTTCGCCGAGGTCGTGCGCCGCATCATCCGCGCCGGCGTGCCGGTGATGGGCCACATCGGCCTCACGCCGCAGGCGGTCCACCGCATCGGCGGCTACCTGGTGCAAGGGAAGGACTCGGAGAAGGCGCACCGTCTCCTCCGCGACGCGCGCGCGCTCCAGGACGCGGGCTGCTACGCGCTGGTCCTCGAGTGCATCCCGACGGAGCTCGCGCGAATCATCACCGGGCAGCTCGCGATCCCGACCATCGGGATCGGTGCCGGAGTCCACTGCGACGGCCAGGTGCTGGTGGTGAACGATCTCCTCGGCATGGACGACGAGTTCACGCCGAAGTTCGTGAAGCGCTTCGCCGAGGCCGGGGCGCTCTTCCAGGGCGCGGTGCGCGGCTACGTCGACGAGGTGAAGGCGTCCACCTTCCCCGCCGACGCGCACAGCTTCCACTCGCAGACGCTGCGGCTCGTCGAGATGGGCGAGGGCGACGCGGACCGCGGCGACGACGCGGCGGTCGCTCCAGTTTGACGGGGCATGCTGCCCCGCCCCAGCAGCAGAGCTGCGCGCCGCTCCTGCGGCGCTTTCGGTGACGCCCCACCCCGCAGGCGGGGCCCGTGAGCCTGCTCCGTTCCGTCGCGGGCTCCCCGCCGGCGGCTTCGCCGCGAACGGATCCCGCGTTGCCACCGGCGGCGCTCCGCGGTACATCGCGCGACGACATGGCACCCGAGCTCATCCGCGATCCGCGCGTGTGGCAGCGCCGCTGCGTCGCCGCGCGCGAGGCAGGCCGGCGCATCGCGCTCGTGCCGACGATGGGATACCTGCACGAGGGGCACCTCTCGCTCGTGCGCGAGGCGCGCCGGCGCGCGGGCGAGGGTGGCCTCGCGCTCGCCAGCATCTTCGTGAACCCGACCCAGTTCGGGCCGCAGGAGGACCTCGCCCGCTACCCGCGCGACCTCGCGGGCGACCTCGAGAAGTGCGGCGCGGCCGGCGCCGACTGGGTGCTCGCGCCCGAGCCGGGCGACGTCTACGCGCCCGCGCACGAGACCTGGATCGAGGTCGAGGGCGTGTCGCAGGGGCTCTGCGGCGAGAAGCGCCCCGGCCACTTCCGCGGCGTCGCCACCGTGGTCGCGAAGCTCTTCAACCTCACGCGGCCGCACGTGGCGCTCTTCGGCGAGAAGGACTTCCAGCAGGTGGCGGTGATCCGCGCGATGGTGCGCGACCTGAACTTCGACGTCGAGATCGTGGGGATGCCGATCGTCCGCGAGGCGGACGGGCTCGCGCGCTCGTCGAGGAACGCGTACCTCTCGGCCGACGAGCGCCGGCGCGCGCTCTCGCTCTCCGGCGCGCTCCGCGAGGCCCGCGACCGCGCCGCGGCGGGCGAGCGGGACGCGGCGGCCCTCCGGGCCGGCGCCGAGGCGCGCCTCGCGGCCGCCGGCGCGCGCGTGGACTACGTGGAGATCGTGGACCCGGTGCGGCTGCGGCCGGTGACGCGCTTGGAGCCGGGCAGCGTGATGCTCGTGGCGGCGTATCTGGGCGCGACCCGGCTCATCGACAACCTGCGGCTGCTCGAGGCAGCCGACGACCTGCGGCCGCTCGAGGCGGCCGGCGGACCTCGGGGCGCATGACCGCGCCGCGGAAGAAGGGCGCGCCCGAGGGCGTGAAGATGATCGCGCAGAACCGGCGCGCCCGATTCGACTTCCAGGTGGAGGACACCTGGGAGGCCGGCCTCGCGCTCACCGGCAGCGAGGTGAAGGCGCTCCGCGCCGGCAACGTCTCGCTCTCCGACGCCTACGCGCAGCCGAAGGGCGACGAGCTCTTCCTCGTGAACTGCCGCATCGGCGAGTACCAGCCTGCGGCCTTCTTCGGCCACTCGCCGCTGCGCGAGCGGAAGCTCCTCCTGAAGCGCGAGGAGATCCAGCGCGTGACGACCAAGGTGGAGCAGCGCGGCTACACGCTCGTGCCGCTCGCCATCTACTTCAAGCAGGGCTGGGCGAAGGTGGAGATCGGGCTCGCGAAGGGGCGCACGCACGAGGACCGGCGCGGCGCGATCGCCGAGCGCGAGACGAAGCGGGAGATCGATCGCGCGATGTCGCGGCGCCGGCGCTGATCTGCGCAGCGCACCCACACCTTCCGTCGATTTCCACACCCGAGTTTTTTCCCCCGGCCGCCGCGCTTTGTTAGGCTTCCGCCGTCCGGGGGAGAAATGCTCGAACGGCTCACGCTGGCGCGAGATCTGCTCGACTGCACCGGCGCGGTGCTGGCTCCGGCCGGCGCCGTGCTGTCGGTGACGGTCGTGCGGGCGACCGCGTCGCGCACCTCGCCCGCCCTGGCGCGGCCGCTCGCCGACACCTTCGCCGCGGCCGACCTCCGGTTGCCCCTCGCTGCGCCCGTGTACCGGCACCTCTTCCGCGGCGCGTCGCAGGACGCGGTCGCGCGCGCGCTCCTCGCGTGCGAGCTGCCCGACGCCCTCTGGGAGGAGCTGCGCGCGATGCGGGCCACCGACCCGGCCCGCTACTGGCACGCGCTCGCGACCGGCGCGATCGCGGCGCGCATGCTCCTCGCCGCGCTGGGCGAGGCCTCGTCGATCGCGCGCATGGCGGGCGCGGGGCTCCTCCACGACCTCGGGATGCGCCACGTCTCCCCGCACCTCGCGCGGAACGGCGACCTCCTCTCGGCCGATGAGCGGGAGGAGGTGGCGGGCCATCCGGTGCTCGGCGGCTACCACCTCGCGCTGCTCCTCGGCGACCACCCGGCCGTGGAGGCGGCGCTCGCGCACCACTGGCAGTGCGGCGCCGGCTACCCCACGCTCCCCTCGCCGCCGCCGCGGTCCGTGCAGGTGATCGCGGTCGCGAGCGCGTTCGCCGCGCTCACGCAGCCCCGCGCGTTCCGCTCGGCGCCCTACGACGCCCGCGGCGCCGCCGACGTTCTCATCGCCGACGCCGCCGCCGGCCGCGCCGATCCCGACGCGGTGCGCCTGCTCGTGCACGCGCTCCGGAACGGCAAGGGCGACCTGTGCACGCTCCGCTTCGGGCGCGAGAGGATCGGGCACGCGCCCGCGGTGAACCGGCACACGCCGATCCACGTGGCGATCGCGTGACGTTCGAACTGGGGGCTTCACCCCCCCAGACCCCCGCTCGCTCCGGTCGGGACCTGGCCGGTCCCTTCCTGCGCTCGCCTCAACCCCCGGCGCCCTGCCACCACTCGAACTTCCGCCCGAGCGGATCGTCCTTCCCGAAGAACACGAGGTACGCCGCGGAGTCGTACGACACGAAGCCGGGCCGCCCGCGCGCGACGTGCCCGAGCTGGTGCAGCGTGCGCCACGTGCCGGTGTTGAAGTAGCAGGCCGGCTTCCCGTTCACGAGGCCGAGCGGCCGCATGCCGGCGAAGTGCGTGTGCCCGTTCACCACGTACTGGAGCCCGCGGTGCTCCCGCTCCTCGAGCCGCCGCACCGCGCACGCCGCGAAGCGTGCGTCCACGATCCGCATGAGCACGTAGTACATCGCCGTGGAGCGCGGCACGTCGCGCGGCGTCGCCCGCGCCGAGAACGCGAGCAGGAGCTTCACGCGCTGCGCGAAGTCGAGCTTCAGCGGCTCGTGGTGCTCCTTCATCCACACCTTCACGTGCGGGTTCTCGAGGAACTCCTCCACGAGGTCGCGCCACACGCGCACCACCGCCGGCTTCAGATCGCCGGGCCGCGTCTCGGCGAGGCCGTGCACCCAGCTCGGCACGGCGAGCACCGGCCGCACGTCGTCGATGTCGTCGAGCCGCGGGTCGTCCATCTCGAGCCGGCGCCGGATCTCCTGCGGGAAGCGGACGATGAGCTCGGAGGCGACGACGTCGCCGAGCGGCGCGACGCCGCCGGGCTCGAAGCAGAGCTGGTCCACGGTGTGCCCGTGGTAGGCGAGCACGCCCTCCTCGCCGAACTCGAGCTCCCACGGGAACGGGGCGTCGCCCCCCTTCATCCCGAGCGCGTCCCGGATCGCCGCGCGCGCCGCCGGCGCGTGGGCGAGCAGCCGGTCGTGGTTCCCGAGGACGTAGTCGATCTCGAGCGAACCCTCGGCGACGCGGGCACGGAGGGCGCCGAAGAGCGGCGCCTCCTGCGCGATGGTGTCCTGCACGAGCGAGAGCACGCGGGCGGCGAGCTCGGGCGAGGGCTCGTGGTACGGCCGCTCGGGCCCCGCGTGCCAGCCCGGCGCGCGGATGAGGTCGAAGACGTCGCCGAGCAGGACCAGCCGGACCGGCGCGCCGGGCCTCCCCGCCTCGATCGGCTGCCAGAGCCGCGCGAGCTGCGCGGCGCGGGAGAGGCCGCCGTGGGCGCCGGTGCGGAGGTGCAGATCGGAGACGAAGAGGAGCATTGCGCGCTACACGCCCGAGGCGCTGCGCAGCGTTTCCCAGCTGTAGATGCCGGTCGAGTGGCCGTCGGACCAGAAGATCTGCACCGCGTAGTTCCCCACCGCCTGCACGCTGTCGATGCGGATGTCGGCGGGGATCGTGGACGCGTCGAGCAGCTTCTTGCCGGTGCCCTCCTCGACGCAGCTCGCGCACGGGCAGCGGTCGCGCAGGAGGAACGGGGTGAGCGTGGCGGACGCGCCGCCCGGCCAGGCGATGTGGAGCCCGCCCTCCGGCGTGAGGTCGATCGCGTCGGGCGCCACGTGGGTGGCCTTCTGGAAGGTGATTCGGTCGAGGAGCCCCATGGCGGAGGAATGTCCGGCCCGGCGGTGCGCGTCAAGGGGAAGCGAGCCGCGCGAGGCTGGCGAGGAGGGCGGTGCGGTCCTCGAAGGGCACCCGGCACGGCGGCCCGTCGGCGACGAGGAGCTCGGAGGCGTCGAGCGCGCCCGCGAGCCGGAGGATCGCGGACGAGCGGGTCCCGTAGGGCGCGCCCTCGAGGTGGACGCAGACGCTCGTCTCGCGCGCGGGGCCGTGGAGCGCGAGGAGCGAGGCGAGCCGCGCGGGCGAGGAGTCGAGCGGCCAGCGGGCGCGCACGAGGTCTCCGCGCGGGCAGCGGCCGTCGGCGGAGGACTCGGTCACCACGTGGAGCCCGGGGCCGAGCGCGTCGAGCGACGCGGACTCGCCGTCGAAGCGCCACAGGTGCGCCTCGTGCCCGTCGGCGACGAGGAGGTGGAACGGGTTCCACGCGCGGGCGTCGAGCGTCGCGAGCGCGGCGCGCGCGGAGGCGGCGGTCCGGTGCGCGAGCGCGAGCGGCACGAGCTCGCCCCGCGAGCGGCGAGCGCGGTCGGGCGGCTGACCGGAGTGGAAGTTCGTGACCCCGGCGAACACGCCCGCGGCGGAGACGCCGATCCAGGTGCCGCCCGCCTCCACGTCGCGCGGCCCGGCCCAGCGCGCGCCGGAGGCGAGGTCGCGCAGCGCCCACGTCTCCGACGGCCGGGCGAGCCGCTCGTCGCGGTTCGCCGCGACCACGAGCGGGAACCGGCGGTCGGTCTGGAAGGCGACGGCGAGCGTGCACATGACGAGGCCCGTCCGCCGGGGGCGGACGGGCCTGATGTAGCGTGCGGCGGGCGGCTCGGCTACTTCGCCGCCTTCACCTCGCCGAGGAGCTTCTCGCGCATCTGCACGAGCTCCTGCGGCATCGTCTTGCCGAGCTTGTCGAACCACTCCTTCTGGCTCTCGAGCTCCTCGATCCACTCGGCGGGATCGATCTTCAGCGCGCCCTGGATGTCCGCCTCACCGGGCGCGAGGCCGGTGGTGTCGATGTCGCCCGCGTTCGGCACGAAGCCGATGGGCGTCTCCTTCGCGGTCGCCTTCCCGGCGCAGCGGTCGAGCATCCACTTCAGGACGCGCATGTTGTCGCCGTAGCCCGGCCACAGCCACTTGCCGCCCTCGCCCTTGCGGAACCAGTTCACGAGGAAGATCTGCGGAGGCTTCGGGATCTTCGCCTCCATCTTCAGCCAGTGCTGGAGGTAGCTGCCCATGTCGTAGCCGGTGAACGGCAGCATGGCCATGGGGTCACGGCGCACGCCTTCCTTCAGGCCCTGCGCCGCCGCGGTCGTCTCCGAGCCCATCGTCGCGCCCATGAAGACGCCGTGCTTCCAGCTCTTCGACTGGAGCACGAGCGGCACCGTGGTGGAGCGGCGGCCGCCGAAGATGATGGCGTCGATCGGCACGCCCTTCGGATCGTCCACCTTGTCGGAGAGCGCCGGGTTGTTCTGCATCGGCGCCGTGAAGCGGCTGTTCGGGTGCGCCGCCTTCTCGGTGGAGCCCTTCTTCCAGGGCTGGCCCTTCCAGTCGATGAGCTCGTCGGGCGCCGGGGTGTCCCAGCCCTCCCACCAGATGTCGCCATCGGCGGTGCGGGCCACGTTCGTGAAGAGCGTGTCCTTGCGCACCGACTCCATCGCGTTCGGGTTGGTCTTCCGGTTCGTGCCCGGCGCGACGCCGAAGTAGCCGAACTCGGGGTTCACGGCGTAGAGCCGGCCGTCGTCGCCCACGCGCATCCAGGCGATGTCGTCGCCGACCGTGCGGATCTTCCAGCCGCCGAGCGCCTTCGGCGGGATCATCATCGCGAAGTTGGTCTTGCCGCAGGCCGACGGGAACGCGGCCGCGACGTACCGCTTCTCGCCCTCCGGGCTCTCGGCCTCGAGGATGAGCATGTGCTCCGCGAGCCAGCCCTCGTTCCGCGCGAGGTAGCTCGCGATGCGGAGCGCGAGGCACTTCTTGCCGAGGAGCGCGTTGCCGCCGTAGCCCGAGCCCACCGACCAGATCGTGTTGTCCTGCGGGAAGTGGCAGATGAAGCGGCGGTCGGGGCTGCAGTCGCGCACCGCGTGCATGCCCTTGTTGAACTCGGTGCCGGTGGGGCCGAGGCGGTCGAGCGCGACCTTCCCCATGCGCGCCATGATCCCCATGTTGAGGGCCACGTACACGGAGTCGGTGATCTCGATGCCGACCTTCGCGAACGGCGAGGTCGCCGGGCCCATCACGTAGGGCACGACGTACATCGTCTTGCCCTTCATGGACCCTTCGTAGAGCGCGCCGAGCTTGTGGTACGCCTCCTTCGGCTCCATCCAGTTGTTCGTCGGGCCGGCCTCCTCCTTCGTCGGCGTGCAGATGAAGGTGAGGTGCTCGACGCGGGCGACGTCGTTGGGGTTCGAGTGGTGGTAGTAGCAGCCCGGCCACTTCTTCTGGTCGAGCGGGATGAGCACCTTCGACTCCACGGCCTCGGCGGTGAGCCGCTTCCGCTCCTCCGGCGAGCCGTCACACCAGTAGACGCGATCCGGCTTGCACAGCTTGGCCATCTCCTCGACCCAGGAGAGGAGGTGGGGATTCGTCGTCGGCCGCTCGTTCTCGGCGCGCATGCGGAGATCCTTTCGCGGTTGGGAAGGGACGGCCGGGCGTCGTCGGGGCGCGGCCGGGGGGAGCGAAATTTAGCCGTTCCGACCATGTGTGTCACCCTCGGACACGCTCGGGTGAGCGGACATTTGCGGCGCGTCGCGCGGGGCGATCCCGTTGCGTGTCCCGATGGCGGACGCAGCTTTCCGGGATGCATGGTCCCGAGCACGGCGCCGCTCCGACGCCGCGTGGCGTGCGCTTCGCGGTGTGGGCGCCGGGCCACGAGCGGCTCGCGGTGCGCGCGCTGGGGCGCGATCACCCGATGAGGCGCGAGCCCGGAGGGTTCCACGTGGCCGAGGTCGCCGGCGCGAGCGTGGGCACGCGCTACCGCTTCGTCCTCCCCGACGGGCGCGCCCTCCCCGATCCAGCGTCCCGCCGGCAGCCCGACGGCGTGCACGAGGACTCGTCGGTGTTCGATCCCGGCCAGCTCCGCTGGCGCAATCCCTTCCGCGGCGTCGCGCGGGATCGGCTCGTGCTGTACGAGCTGCACGTCGGCACCTTCACGGGAGAGGGGACGCTCGACGCGGCGATCGCCTGGCTGCCTGCTCTCTCCGCGCTCGGCGTCACCTGCGTGGAGCTGCTCCCGGTCCAGCCGTTTCCCGGCGCGAGGAACTGGGGCTACGACGGGGTCTACCCGTGGGCGGTGCACGAGGCCTACGGGGGGCCGGAGGCGCTCGCGCGCTTCGTGGACGCCGCGCACGGGCACGGGCTCGGCGTGTGCCTCGACGTGGTCTTCAACCACCTCGGACCCGAGGGGAACTACCTCGGCGCGTTCGCGCCCTACTTCACGGAGCGCCATCGCTCGCCGTGGGGGGACGGCCTCGATCTCGACGGGCCCGCGGCGGGCCCGGTGCGCGACCTCCTGGTCGGAGCGGCGGTGCAGTGGGTGAAGCAGTTCAGGGTCGACGCGCTCCGGCTCGACGCCGTCCACGCGATCCTCGACGACGCGCCGCGCCACCTCGTCGCCGAGATCGTGGAGGCGGTGGCCGGCGTCGCGCGCGAGGAGGGGCGCGAGATCCACGTGATCGCCGAGAGCGATCTCGAGGACCGCAAGGTGGTGGACCCTCCGCTGCGCGGCTGGGGCTGCGCGGCGATGTGGGCCGACGACTTCCACCACGCCGTGCACGCGCTCCTCACCGGGGAGCGGCGCGGCTTCCTCGCCGACTTCGGCGACCCGGCGCACCTGGCGCGTGTGCTCGCGTCCGGGTTCCGCTTCCAGGGGGAACCGTCGAGCTACCGGGGCCGGCCGTGGGGGACGCCGACCGCTGGCCTCGAGCCGTCGCGCTTCGTCTTCGCCGCGCAGAACCACGACCAGGTGGGGAACAGGCCGCTCGGGGAGCGGCTCTCGACCCTGGTGCCCTGGGAGGCGCTCTTTCCGGTGGCGGCGCTCACCGCGCTCGGGCCGGGGCTGCCGCTCCTGTTCCAGGGGGAGGAGTACGGCGAGACGCGGCCGTTCCTGTTCTTCACGAGCCACGGCGATCCGGCGCTCGCCGCGAGCGTGAGCGAGGGACGGCGGACGGAGCTCATCGCGGAGGCGGGAGGCCGGGCGATCCCGGATCCGCAGGCGGAGGAGACCTTCCTCGCGTCGAAGCTCAGCCACCGCCGCGACGGGCGGCACGGGGAGCTCTGGCGCGCCTGGCGCGACCTCCTCGCCGTGCGCCAGCGCCACGCCGAGACGATCGGCGCGCGCTGGCCGGAGGTGACGCGCGACGGGCGCGCGTTCCGGCTCACCTGGCCCGACGGCCTGGAGCTGCGCGTGAACCTCGGCCCCGAGCCGGCGATGGGGCTCGCGGGCTGGGGGCACGAGGTGCGGGAGGGCTGAGGGAGCCTCTCCCCAACTACTTCTTGAGCTTCTCCCGGAGCAGATCGCCCAGCGTGCCGAAGCCCTTGCCCGAGGGGCGGGGGCTCTTCGCCATGTACTCGGCCGCCTCCTTGCGCTCCGCGGCCTGCTCGGCGGCGGTGAGCGACAGGCGGATCCGGTGCTGGTCGTCGATGGCCACGATCGCGGCGGTGAGCTCGTCGCCGGCCTTGAACGCCTTGCGGAGGTCGGAGCCGCGCGGCGTGCCGGTCTCGGAGGCGGGCACGAGGCCGCGCCCGCCGGCGAAGCGGACGAAGATCCCGAACGGCTCGATCTTGTCGACCGAGGCCTTCACCACGTCGCCCACCTTCGGCGGCGGCGGCGGAGCGGGGCGCTCCTTCTTCTCTCCGGGCGCGGCGGCCTCCGCGGCCGGAGCCTCCGGCGCGGCGGGCTTCTCCACGAGCGCGCGGACCGAGAGCGAGATCCGCTCGCCCTTCTTCGGATCCTGGTCGATGCGCAGGACCTGGACCTTCACCGGGTCGCCCTGCTTCAGGAGGTCCTGCGGCTTCGACACGCGGTCCCACGACAGCTCGGACACGTGCACGAGCCCCTCGATGCCGCCGATGTCCACGAACGCGCCGTAGTCCTGGACCGACGTGACGGTCCCGTCGAAGGTCGCGCCCTCGGCGAGCGCGGCCCGGGTCGCCTTCGCGCGCTCGGCCTTCTCCTCCTCGAGGAGCGCGCGGCGCGAGAGCACCGCGTCGCGCCCGTCGGCCCGCTGGACCTTGAACTGGAGCTTCTGGCCGATGAACTGCGCGGCGTCGCCCACGAAGCGGACGTCGATCTGCGACAT
>Ga0306923_10003092_pt1 | contig 15529 bp, 7 predicted proteins | sample sta12Can44000108_FD_203841 | JGI IMG/M metagenome (GOLD analysis project Ga0306923, IMG submission 203841) | Lab enrichment of tropical soil microbial communities from Luquillo Experimental Forest, Puerto Rico - statanox.12C.anox.44.000.108 (v2)... | ecosystem: Environmental > Terrestrial > Soil... | reverse complement strand
ATACGCTGCCGTTGAGAAGGCATGCGTTGCATTGTACCAAGCCCGAAGCCATTTCGGCGACCTAAGCTTTGCCCTGTTCGTAACGCCATAGTAGGCCATTCGCCGGGGTGAATGAGCGCAAGCCGCTTGCCGGTCGTAATATCGGCAAAGTCGATCCGGCTCGCATCCGAATCTTCGCGTTTGATGCTCAAGCGTCATGCTCCGTGGCAATCCACGATATCGACGTTCCACGCTACGCCTTCCCGCCATTCAAAGCATATCGGCCAATAATCGTTGATGCTCAGGCTATTGCTGGCCGCGACGATCCCCGAGCGAAGCTTCGAGACGATTGCCCGGCCGATGCGCGGGTCGTCGCGCTGTTTCGCCGCGTCGACGGCGAGAAGCTTGCTTCCGCCCGGCTCTTAATCTGGTTCGGCAAAACTCTGACCAAGTAGCCGCCCAGCACCGCTGCCGTGCGTCCGGTACGCCTGTCGATCTGCCAGGAATCAATGAGGGTACTACCGCCGCATGAACGGCTGATTTGCAAGGTGTGCTGGCGCGCCCGAAGAGATTCGAGCTCCTGACGCCCCGATTCGCAGTCTGCGTCAAATCATAGATTTTATTGGGTCCTGTTCGGAATCGTCGGCTGGGGCTTTGACAGCGCAGCACTATTTCTGGCGTGGTTGTCAGAATAGGTCGCGCCTCGTCTACTTGACACGTCACGCCAGCGGACGCGGTCACTCGTGATTCAAGCCTCCACGTACTCCGCAATGCTGGTGGGCTCAGGCACTGGCAAGCCGTCTTTCTTCAATCCCTCGATGTGAAACCGGATTGCATTCCGGATTTCTTGCTCAACAGCCTTGACACTGTCCCCGGTAGCGACACAGCCCGGAAGGTCCGGTACGTAGGCCGAATAGTTGCCGTCCGCTTTTTCGATGACAATGGCATAGCGCATCAGCGCTGCTCCCTTGGACCTGATTGTTTCAAAATACTGTTCCACGTCCCGGGCGCAAGGTTGTCCGAAGGCTTACCCGCAATGGTCACTCTGCCCGGTTTACTCCAATGCTTGTATTGGCGATGGCTGCCGCGTGTCGCAACAAGAAACCAGCCGTCCTGTTCGACGAGGCGGATGGCATCGCGAACGTTCGACTGCCCGTGAATCATTCAACTCGAGCCCGCGCATGACAATGCAGGAGCAGTTCAAGTTGAGCGGGAGTCGCGATAATCTGACGAATTCTACGCGGCAGAGCTCCATTGCGCCTTTTGTGCACTACCGCAACATTTCTTGGACTTCCTGCCCGAGCCGCAGGGGCATGGTTTGTTGCGGCCGGTCTTGTGCGGGGCAAATAGGGCTCCGGACCAGCGTTGCGACACACCTGTAGAGGAACCGTGCAATGGCAACACGCGTCAAATTCAGCGACCTTGAGCTCGCGTTCGAGTTCGCCAGCTTCGAGGGCGTCACCATGGGGCACCTTGCCTATGTGCGCATGGACACCGGCGAAATCCTGTACGGTTCCCATGAGTTGAACGGGGAGGAGCTGCCGGACGATGTGGACGACGAGGAGAAATATCTCGCGATTCCAAGCAAGCGGGATCTCGGACTTGGCAGATCGCTGGTGTTCGACTTCGTGGAGCAGTTCCTTCCCGACGATCTGGACCAGGTCCGTCGTTATTTCAGCCGCCGAGGCGCTTATGGGAACTTCAAGGACCTCCTTGCGCAAAGGGGCGCGATCGAGCAATGGCACAAATTCGAGAACGAAGCCGCGCAACGCGCGCTGCGGGAATGGTGCAGCGAGAATTCGATCGAGCCGATCTAGGACGGCGCGGGCGCTATAAGCCCGGTTGCGGAATGCAGCCGCCGAAGGCCAGGGTCAATCGCGACGAGCTACGCCGCGCTCACCAGCAAATCCGTGAGTTCCGCCGGTTGATCGACCATCGCGTCATGCCCGCAGGGCAGCTCGTGCACCCGCCACTCTGCGGCCTTCGTAAGCCGGGTCTGGTAGCCATCGAACGGCACGCTCGGGTAACCCTTGGCGCGGATGTAGGTCTTCTTGGCAATTCGCTCGCGCGCGCCCGTCACCACCGCCTTATCCGTCAGGCTGGCGATCGGGTGGGGCGTGCACATCGCGTCCACCCAGGGGCGATCTTTCTCATTGACCCTGAACACCGCGGCGGAAACAGGTTTGATGGCCCCCTCGCCTGCCGCCACCATCTTGGCGATGGCGTCGCGCGTGGGCTGCGATGCGGTGTCCGCGACACTCTGGCCGCTCTCCGGCACGAACGCCTCTAGAAACACCATGGATGCAATGGCGCCTTGCGCCTGCTCGGCGACGCCGGTGATGATGAACCCGCCATAGGAGTGGCCAACAAGCACGATGTCCGTGAGCCCCTCCCATTTGATCACGTTGACGATATCGGTGATGTGGGTCGCGAGCCCGATCTTGGAGTCGAGCAGATGCGAGCGCTCCCCCAGTCCGGTCATGGTCGGCGTGAAGACCTTGTGGCCTTTCACCGTGAGCCGGTCGGCCACCCGCCGCCAGCACCAGCCGCCGTGCCACGCGCCATGAACCAGCACGAAAGTCTTTGCATTGGCCTGCGCCGCGACCGGGCTCACACGACCTCCCAGTGCCGCCGCACCCATCAACGCCGTACCGCCCAGAAAGGTCCGACGCGTCTGTCTTCTTGTTGTCATATGGTTCCTCCTGTCATCCGTTGTCAAAGAGTTTGAGCGCCGTCGTCGCGTGGCAAATGGCAGGATATCGTACCTCTCGCCGTGTCGGTTTGAATGATGTTGACGTTCGGGCTGCTGTGCCAAGGTTACTCGCGCGGAATGCCTGCGGAACGAAGAATCTCATGCCAGCGCTTGGCTTCCGCCTCGATATAGGCGGCGGCCTCGGCCGCAGTGCTGCCGACCGGCACGTTGCCCAGAGTTTCGAGCTTGTCGCGCACCTCGGGTGACTTGACCCCCTGCGCGATAGCCTCGCTGAGCTTGTCGACAATGTCCTTGGGCGTGCCTTGCGGTGCGAGCACCGCGTACCACGTTTCCATCGAATAACCCGGGAGGCCCGCCTCTGCGATCGTGGGCGTGTTTGGCCACGCCGGGGAACGCGTGGCGGAAGTAACGCCGAGTGCCAGCACCCTGGCCTGCGCTACATGCTCTTTGGCAATCAATGGGCTCAGGAAGACGACCGGCACGCGTCCGGTCAGCATGTCCGGAATCAGGTCGTTGGTGCCGATGTAGGGGATCTGCTGCAGATCGACCTGGGCCGCCTGCTTGAACAGCTCGGCCGCCAGATGGAGCGAAGTGCCCTTGGCGCCCGAACCGTAATCGATCTTGCCGGGTCGCGCCTTCGCCAGGGCGATCAATTCCTGGACCGACTGCACGCCAAGTGAGGGATGCACGACGAGCACCAGCGGTCCTTTGGTCACGATGGAGACCGGCGCAAGCTGCTCGAACGAGTAGCCCACATTGATAAACAGGGATGGATTCACCGCATAGGGCATGCCGGGCAGCACGATCGTATAGCCGTCCGGCGCTGAGCGTGCGGCCGCGATGACGCCGAGAGTGGCATTGCCGCCCCCGCGATTCTCCACGATCACCCGTTGACCCAAATCTCCATCGAGCCTGTTGGCGAGCAGCCGGGCGATGACATCGTTCGGGCCGCCGGGCGGATAAGGAACGATCAGGTGGATTGGACGGTCCGGAAATGCGACTGCCGGCCGAGATCCGAGTTCGGGAGCTATCGTGCCGGCAATGCAGAGCGCAGATGCGATCAGGAGCCTCGACCACGTGCCATAGATGCGAACGCCCGGGGGGCGGATGTTGGTGCAGTCAGAGCACCTGGCGATCGAATGAAAGTGCTTCGCGTGCGCCATCGGAGGATCAGTGCATCGTGACCCGCCGGCCTTGCGCAGCAGCTCCGCGCGGCTCTGCTTCCATGTGCCGGCTCGGCAGGGCACGCTGGAGCTGGTCCAACAATGCGCGGGCCGTCCGCAGATCCGGCAGGTCGAGCCCCTCGGTGAACCAAGCAAATACGGCCGCGAGCGCCGCCAAGGCTTCCGCGTGCCTGCCCTCTTCGCACCACAGACGGCTCAGGCTCGTCGTGGCGCGCAGCTCCCACATTTTCGCGTTCTGCTCCTGCGCGAGGGCGATCGCCCTTTGCAAATGCGTTTGCGCTTCGGCGGGCGCCGATGGGCGGTGATGGACGACCCACTCGCCCATCAGCCGATGCAACTCGGGTGCGAACCACTGCTCGCCGGTTTCCTGGGCGATCGCGAGCGCCGTCTCGAGCTCGTCCCTGGCTTCGCCGGGTCGCGCCGCACATTCGCAGATCCGGGCGAGCATCCCACGATAATAGGTTTGATTCCAGGTCGATCCGATCGCGAGCATGGCCTCGAGCCCTTTGCGCGCGAGTGCAAGCCCGCCGTCCGCTTCACCGCTCTCGGCGAGCAGCAGCCCGCGATTGATTTGCCCCAGTGCCAGCCAAAGCGGAAATTTCGGATCGGCAAGCGCCAACAATTCCTCCAGGGGCGCCAGAGAGGCCGCGAGATCGCCGCGCAGCAGATGGAAGGAAGCGCTCCAGTTCAGCGCGTGCACCATGATGTAAGGATGCTCGAGCGTTCTGCTCCAGCGCATCATATCGGTCATGCGGGAGAGCGCCTGATCGCAATGACCGCAGATGAACTGCCCAAACGCCCGATAGCGCAGCGCCGCGGCTCGTGGATCGAAGCCCGCGACCGCCGCAATCGTTTGATGCTTCTCCGGCACGTAAAGCTCGAGCACCTGATTGAAATGCGCCGCCGCCGACGCAAAGGCGCCCAGCTGATGCATGCAAACGCCCATCGCGCGATGGCCGACCACGCGGCCGGCCGGATCACCTTGCTCGTCCGCCAGGCGCAGCAGACTTTCCGCGATTTTGCGTCCAGCGGCATATTCACTGCGTTGCAGATGAAAACTGAATTGGCCGCCGAGAATCGGAATCAGCGCCTCGGCTTCGCCAAGCCGCTCGCCTAGCGCGCGGGCCCGCGCATAGACCTCCCCGACTTCTGAAGCCCCATGGCCCTGCGAGGCGAGCAGCGCGGCGCCCAGAGCGGTTTGCAGTTCGAGCTCCTCCCGCCACCGCTCCGCGTTGGCGGGAAGCGTCGCAACGATCTCCAATCCCTTGCGCAACTGCGCCGCCGCCTCGACCATCGACGCCTTGGCGACGGACTTGCGCCCGGCCCTGCCCCAATACGTGATCGCCTTCGCGATCAAGCCCCCCTCAGTACAATGGTGCGCGACAATTGCGGGCAGCCTCTCGGCAACGTCCGGCATTTGCTGCTCCAGGACCGTCGCGATGCGGGCGTGCAGCTGCCGGCACTTGTGGCGAGGCAACATCGAATAGGCGGCGTCTCGCACGAGGCCGTGCTTGAACAGGTATACGGCGTCTGGCGGTGCGCCCCGGCTGAATGCAAGACCGGAGCCGACCAACGCTTCAAGCGCTCTGGCGATCTCGGTTTCCGGCCGGCCGGCGACATCAGCGACCAGCTCATAGGAGAACTCCCGCCCGATTGCAGCGCCAATTTGCGCCATCTCCTTAGCACCCGGATCAAGCCGGTCGAGCCGCGCCATCACTGACGCGTGCAATGTTGCCGGAACTGAGAGAGCTGACCGCCGCGCGTCAGGCTTCGGTTCTGCCCCATCACGATTCGCCTCGAGAACTGCCTTGGCCAATTCCTCCAGGAACAGCGGAATCCCGTCTGTCCGGTCGACGATCTCGTCGACCAGATCGCTCGGCAGCGCGTCGTCGCCAACAACTCGACGGATCAGGAGCGTGCTGTCTCGCCGGGGAAGCCGACTGAGCGTCAACGTCGTGACATTCGCCTTCCCCGTCCACGGTGATTGGAACTCGGGGCGGAAGGTGATCAACAACAATACCGGTCGGTCCGCGAGCCGTTCCATGACAAGATCGACGAGTGCGCCTGAAGTCGGGTCCGTCCAATGGGCATCCTCGAAAATCATCAGCACCGGGCGCTGACGCGCGAGCCCGTCGATCTGCCGGATCAGCGCCTCGAAGGTCATCTCCCTTCTTTGCCGGGGCGTGAGCTTGGCAGAGTCGAGGGAGCGCTCGCCTGGCAGCCCCAACAATTCGGCGAGCAGCGCCAGATTTTGCCTGGCAGTTGCTGCCGGCGCGAGCAGCGCTCTGAGCTTGGCCAGTTTCGTCTCCGCCGTGTCGTCGTGCTCAAATCCGGCAGCGCCTTCAAGCTGGCGGATTGCCGGATACAACGTGCTGTCCTGATAGTGTGGCGAGCAAAAATAGCGGAGGCAGATGTGCTGCTCGACACGAAGGCGCTCCTGCAGGGCGGCGGACAGGCGGGATTTTCCGATGCCGGGCTCGCCAGTGACCAGCACCACCCGCATTTCGCCGCCTTTGGCGTCCCGCCACCGGCGTAGCAGCAGCTCGAGCTCCTCGTCGCGACCGATCATCGGGCTCAGAAACGAGCCGTGCAGCGCTTCAAACCGGCTGTCGACTGAGCTCGGCCGAAGCACTTCCCATGCCCGGCTTTGATCCCCGATGCCGTCAAGGGCGACGGAGCCGGCCTCGCGGTACTCGAAGAGCTCCCGGATGAGACGCAGCGTGCCCTCGGCAATCACAATCGTATTGGGCTCCGCGATCCGGCACAAAGCCGCAGCCAGGTCTCGCGTTTCCCCGATGACCCAGCCATCCCCGGGCTCGCCGCGACCGACGAGATCGCCCACCACCACCGGCCCGGTCGCAATTCCCAACCGCAGGCGGACGGGCTTGTCGCCGAGCCGACTGATGGCGTCGATGAGCGCCAACCCGGCCCTGACGGCCTGTTCCGCATCATGCTCCTGCGCCTGCGGATATCCGAAACAGGCCAACATCGCATCACCTGCGAACGACGCGACCACCCCGCCAAATCGACCGATCGTCTCGGTGCAGCAGCTATGAAACGAGGTGATCAAGCTCTGCAAATCCTCAGGGGGCCGCGAACTCGCCCGCGATCGATCGCGGCGATCCCGCAATCCCGGTCGGCGCCGAGCCCGCGCCCAATGGCGGCATCATCGAGGTGGGCGCCTATGGCGGCACCGCGCAGGCTTCGCTGAGCCCGGCGGCGTTCCTGAAAGTGACCTCGCCCGCCGGCGGGGATGTGGTGTTCCAAGGCGTCGCCACAACGATCGACTGGAGCACGTTCAACGTTTCCGGCACCGTCGACCTCGCAGTCACCAGCGACGGTCAAAACTTCACGACCATCGCCACGGGCATAACCAACGCCGACCATTACAGCTGGACCGTGGACGGCAACGTATTCGCCGCCGGATCGAGCTACCGCATCAGGGTATCGTCGAGCGCCGACGCGTCGGTCTTCGGCCTTTCGGACCAGTTCATCATCTCGGCCCCGATTCACGCCTATTATCTCAACAACAGCTCCACTACCGGCGACCAGTACACGACCGCCGTCGGCAACGATGCCAATACCGGCCTCACGCCGAACGATCCAATGGCGACGTTGCAGGCGCTGCTGGCGAAATATTCGCTGCATGGCGGCGACACGGTTTACGTGGACACCGGCACCTATGAGCTCAGCACCAATGTCGTTTTCACATCGGATGATTCGGGAACATCCGACACGCAGCGGCTGGTGATTCAAGGGCCGACCGCTCCAGGCGCCACGGCAAGCATCGACCGCACCAGCCGCTCAAGCGGCTTCTGGGGATTCGAGTTCAACGGTGCGCAGTACGTCACGCTGCAAAACCTCCACATCACCGGCGCCGACTATGGCGTGGTGCTGGACGACAATTCGAACAGCCTCGGCATTGCGCTCGCCGATGACACGCTCGACGGCAACAACAACGGCATCTACGTCGGCGCCGGCAACGGCGGCTTTACGCTCGCTAGCTCGACACTGGCCGCGAACTCGCCCGGCGGCGGCACCGGCATCTACATCAACCAAACCGACGGGCAGGTCGTGGGCTCGTCGTTCACAAATTTCAATACCGGCGTCTATCTGAATTCGACGACCAGTACGGTTGTACGCGCCGACACGTTCACCAACGACACGGCGGCAACGAGCACCAACTTTGCCAACAATATCCTGTTCGACCAGTTGACGGCGAGCGGCGGCTCTTACGGCATCTCGACCTACCGCACCAGCGGCATCATCCAGAACAGCACCGTACACGACACGGCTTCTTCCGGGATCACAGCAGACGGCTTTTCCTACACGGCGGGCGCCCAGCTGCTCGCGACCGGCAACACGATCTACAACATTGGCGGCACTGCCCTGACGGCCAGCGGAGCCATTGCCACGGCGTCTGACAATGTCGTCTATTCCAGCTACGACGGGATCGACGTATCCGGCGGTATTGCCTCCGACAACCGTGTATTTGGTCACTCCGATGTCGGCATCCAGGTCGACTTCAACGGAAGCGCGGTCGGTAATAAGGTCTATGACAACGCCATCGGCATTCTGCTCGCATCATCGAATACCACCGCCACCAATAATACCATCTACGACAATGCGACCGGCATTCAGATCAACCGCAATTCCAACGGAGCGAATAATTTCACCATTGCCAGCAACACCATCGTGCAGCCCAGCGGCACCGCGCTCGCGCTCGTCGGAAATCCTTACAATTACAATGTACGCGACAACATCTTTACCCTCGGAGCCACCGCGATCGGCCTCGACGCGCCGGCCTCGGCGCAACTGGGTTATGTCGGCGACTACAATCTCTACGATCTCACGCCCGGCGCGGTTGTGGCTCGTTGGTCCAACCAGCCGCTTACGCTTGGCCAGCTCCAATTATCTCTGGGGCTGGACAAAAACAGCTTTGCCGGCAATCCGATGTACAAGAACCCGGCGGGGGCCGACGGCATCCGTGGCTTCGTCGGCGGCGTCGATCACGGCGCAGACGATGATTTCAGCCTCACGCCCGGCTCGCCTGCCATCGACCGTGGCGATCCAACCGCGCCCTACTTCAACGAGCCCGTAGGGGCCACATTCGGCGACGGGTCCCGGATCGACATCGGCGCCGGCGGCAACACCGCGAATGCGGCGCAAAGCCCAACCCAGCTCGTCCAGCTTTTCGGACAAACCGCCGACCAGCGCTATCAGGTCGGCCAGGCCGCGACCATCTCGTTCCGCTCGGACGGGCTCGTGGCCGAGGATCCGGTGCTGTTCATCAATGTCGGCGGCGGGTTCGTCACCGGGCCGCAACCCTGGAACGTCTTCGAGCCCGATCAATTCCTCCTGTCCTCCAATTCCAACACAACGGCCACTGCGAATGCGGTCGATACCTCAGGGGTCGATGCGCCGGCATCGGTGCTCCAGACTGTCAGGTACAGCTCGTCGGACCTTTTCTACGGCGTGCCGCTCCAGGACGGCAGCTATCGGGTGACCCTGTTGTTCGATGAGGCGTACGTCAGCGCGGCCGGTCAGCGGGTGTTCGATATTGTTGCCAATGGCGCAACCGTTGCGTCCAATTTCGATGTCTATGCGGCGGCCGGCGGCGCCAACAAGGCGATCGGCTACACTTTTGCGGCGACTGCGAGCGGCGGCTCGGGGATAACGCTCGATCTGCGATCGAAGATCGGCGACGTCATGCTCTCGGGCATCGAGATCACCCGCATCAACTCGCCAACGCCGCCCGCCTGGACCGCGTCGCTCGACGTGTCACTCGACAACGGCGCGACCTGGTCGAATATTGCCTCGGGCCTTGCGCTCGACCGGCTCGGCGCCGGCTCGTTTGCCTGGACGCCGGCCGCCGCCACCGCGGGCACGACTGGGCTTCTGCGAATTACCGCGACCGACGGCACCCATACCGTCACCAACCGGTCGTTGGCGCCGTTCATGATCGCACCGGCCGGGCACATCTACTATGTGAACGACAATTCCACGACTGGGGATGTGTTCACCACCGCAGTCGGCAACGATGCCAATTCGGGCAAGTCGCCGAATGCCCCGATGGCAAACCTCGGCACGCTGTTGTCGCTCTACCACCTGCAGCCGGGCGATACCGTCTATGTCGACAGCGGTACCTATAATCTCTCCAGAAATCTCACACTCGGCTCCAGCATCGCGGGAACGCCCGGCAATCCGATAACCATTATCGGCGCCGGCGCGAGCACCGTGCTCAACCGCGCCGACACCACCCCCGGAACCGATGTGTTCAACATCGGCGGCGCCCATGATGTGAGGATCGAAAACCTGGCGATAACGGGCGGCGGCGACGGCATTGATATTGCCGATTCCTCCAACAGCACCGATATCTCGCTGTCCGGCCTCGATATCTCGAAATTCGGGAGCGGATCAACCTTCTACAGCTTCGGCGTATTCGACGGGGCCGGCAGTTCCGGCTTCTCGCTGACGAGTTCGACGATCCACGACGCCGACCCCGGCCCATTCGCCACGTTCGGCGTCAAGCTGTCCGATTCCGGGGCTGGCGACGCGACGATCTCCGGAGATACCTTCAAGAACCTGTCCTATGGGGTGCAAGGCCCCTACAACAACAACGTCGCCATCACGGGCAACCAGCTCTTCAATACAACTGCTGCCGGGATCAGTGTCGGCCAATCCATCGTTCAAGGCGCGCCTCTCACGGTCAGCGGGAATACGGTCACGGGCGGATCGGGAGTCGGCATCAGCGTTTCGGCATCCTTTGCCGGCAGCGTCGTTGTCAGCGGCAATACGGTTTCGGGCCTGATCAACGGCACCGGCATCAGCGTTTCCGGGCCGGTGTCCGCTCAGAACAACGAATCGTACGGCAACTATGACGGCTTTAACGCCGGCGCGGGCTCGACCAGCAGCGGCAATCGCATCCATGACAATACGCATGCCGGTGTGACGACGTCCGGCAATGCCGGAAACGCGACGCTGATCGGCAACGTCATTTACAACAACCCGACCGGCATTGTCGTCAATGTGACGAGCGTCGTCCTGACAAACAATCTTTTCTATTCCAATGCCAATATCGCCGTCGATGGCGAATTCACGGGCCTGCTGACGCTGGTGAACAACACCATCGATCAGTCCGGCGGTACGGCAATCAAGTTCGCAAGCACCAGCTCGAACCTGTCGCTCAAGAACAATGTCGTCAACGTCAGCGACAGCGGACTGGCGCTCGACGTCGCTGCCACGGCTGAAACCGGCTTTGCAAGCGACTGGAACCTGTTCCATCTTTCCGGCGGCGCCACCATGGGCAACTGGGGCGGCCAGGCGGTCGCGACGTTCCTGGATTGGCGGTTCGGCACCGGCTTCGATATCGACAGCACCGATGTCGATCCGCAATTCACCGATGCAGCGCATGGCAATTACCTGCTGCTCCCCGGTTCGCCTGCGATCGACCGCGGCGATCCCAACTCCGCCTTTGCCAACGAGCCCGGCAACAACGGCGGGCGCATCAATCTCGGCTTCGAGGGCAATACCGCACAGGCGACGCAGTCGCCCGCACAGCTGGTACAGGTGCTCTCGCCGAATGGTCTCGACAAGCTGGCGCAGGGCCAGGCGACGACGATCACCTGGCGGTCGAGCGGAATTGGTCCGGGAACCACGGCGCGGGTCGAGGCGTCACCGGACAACGGGTCGACCTGGGAGCTGATCGCCGCGAATGCGCCGACCGATCAGTCCGGCTCCGGCAATCTGACCTGGACACCCGATTTCCAGACCAACGGCAATACCGCGCTCATTCGCGTCACCATGAACGGCGTCTCCGATACCTCGGACAAGCCGTTCCTCGTCGCCAATGGCGGCCATGACTATTACGTCAACGACGGTTCAACGGTCGGCGACGAGCTCACGACAGCCGTCGGCAACAATCTCAATTCCGGAAAGTCGCCGGACCAACCGGTCGCGAGTCTCGAAGCACTGCTTTCGTCGTATACGCTCGGGGCGGGCGACATCGTCCATGTCGATACCGGCACTTATATCGGTCTGGTCAACCTGACGTTCGGCCCGACTGCGAGCGGCACTGGCAGCGGCGCCGGTCAGACCCTGACCATCCAGGGGCCGACGGGCGGGGGCGCCGCCGTGTTCAATCGCGCCGACACGGTCAACAACGCCGCGGTGTTCAGCTTCAACAATGCACGCTACGTGACGTTCGCCAATTTGGACGTCACCGGGGCAATCTACGGGTTCCTCATCCCGGACAAGACCAGTATCGGAATTTCGATCGTCAACACCTCGATCCACGACAATACGGGCGACGGGCTGTACGTCTATGCCTATCCGGCTGACGTCAACATTGAGCTGACCGTCGATCATTCGAAAATCTTCAACAATGCCAATGACGGCCTCGAGCTCCACTGGCTCAACGGTGCAACCATCACCAACAACGAGCTCCGCCGGGGCCATCAACACAACGATCGCCGGCAACAGCGTGCATGACAACGGTTTCGGCGGTATCGCAGTCCTCGACGGCAGCGGCCCGACCAGCGTCTATGTGACCAACAACCGCGTGTTCAACAACAGCACGGCGACAAACGGCTATGGCATTGCGGCCAGCGGCCCCGTGACGCTGGTCTCCGGCAATACCGTGACCGGGCAGAGCGGCTCCGGCGCCTACGGCATCCAGGCATCCTTCGGCGCGACGGTGGACGGCAATACGGTCAGCGGCAACACCATCGGCATCGGAGCGCAGGACACCGGCACGATTGTGAGCAACAATCGCGTGTTCGCAAATACCACGAACGGCATCGAGCTCGACTCCTATGGCGCGCCGACGATCTCCGACAATCGAATCTATTCCAACAACAAAGGCATCTTTTCATCCGGCAACGACGGCGACGCCATCATTTCGGGCAATCTGATCTATGCCAATGCCAACGGTGCAATCGACCTGTCCTACCGCAACGTGGTCAGCATCACGGGCAATACGATCTACCAGTCGGTCGGAACGGGTATCAGCCTTGGGAACTTCCAGACCTATCGCCCTGCCACGATCACGATTGAGGACAACATCATATGGGGCGATGTCGGAACGCTGCTGAGCGTCGCAGCGTACGGGATACCAGGTCTTACGGTTGATTATAACCTCTACTATCGCGGCGCGTCCGGCACCGCCACGCTCGCGGCGCTCGACACCACGACCTACACGACGCTTGCAAACTGGCAGGCCGGGGTTGCGAGCCAGAACCTGCATAGTCTCGAAGGCGACCCGAAGTTCATCGACATCAGCGGCGCCGACAATGTGCTGGGTGGGCCGGATACCGCCCTTGGCGGCGGCACCGACGATAATTTCACGCCAGGCAAGTTCTCGCCGGCGATCGATGCCGCCAACGCTGATCTTCTGCCAGCCACGGATCTGTTCGGGCAGCCACGCCACGACGATCCCGCGGTCGCCAACACCGGCACCGGCATCCAGCCCTATTACGACATCGGTGCGATCGAGTTCCAGGGCTCTTCGTCCGACGTGACGCCGCCGGCGGTGGTGTCCGGCACCAACCTGCCGGCCGAAGGAGGCAGCACCGATGCGGCATTCACGTCGATCACCTTGGGCTTCAGCGAAGCGCTCGATCGATCGAGCGCGCTGAGCCAGCAACTATCAGCACAGCGAAGCGGGTCCCGACGGTCAGTTCGGCACATCCGACGATGTCACCATCCCGGTTTCGCCGGCTTACGTGTCCGGATCGTCCGCCATCACCCTCAATCTGGTCAACGGTCCGCTCGCGAACGGCTACTACCGGCTCACGGTCAGCCCCAATAACGGCCTGCTCGACACGGCCGGCAATCCGCTTGATGGCGACGGCAACGGTGCGGCCGGCGGCGCGTTCGTGCGCACCTTCCATATCGACCGCTCCCAGGATCATCCCCCGGTTTTCGCCGACTCGACCTTGTCCACGACTTCCGGCGCGGCGCTCGCGGTACAACTCGCGGCGACCAGCCCGGACAACAATCCATTGACCTATGGCTTCGTCACCCAGCCGAAACATGGCACCGTGCAGAATTTTGATCCGGCTGCCGGGACGTTTACGTATGTTTCAAGCAGCGGTTTCGTCGGTTCCGAAACCATCACCGTGTTCGCGCAGGACAACAAAGCTGAAAAAACGCAGGCGACCCTCACCATCAACGTCAGCGCCGTCAATCAGTCGCCGGTTGCCTATGCGCAGACCGTCACGGCCTATTCCGGCCAGGGCCGGACGATCGTCCTGCAAGGCTACGACCTCGAAACGCTGGCGAACCAGCTCACGCTGGTCATTGTCTCGCAGCCGACTCATGGAACCTTGCAGATCACCGGGCAAAATACCGTCGTCTACACCTCCGGTACCACCTACAGCGGCGCCGACCAATTCTCCTACGCATGGCGCGATACCGGCTCTCCCTCCGGTACGACATCAAACGAGCTGACCGGGGCGGCTGCGACAGTCTCGATCACGGTCGGAGCGATCAATCACGCCCCGACCACCCACGACGTCACCGTGACCACGTTCGAGAACGCCGCGTACACGTTCCAGCTCGCCGACTTCCCGTTCGCAGACCCGAACGACACGCCGCCGAACACGCTGCTCAACGTGATCATTTCGGCGCTGCCGACTGCAGGCTCGCTCACTCTCAACGGGTCGGCCGTGGGCTTTGGGACAACGATCGCGCCAAGCGATATCGTCGCCGGCAAGCTCGTCTTCACTCCCGGACAGGGCAGCGGCGCAACCTATGCCAGGTTCGGCTTCGTGGTCGAGGACGACGGCGGCACTGCAAACGGTGGCCTCGACGTTTCGGCAAGCGCGACCATGACGGTGAGCGTAACGCCGATCAATCATGCGCCGACAACAAGCAACGCAACCGTCACAACGGCGGTGAATACTCCCTACGCGTTCAGGGTCGCGGACTTCCCGTTCGTCGATGCAAGCGACCAGCCCCCCAATGCGCTGCTCAACGTGATAGTGACTTCGCTGCCGGGCGCCGGCAACCTCACCCTCGCGGGCCAGGCGGTGACGGCCAATCAGAAGATTGCCGCAACCGACATCGCGGCCGGCAAGCTCGTGTTCACGCCCGGCCACGACGAGGTGGGGACGAGCTACGCGACCTTCGGCTTCGCGGTCGAGGACGATGGCGGCATCGCCCATGGCGGCTCCGATACCTCGACGGCGGCGACCATGGCCGTTTCGGTAAGCGCCGGCGCGTCGCTGACTGTCACCATCAACAGCACGGCACAAGAAGGAGACACCCTTACTGCCAACCCGAGCGATGTCGTGACCGGCTATCAATGGCAGCGCGACGGCGTCGACATCAGCGGCGCAACCAGCGTCACTTACGTGGTCCAGGAAGCTGATGAGGGTCATCGGCTCCGCGTTCACGTTACTGCAACCGGGGGGTCGGCAGACAGCAACGAGACCTCCGCGGTGAGCGATATTGCGCCGACGCTGAGCACGCCGGTGATCTCGGCCACCAGCGCGCGGGAAGGCGACACGCTCACCGTCACCACGCTGGCCAGCGCCAACGACAGCGATGCGGTCGTCGCCTATCAGTGGCAGTCCTCGACCGACAACGGCACCACCTGGACGGCGATCTCCGGCGCCACCGGGACGAGCTACAAGGTGCAGGAGGGTGATGA
>Ga0306923_10003090_pt1 | contig 15530 bp, 11 predicted proteins | sample sta12Can44000108_FD_203841 | JGI IMG/M metagenome (GOLD analysis project Ga0306923, IMG submission 203841) | Lab enrichment of tropical soil microbial communities from Luquillo Experimental Forest, Puerto Rico - statanox.12C.anox.44.000.108 (v2)... | ecosystem: Environmental > Terrestrial >... | reverse complement strand
CTATGGCGAAACCCCGGACAACATGCTGGCCTGCGGCTACATGAACCAGATCGCGAAGGGTTCCTGCGAGACGTACCACGCCAACGCCCCGGCGGCGTACTTCAAGACCATCGCGCTGTGGAAGACGCCGGTGCCAACCTGCGACAACGGCAAACCTGACTGCGTGCCCTATGTCGACTGGGTAGCGGCGTGGAACACCCAGATCAAGTAGCTGACCGCAGGACTGCCTGGCAATGAGCGTGACCACACCGGCCGGGGCCGCAACAGCGGCCCCGGCCGCACCGCCTCCGGCTGGCCCCTGGTCGCGCGTCTCGGCATTGCTGTGGCGGAAGCCGTGGGCCAGGGCTACCGCCCTGCTCAGCCCGCCGCTGGCGTGGTTCCTGCTGATCTACGTCGCATCGCTGGCTGTGCTGCTGGTCACCGCCTTCTGGACGGTCAACCCGTTCACCACCAACATCGAGCACACGTGGACCCTGTCCAACTTCACCACGATCCTGGGCACCCCCGCGTACCGCGCAATCATCGCGAGAACCGTCGCGATGGCGGCTGGCGTCACGGTCGTTGACGCGCTCATCGCGATCCCCTTCGCCTATTACATGGCGCGCATCGCCCGGCCGCGTACCCGCGTCTTCCTGTTCGTCTGCATGCTGTTGCCACTGTGGGCCAGCTACCTGGCCAAGGTCTTCGCCTGGCTGCTGATCTTCACACATGACGGCGTGCTGAACTGGGCGCTCGGCAAGATCGGGATCGGCCCGCTGAACCTGATCTACACCAACACCGCCGTGTTCATCGTCTTCTGTTACATCTGGCTGCCCTACATGGTCATCCCGGTCTACGCGTCGCTGGAGCGGATCCCGGCCTCGCAGATCGAGGCATCGCAGGACCTGGGCGGGCGGACCTGGCGGACGATGCGGTCGGTGATCCTCCCGCTGGCCCTGCCCGGCATCGTGGCAGGCTCGATCTTCACCTTCTCGCTCACGCTCGGGGACTACATCACACCGCTGCTGATCGGGGGCGGGAATTCCACCCTGATCGGGAACGTGATCGAATCGAACGTCGGCGTCGCGAACAACCTGCCGCTCGCGGCCGCCATGGCGATGGTCCCGATCGCGATCATGGCCTGCTACCTGCTGGCGGCCAGGGCGCTCGGCGCCGCCAGGGAGATCTGACATGGAACCAGTGAGCCTGCGCATCGCGCTGCGCGTCTGGGTGGTGCTGGTATTGCTGGCTCTGTTCACCCCCATCGTGCTGATCGTTGTGTACGCGTTCGGCCCATCGGTCGTCCAGACCTGGCCGCTGCGGGGCTTCACCTGGCACTGGTTCGATGTTGCCTGGCACGACCCAGCCGTGCGGCAGTCCTTCCTGCTGTCGGTGAAGGTGGGGGTGCTAGCGGCCGCCATCGCCCTGGTGCTCGGCTCGGCAGTGTCGTATGCGCTGCACAACTTCCGGTTCTTCGGTACCGAGGGGATCTCGCTGCTGCTGGTGCTGCCAATCGCGCTGCCAGGCGTCATCACCGGTGTCGCGCTGAACAACTTCTTCGGCTTCACGAACATCCAGCTGGGCGTGCTGACGATCGTGATCGGCCATGCGACGTTCTGCATCGTGATCGTCTACAACAACCTCATCGCCCGGCTGCGGCGGACACCCCGCACGCTCGGCGAGGCGTCGATGGACCTTGGTGCCCGGGGCTGGCAGACACAGCTCTACGTCATGTTCCCGCAGATAGCGGCGGCCCTGGTGGCCGGGGCACTGCTCGCCTTCGCCCTCTCATTCGACGAAGTCATCGTGACGGTGTTCACGGCGGGGGCCAACTTCACCCTGCCGCTGTGGATCTTCGGGCAGCTCCGGCTGGGGCAGCAGCTGCCCGAGGTCAACGCGGTAGTCACGATCGTCATCGTGCTCACCATCATCCCCGTCCTGCTCGCGGCCCGGATCGCCGGCGCAGGGGCCGTCGCCCGGACGGCACGTGCGGCTCAGGTGGAGGGCACCGCCCACCGGTAGCTCTGGCGGCGCGGTGGTGCCGCCTGAGCCAGGTTTGTGGCAACTTACGGCATAGAGACGTAACGGCCGGAAGGGGCAGTCATGAGCGAGGCGGAGACCTACACCCTGGACGCGCCGGGGGCCGTGCTGCACTACGACGTCCGCCGCAACGATGCCAGTCAGCAGCCGGTCCTGCTGCTCATCGGGTCACCGATGGGCGCAACTGGATTCGGCACCCTGGCCGGGCATTTCACCGACCGTTCCGTCGTGACCTACGACCCCCGCGGGGCGGAGCGCAGCAAGCGCACCGATGGTGCGCTGCGGACCACCACCGAGGAGCACGCGGACGATCTGCACCGGCTGATCCGGGCGCTGGACGCTGGGCCGGTGGACATCTTCGCCAGCAGCGGTGGTGCCATCAACGCGCTTGCCCTGGTGGCCGCGCACCCGGAACAAGTCCGCACGCTGGTCGCGCATGAGCCGCCCACCATCCCGGAACTGCCGGACCGCGGGCCGGCGATGGCCGCCTGCGAGGGCATTGCCGAGACCTACCAGCGCGAGGGCTTTGGCCCAGCGATGGCGAAATTCATCGCCTTCGTCAGCCACCAGGGCCCGATCCCGGCGGGTTTCGCTGACCAGCCCGGCCCGGACCCGGCCAGTTTCGGGCTGCCCACCGGGGACGACGGCTCCCGGGACGACCCGCTCCTCGGGCTGAACATGCCATCGACCCCCACCTACCAGATCGATTTCGATGCGCTCCGGGCTGCACCGACCCGCATCATCATCGGCGTCGGAGCACAGTCGGCCGAAATGATGGCGGGCCGGGCGGGCGCGGCCGTGGCCGGGCGGCTAGGGATCCCGCCGGTCATCTTCCCGGGCGGCCACGACGGGTTCGTCGGCGGCGAATACGGCGGCATGGGCGAGCCGGACGAATTCGCCGCCATTCTGCGCCGGGTCCTCGCCGGTTGACCGGCCGCTGAGGACGCTGATCCGGCGAGCGAATTCACTCACCGCCACTGGCTGGCCACGGCGCCCAGTCGGGGGCTGGCTCGCTGGCGGTCTCCTCGGTCCCGGCGTCGGGGGCGGGGGGGATGGGCTGCGCCGGCCAGCGCGGCAGCCCGGCTGGCTCCCACTGCCCGTTGCCGTTCGCTGCGATCTCCGGCAGGAAGCCGTGCCGCCTGCGGTTGGCCTGGTCAACGTCACGCAGCACCACCTCGGCCATCGCCAGCTTGGCATCGAGCGTGACCGGGCTGACGGCGGCCAGATCGAGTGGCACCCGGTTGGCGAGCGCCTGGTCCCACGGCGTGTCGACCACCGACACGCGCGTCCCTTCGAAGCTCTCACAGATCCGGGCGCGCCAGCGGACTTGCTCAGCGTCGGTCTCGACGAACTTGTCCACGATGATCGTGGCTTCATCCATGAGGCTGTTGAGATGGCTCATTTCCAGCTCGGTCAGTGGCCTTTCTTTTTCTCCCTCATAGTTCCGGTACCTGCTGAACACCTGGTTGATGGACCAAAGGCCCAGCTGCGACGCCTCCGTCACGAAGACATATTTGTCGCCATGCAGGAGCGTTCCCACCTGGAGTTTCGCGAACAGCCCCGTCCCGCCGTCGTTGATGACGATGTTGGACATGCACTGCAGGAATTCGAGGACTGTCAGGTACTCCTGCTCACCGAAATCGACGCCCACACATTCGTCGGCGGTGTCGCCACGGATCACGGCCACACCCTGCAGCCAGGCCACCGCATCCCGCAGGTCGGCGTAGACCTTGATGCTGCCCTCCACGCAGGCCTGGTAAAAGCCCCGGATGGACAGCGGCCGCTGGTGCTGCGGCAGTGCCTCGACCGGCAGGCCGCCGAGCCGGATGTATCCATGGGGCATGTCGTCGTTGCTGTCGGCCAGGATGACCCGGTCGGCGGGCCGGGCGGCCGCATAGATGGCCGCCAGGGTCACGGCCACGTCGGTCTTGCCGGTGCCTCCGAAGCCGGAGCCGACCGTTATCACGCCTGACTTCAGCGACGGCACCCGGATCGCGGTGACCGTCTGGCGCCGCCACTGTGCTGCTTCCTCGCGCCGGGCCCGCTCTCGCTTGCCAGCGGGGACGACCAGCCCATGCTTGAGCGCGCGGCGCGAGACCGCACCCCGCAGCCCATCCTGGGCCGGCGCCAGCGCACCGGCTGTGGGCAGGGCGGGGGTGAGCCAGGTGGCCCGGTCACTGCCAGGGAACTCGGTCCACCAGGCCCCCAGTTCGTCGGGATTCTCAGACATCGCATCGCTCCATGGCGCGGGTAGCGGTCTAAGCCAAAATAGGCCAACTTCCGCACGGTTTTCCGCCCAGCCGCAGGAATCGGGATACTTCCGGGGTAGCTGCGGTGGCGATTTTTCATTGAGTCTTCAAGATCTTTTGCCAAACGGCTTTCGCGTGCTCACCGGGCAACGCTGCCAGCCCTCGCGGGCCACTCCGGTATGGCTGTGGCTTGTGATGATAGTGATCTTTCTGTTGCCATATTTATTACTGCATCTGCTGTGGCAAACAAGCATCCTTGTGCCTACCGGACCTGACCTGAGCTGGCGTTTTGGGCTGGGCCCGGTCCGGCGGCGGCACCCTAGCGCATCGCCGGGCACCGTCTTATGGTTTGCCGCGTTTTCGGTTCGCGCCGCTCATGTGTGGTGCAGCCTGGGGAGCCAACAGCACCCAGCGTGCGTGACGGCCTCTTTGGCAGTTGCTCCGTCGCCCTGAACCGCGCGGCGTCCGCAGGCCGCTGGCGGCAGGACCGGCCAGCATCGGGGTGACCGCCCGAGCGCATCTTCCCGCGCCCGAATCAAAGGCCATCTGTGTCCCGCGCCCTCGCACGGCACCGTAAGCCATCCCGATCCCCAGCCCCCCGGCCGAGCACAGGCCACCCGCACCGCAAGCCGTCGCGGATCGCGCGCGGCCTGCGGAGCAGACGCGCCTGGGCCACCGCTGCCCTGGCGGTGCCAGTGCTGGCGGTGTCCGGCTGGGTCACCGCCAGCCACTGGCCGGGCGCCCGGCCACGCCTGGCCAGCCTCCGGGAGCTCCGTTCCCCATCGGTCGCCGGGCAGCGGGCCCTGCGGATCAACGAGCCGGCCGGGGCCGGGCCGAGGGTGGCAGCTACCGGCCAGCAGCCGGCAAAGCCTGGCGGGCTGCACTCAGCCGCGCCCAGGTATGCCCCGGCCGTACGGTACCGGCCGGCCCGCGTCCAGCGGCCCGCTGCTCCCGCCTACCAGAACCCCTTCCGCAGCGTGAGCGGGCTGCTGGCGGAGCGGGTTGACATGGGCGCCGACTTCGCCGGGACAGGCCCGGTATATGCCATCGGCGATGCTGTCATCACCAACGCGACCGCGAGCAACGGCGGCTGGCCCGGCGGCGGGTGGATCACCTACCGGCTGACCGACGGGCCGGATGCCGGATTGCTGGTCTACGTAGCTGAGGACGTTACCCCCACCGTGCAGGTGGGCCGGCAGGTGTCGGCCAGCACGGCGATTGCCAGCATGTACAACGGCGGCGACGGCATCGAGACCGGCTGGGCGATGCCCGACGGGGCCTCGGCGGAATCAGAAATGTCGGCCGCCGGCGGCATCAGCGGCGGCGGCCCGTTCCCGACCATGATCGGCCTCAGCTTCGACCACCTGCTCACGTCGCTGGGCGTGCCCGCGGGCAGCGGCGGCCAGTCTGGTAACGGACTGCTCCCCGCTGGCTATCCGGCGGTCTCGGGCTGACCACGGACGCCGGGCAGCCGGCCCGGTCAGCGGCGTCCTGATCGGGCCGCCAGGGTTGGCCCGCGGCAGGCGGCCGGCCGGCCCGGCGCGAAATTTCCTGACATCCGTGTCGAACCGCCGCCCCGGCGTTCGACGCGTGGGCAGAGAGAAGATCGCGGGAACCACAGCCCAGCCGGGCTGCACGGTCACCGCACTGACAAGAAGGAGCACGGCGATGCGATTCCTCGGTTACACACTGGCCGACCCAGCCACCCCCATGCCGGAGCCGACCCCGGAGCTGTACGCCAACATGGACGCGCTCGTCGCCGAGGCCACCAAGGCCGGGGTGCTGGTGGCGACCGGGGGCCTGGCGCCCTTCGAGGAGGCGACCAAGGTGCGCTACGCCGACGGTGAGTTCACCGTCATCGACGGGCCCTACACCGAGGCCAAGGAACTGATCGGTGGCTGGGGACTCATGGAGGTGCGTGACAAGGCGGAAGCGGTCGAGTGGACCAAGCGGTTCCTGGCGGTGGCCGGCGGGGGCGAGTCCACCATCCGGCAGGTCTTCGGCCCATGAGGCGCCGAGCCGGCGGGGCTGCGGGCAGCTGGCCCCAGCCCCGCCGGCTTGCCCCGGCCTGAAGCCCCAGCCCCGCCAGTTTGCCCGGGCCTGGCCGCGGTGATGTGATCAGAGCTTGTGACCGGCTCGCCGACCCATACCGCGATCGAGACGGTCATCCGGCTGGAGTCATCCCGGCTGATCGCGGGACTGGCCAGGTACGCCGGCGGCGACATCGGCATCGCCGAGGAGCTGGCCCAGGATGCGGTGGTGGCCGCGCTGGAGCAGTGGCCGCGGGAGGGGATCCCGGCCAACCCGGGCGCGTGGCTGATGACCGTGGCCAAACGCCGGGCGGTCGATCTGTTCCGCCGTAACCGGGAACTGGAGCGCAAGTACGCGCAGATCGGGCGGGCTCTCGAGACCGAGGCGGACGATGGCACGGCGGCGCTGGACCGCGCGGTAGCCGACGACATCGACGACGACCTGCTCCGGCTGATCTTCATCTCCTGCCACCCGGTACTGCCGGTGCTGGCCCGGGTGGCGCTCACCCTGCGCCTGGTCGGCGGGCTGACTACCGCCGCGATCGCCCGGGCGTACGTGGTGCCAGAGCCGACGATCGCCCAGCGCGTCGTCCGCGCCAAGCGGACGCTCGCCGCCGCGCGCATTCCGTTCGAGACCCCGGGCGGGCGGGAGCGGCCTGCCCGGCTGTCGTCCGTCCTGGAAGTGATCTACCTGATCTACAACGAGGGTTATTCGGCCACCGCCGGCGACGACTGGATGCGGCCCGACCTGTGCCATGAAGCGCTGCGGCTGGGTCGGGTGCTCGCCGGGCTGGCGCCGGCCGAGCCGGAGGTCCATGGCCTGGTGGCACTGATGGAGATCCAGTCCTCCCGGATCGCGGCGCGGGCCGGGCCGTCCGGCGAACCGGTGCTGCTGCTCGACCAGGACCGGGCACGCTGGGACCGGCTGCTGATCAGCCGCGGCCTGGCCGCCCTGGCCAGGGCGGAGGAGCTCGGCGGCAGCCACGGCCGGTACGTGCTGCAGGCCGCCATCGCGGCCTGCCACGCCCGGGCGTTCCGCCCGGAGGAGACCGACTGGGTGCTCATCACCAGCCTGTACACCGAACTGGCCGAGGTGGCCCCATCACCGATCGTGGAACTGAACCGGGCGGTGGCGGTGTCCATGGCGGCCGGGCCGGCGGCGGGGCTGGCCCTGGTCGATCAGCTCGCCGCCGAGCCCGCGCTGTGGAACTATCACCTGCTGCCAAGCGTGCGCGGCGACCTGCTGCTCAAGCTCGGCCGCGCGGATGAAGCCGAGGCCGAGTTCCGGCGGGCCGGTGAGCTGACCCGGAACGCCAGGGAACGTGAACTCTCCGAGCAACGGGCCCGCTCGGCCGGCGCCCAGGTCCCGGGCACCACCGACCGCCCGGGCCATGGGCCCGGCGGCTAGCCCCGGGTCTGCCGCTGGTCCGTCGGCTGACAGTCTGGCCCACCGTTGCCGGCGTTGACGGAGATCTATTCAGGTTTATCCTTGATCGCTCTACAGTTAGCGCGTGGATGCCGAGGAACCCCTCGCCGGGGGGTCCGGGCCACCGCTGCTGGTGCGGGCCGAGGGATCTGACCGGAGCCTGCCAGCAGGCCACTCTTATCTGGTCGGCCGGGATCCGGGGTGTGACATCGTGGTCACCGATGCCCGCGTGTCCTGGCATCATGCCGTGCTCACCAGTGAGGGCGGCCGGTGGGTGCTAGCCGACAACGGCAGTACCAACGGCACCTACGCCGGGGACCGGCGGGTGGACCGGATCGAGATTGCCGGCGAATGCCTGGTCCGGCTCGGCCATCCCGCCGACGGGCCTGTCCTGAGCTGCACCGTCGGCGCACCCGATCACCCGCACACCCGCCTGGACGGCCTGCCCGGGTGGGACGATGTGCCCGTCTCACCCGCGCGGCCGCTGGCCGGGGATGATAGCGCCGCCCCGCCGGGGCCATCGACGCCTGGCCCCGAGCAGGCCAGGCCGGCCGGCGAGCCGAGTGTGGTGCGGCCCTTGCCCGCTGGGACGCTGCGGATCGGCCGCGCGGAGGATAACGACATCGTGGTCGCCGACCCGGCGGTCTCCCGCCATCACGCCGAATTGCGCAACGTCGGCGGCCAGTACCACCTCGTGGACCTGGGCAGCAATAACGGCACCTTTGTCAACGGGCAGCGGATTACCGCCGCGCCGCTGTCGGCGGGGGATGTGGTGGTGATCGGGACCTCCACGTTCCGGCTGGCCGGCCAGGAACTGCAGGAGTTCCCCAGCGCTGCCACTGGGGCGGCGCCGCCGCCGGTCCCGTCACCGGATCCGGCTGCCCCGGCTTCCCCACCGGCTCCAGCCACCCCGGCCCCGCAGGCTGCCGCGATCCCCCTCCCGGAGCCACCGCCAGCCCGGCCGCCCACCGCGGGCGATGCGGGGGGCCCGCTCGAGATCCCCTATGCGGTCCGCTGGCTGGTGCCGAACGGTGAGCGGTTCGCGAACTTCCAGATACTTAACGACAACGACACCCAGCTCGACTACTACCGCCGGTTCGGGCATATCTACGCGGTCGGGATCCCGGCTAAGAAGTGGCGGCTCGTCGTCGTCTCCGACCCCGAGCTGCTCGATCAGGTCGCGGCCGACGAGGAGCAGTTCGGCAAGCGGGTTGAGGACATCAACTTCTTCACCCAGCTGCAAAACTCCCGCGGTGGCGGCATCTCGGTGATCAGCGATGGCGAGCACGCCGAGCATGTCCGCCGGGTGATGCTGCCCTGGTATGCGCCCCTGAATCAGCGGACGCAGCTGGGACAGATGAAGGAGCAGGCGCGCAAGCTGGTTGCCGCCTGGTCCACGATCCCCGACGGTGGGCCGCTGGATGCGCGGGTATGGATGGAGCGTTACACGCTCGAGGTCTCCGGGCGTGCTGCCTGCAATTACGATTTCGGGCTGCTCGATGGCAGTGGCGAGCCGCACCCGTTCGCGGTGGCCGTGCCGGAGAGCACCAAGGAGAGCATCCGGCGGGTTGCCGATCCCCGCCCCGACTCGGTGCTGTTCGCCAGGCGCGCGGCGCGTGCGCGCCGGAGCCGCTACCGCCGTCAGAACGACGAACTGGTCAGGACGGCCGATGCGGTGGTGGTGGCGCGCATGCACGCGAGCCCGCTCGGGCAGCCGACAGATCTGCTCAGCCGGCTGGTGAGCACGCCCGATCCGGAGACAGGCGAACTGCTCGACGCCGCGACCATCCGGGACCAGGTGCTCATGCACCTGTCCAACGGTTTCAACGGGCCATCGATCACCGGGGCGTGGCTGGTGTACATCCTGGCGACCCGCCCCGACGTCGAGCAGCAACTGATCGCCGAGATTGACGGCATCACCGGCGGCGACCCGGATTATGACCTGCAGTATGACGACCTGATGGCGCTCCCCTACACCACTCAGGTGATCAAGGAGGCGCTGCGGATCTACCCGCCGATGCCGGTCACGATCCGCCGCAGCCTCAAGGATGGGATGCTCGGCCGCTACCGCATCCGCAAGGACGACATCATCCTGGTCGGGACGCTGGCGGCGCAGCGTGACCCGCGTTACTGGGGACCCGACCCGGACCGGTTCGACCCGGAGCAGTTCGCCATGGACAAAGTGGTGGCCCGGCCCCGCCACGCCTTCATCCCGTTCTCCATCGGCAAGCGGCAGTGCATGGCGCAAGAGGTCACCTTCATGATGCTCCGCGTCCTGCTGTTCGAGATCGGCAAGCGCTACCAGTTCCGGCTTGCGCCCGGCGCGACAGTAACGAAGAACACGGTCGTGACGACCAAGCCGGCCGGCGTCTCCGTCGTCCTGCTGCCGCGCGAGCTGGAGCAACGCCCAGCCGCGGTGGGGCCAGAGCGTGCTCAGGTACCCGAGCGCGGGCCGGCTCCCGCCGTTCCTGGCTGGGGAGAGCCGACTGAGATCCCGGCGACGAGTGCCTACCGGCACCTGGTGATCGCTTACGGCAGCAACTTCGGCGCGAACCGGGAACTGGCCGAGCGGTTCGCTGAGCGTGCGCACTACTACGGCTACACCAGCGAGGTGATCACGCTTAACGAACTGGCGGGTTCACCGCCGCGTCCCCAGCCGTGGCTGCTGGTCGTCATGACCTCCACCTACCAGTCGAACCCGCCAGCGAACGCCACCGGGTTCCGGGACTGGCTGGAGCGCGCCGAACCCGCGGCGCCCACCTGGCGGGCCTGCCGGTACCTGGTGTGGGGGCTGGGCAACAGCCAGTGGAACGCGTTCCTCGCCTTCCCCCGCTACGTGCATGCGAAGCTGGCCAGCCTCGGTGCCAGCGCGCTGGCTGACTTCGCCTATGGCGATGTCGGCTCCCCGGCCTGGGAGCGCCTGCACGCGGACTGGCAGGCCCGCGTCTGGCCCATCCTGCTCGAGCTGTCCGGTGCCCGGCCGACGGAGGACGCAGCCGCCCGGGCGGCGCGTGAGCAAGCGGCCGCGGGCGTGCTGACCGGAGCGGACTCGAGCATCGCGATGGAGAGGTCGCTGTACGGCCGGCTGCCCGTGCCGCCCGTGGCCGGCCGGGCGGCGGGGGTCTCGTCCGTGTTCCGTTTCATGTCGTCCGGTTCGCGGCGGCGGGCCACCCCCGCGCCGGACGGATCGCCCGGACCGGCCAGCCGGAGCCAGCCGAGAATGCTGCTCGCCCCGGCGATCCTGCCCAACGCGGTCGGCGTGGACACGGTCGAGGCGCGAGTCCTCAGCTGCCGGGCGCTGCAGCCGCCGGAGTCCCCGAAGCAGACGCGGCACCTGGAACTCGGGCTGCCGCCGGGTGCCAGCTACCGGGTCGGCGACCACCTCGGCGTCTGCCCGAAGAACGACGAGGAGCAAATGGAGCGGCTGGCCGGGCATCTTGGCGCCGCGCTCGACAGCCTGCTGGTAGTCCCGAAGACGGTGAATGTCAGCGCAGTGCCCAGGGACGTCGTGCTGCAGGTGCGCAACATAGTCACGAACCTCATCGACGTGGCCGGCCGCCCATCGGCACAGTTGCTCGAGCTCCTGGTCGCCAAGGCCGGCGATCCAGCCGAGCGTTCGCGGCTGGCCGGCATCGGGGACGTCCTGGCGGCGCCGGATGGCCCTGATTCACCGCTGCGTGCGGCCATCGACGCGGGCGGCTACAGCGCGCTCCGGCTGCTCGACGAGTTTCCCTCATGTTCGCTGAACATCTTCGAGTTCCTGCAGGTGGCCCAGCAACTCCGGCCGCGGTACTACTCGACCAGCTCCAGCCCGCAGATACACGGCGAGGGTGTCGCCCACCTGACCGTCGGCCTTGAGGCGCTGCCCGTGCCTGGCCTGGACGGCTACGAGTTTGCCGGCATGAGCTCGCACTACCTGCACGCGCTGCGGGAAGGCGACCGGCTGAATGTCTTTCTCGATAGCGCCGAAGGGTTCCATCTGCAGGATGACGTGACGAAGCCGATGATCTTCGTGTCGGCCGGCACCGGTTTCGCGCCGATGCGGGCGTTCCTGTGGGAGCGGGTGGCGATGCGGCGTGCTGGTGTCCAGCTGGCCGAGGCGGCGCTGTTCAACGGCATCCGGTCGCGCAGCCTCGACTACATCTACCGCGACGAGATCGAGCGCTTCACCGCGGAGGGAGTGCTCGATCACGTGCACGTCGCGGCATCGCGCGAACGGCCCGGCCATCGTGAGCACGTCCAGGACCGGATCCGGGAGCAGGGTGTGCTGGTCTGGCGCCTGCTCGCCGCCGGCGGCTACGTTTACGTCTGCGGCTCGCTCGCGGTGCGTGACGCCGTTCGCGGCGCCTTCGCCGACGTGGCCGCGGAGCATGGGCGGCTGCCGCGCGAGCGCGCGGAGGCCTACCTGCAGGAACTGGAGAGGACCACACGCTACCGCCCAGATCTGTGGGGCTGACCCTGGGAGCCGTATGGACGCCCTCGCTCTTATCCTGGCCGTCGCGGCCCTGATCATGTTCGTCTTCGCCGCGAGTGGCCGCGAACTGCGCCGGTTCAACGAAATCGCGCTCGGGCTCGTCTTCCTCACCGCCGCGCTGATCTGCCAGTTCACCTCGATCACGCACACCCACATCGGCCGCTGACAGGCGCCCCAGCCGGACCGGCCGCTGGCGCAGGACCGGGCGAGGGGGCCGCTGGGCGGACGGACGTTGTGTGCTATCCGCCGGGGCTTAGCGGGCCGGCAAAGGCTCCGGCGTCACTCTTACAGGAGGCCCCGCCGCTGATCCCGCCATCCGCGGCCGCCAGGCTGCCGGGCGACGGCCGCGGCCGGGCGCGGGGGGCCAGCCTGGTGAAGTCCGAGCCAATGATCAGGTCGACGGTGCCGCTGGGCAGGCCGGCCACCCGGCGGACGGCCGCCCCGGGGACCTGCCGCCGGAGTGCGGCCACGGTCGGCAGTTCCGCGGCCGAGCCGTATTCGATGACCGACCGGGTGTAGCTGAAATTGGCGGCGTCCCCGGTACCGGCCACCTGGAAGCCGCGGCGGGTCAGTGCGGCGGCCACGGCCACGGCTTTCCCAGCCGCTCCCGATCCGTTCAGCACCTCTACCTTGGCTTGCGTGGCCGGGACAGCCGACACCGCCGCCGGGTACACCGGCTTGGCCGCGCCCGGCTGCCCGGCTGCGACGGGATGCCTGGCCGCGCCGGCCAGCGCCGAGTCGTGCGCGATCGCGTGGAAGAGCCGGCTGGCCGAAGGCTGGCTGAACTCGACCCAGTTCAGGTTGGCCGGGTAGGGGATATTCGGGGCGGTGATGAGCTGCACTGCCCTGCCGGACACGCCCCGCAGGCTTTCGGCCGTCTGCAGCATCCCGGACTGGGTCAGCGCGCTGTCGGTGGTGAGCGTGCTGGCTGTCCCATTCACCATCTGCACCAGCTTGACCGGGTTGGACAGCAGCCCGCTGTGCACGACCCCTTTCAGTACCTGCGCCAGCAGGAAGTCGTCCCGCTGGATGCGCTGCAGGTCAGAACCAGTGCCGATGTTCTCCCGGGTCCGCCAGAATTCCAGGAATGTGACGCCGTTGATGTGATGCTGTCCAGCAGTGAGCCGCAGCCCGGAGTTGGCATTGTTGACGGTGAACGGCAGGCACACGTTGACGCCGCCGATGTCGTTCACAATCCTGATCAGGCCCAGGTAGCTGAGCTCGATGAAATGGTCGATGCGGATCCCGGTCTGGTGCTCGACCGTCTTCCACAGGCAGGCCGGCCCGCCATAGGACAGGGTGGCGCCGATCTGCTCGATCGAGCCGGGGCTGGCTTGCTGCCCCGGCCAGCTGGTGCCGCCACCCGACCCGCGGGTGCACCCGTACACCGGGACGATGGTGTCCCGCGGGATGTTCATCACGGTCACCTGATGGCGGCCAGGGGAGATGTGCACGATCATGAGCGTTTCGGCGACCGCGTCCCCATAATCGTTGCCAACATGCCAGGCATGCTTCTGCTGGCTGGTGATCCCGGCGACACTGCCCGAACCGAAGACGAGCAGGTTCAGCGCGCCGGTGTAGCGGGGGGGCCGCTTCCCCAGGCCAGTCACCGTGACCCGGTGAATGCTGTTCCAGATTGACCGGTATTTCAGGTAGCCCCCCACCACGGCGCCAACCAGCAGCACCACCGCCGTCGAGGCAGCGATGATGGCGATCGTCCGGCGGGTTGAGCGCGGCCGGGGCTCGTCCGGCGCGTTCCCGCCTGGTGCCGCGCTGCCTGGTATGCCCGAGCCAGGCGGCGGGTTGCCTGGTGAGTCCCAGCCAGGTACCTCGCTGCCGGATATGCCCCAGCCCGGTAGCGGGCTGCCTGGTGAGTTCCCGCCCGGCGCCGCGCTGCTGGGGGTGCTGCTGCCCGGTGCGCTGTCCGGCATGCCTGCGCCGGACGCAGCCGCGCCCGGCGGGGGCTGGCCTGTCCCGGGACTGGCGGCTCGCTGCCCGCCGAAGGCATGCGAGCCTCGCCCAGGTGAGCCCGCCCCCTGCTGTCCGCGGGTGCTCACTGGGCATCGCCGCCAGTCAACTGAGCCAGCCTGATATCCCGCTCCCTGGGCCACGGCCACCCTGGCGGGCATACTGCCCGGTGGGGGAAGGGGCCGTCTTGCCTTCCCTCATTGCGCAACTAGGCAGGTATGAGCTTAGCGTCCTAACCGGCGGCACTCTGCCCAAAGCCACGGCTGGGGATCAACGCCCCCGCCTGCGGTGCCGGCCACACGCCGGCCGGCCAGCCAAGGGCGCCACCCTGCCTGCCCGGCAGGACCGGTGCAGGCGGGTGGCGCCGCGCATGATTAGCCGTTCGCGCCGCAGACCGGCCAGGCACCGATGCCCTGGCCAGCCAGGACGCGGTTGGCCACCGCCATCTGCTGGGCTGGGGTGGCCTGGTTCGCCGAGGACGCGTACTGGCCGCCGCCGTAGGCGTCCCAGGTGCCCTGGGTGAACTGGAGCCCGCCATAGAAACCGTTGCCGGTGTTGGCGCCCCAGTTGCCGCCCGACTCGCAGGCAGCGACGGCCCCCCAGTTCACGCCACCGGACGAGGCCGGGACCGGCCCGGTGGAGGTCACCGGCGCGGGCGCCTGGCCGCTGCTGGCGGGTGCCGCTGCGGCCGCGGCCGCCTCGGCCCGCGCCGCACGGGCCAGCCAGACCCGGACTAGGGGCTTGCCCGGCAGTCGCAGCTGCTGGCCCACGCTGATCAGGCTCGGGTTCGGCACCTGACGGCGGTTGGCCCACCAGATGGCGGGCCAGTCGGCCGACCGGCCGTATTCGTGGGCGGCGATCTGCGACAGGGTGTCGCCCGGCCGGACCCGGTAACTGCTGGCGCTGTGGTGGGCCGCCGCTGGATGCAGCGAAATCGTGACCACCATCAGGGCCTTCGCGAGCCCGGCCACTGGGATACTGGACATGTCGGGGTTCCTCCTAAGGGTCAGTCCGACAAAAGGTCCCGGCCGCGTGCTGCAACACCTGGCCGGGACCGTTTTTTTAGCTAGTTCGCGGTACGCGTGACGACTATCTCGTGCCCCCCTTCGGAAGGCATGCAGTGGAACATCACGGTGCGCTCTCCTTCGGCTGGTACGCCGCTAGCTATCCCGTGAGGATAAGGCCATTCTTAGCCATGGTGCTGATTTGGGGTCCTGGCAACAGCGTTTACTCGCCATTATGGTGTAACACAGCTTCACTAGTGTGAAAGCAGATGAAGATGAGGCGCTGATTCCGCGCTCGGGATGTGGGACATCACACATTTTGCTACTCAAAGTGAGCACGTGGATACAGAAAGCCATAAA
>Ga0306923_10003089_pt1 | contig 15531 bp, 18 predicted proteins | sample sta12Can44000108_FD_203841 | JGI IMG/M metagenome (GOLD analysis project Ga0306923, IMG submission 203841) | Lab enrichment of tropical soil microbial communities from Luquillo Experimental Forest, Puerto Rico - statanox.12C.anox.44.000.108 (v2)... | ecosystem: Environmental > Terrestrial >... | reverse complement strand
TCCCGCAACGATGTGGGCCGGTTCATCATAGGTCAGCGATTGGGTCTTGATGAACCAGAACGATTGCAGCGCAAAGAGCATGAGTAGGGCAGCAGGGATCCACTGCCAGCGCCGAACACGAGGTTGCTGGGATGTAGACTTTTCCTCCACCTTGGCAGTCACGATTATAGGAGGCATGTCACCAGCTCAATAGCGGCGCACCGTCGATGTTGCTGCCGCCGACAACAAGGACATGGCGCTTAGCAGCGCGCTCTTGAACCTCGCGGAGGCCAGGCCGCGAGGCGCGCTCCATCAGCTGCATAGCGCAGAAATATCCATCGCAGGGCCGAAGTCGATGCCGAAATGGTCTCGCAGGCAGCGGCTCACTTCCAATTCGCCACACAGCTGGCTCTCCGTCCGCGCCCCGTCATGGGTCACAATCAAGCGCATGCCAGAGAGTGTGACTCTCCCCGTCGGTGTCGCCCTGGTGCAGACGCGATTCTGGGTGAAATGCGAATCAGCAGAACTCTGGTGAAACTCGCACATGCGTTCATAGTCGCTGAGTTGGCGCGGCACATCACGGAAGCGGTATAGCGCAACTTCCCCGTCTTTGTCTGAGCGCATCAACTGCCATTCATCGCCATCCTGCATCAGGAAGTAGTGATGCGCGTTTGAGGTTTCTGATCCTCCAGCGTGAAACGGCAGAGGATTGAGGAATGACTCGCCGAAGCCCACATCTGCGAGCCACGGCTCATCAAGATCTACTTTGAGCAGCATATGGTCGAAGTCCGGACCGAAACCGTCTCCTTGGTGGCGCACGCGCGCCGAAAGCATCTGAACAAAATAACCAAGTTCAGTCAGCAGCGCCGCAAACAAGCCGTTCAGCTCATAACAAAACCCGCCCCGGCGTTGAACAATGATCTTCTGGTAAAGAAGAGGCAGACTGAGGCGAATGGGATTCCCCAGTGCGATGTCGAGGTTTTCAAACGGAATAGTGAAGAGGTGCTGTCGATGCAGCTCGCGCAGCGCTGTGGCCGAAGGTTTGCCTGGGCCGGTGTACTCAATACGGTTCAGGTAGGTCCTGACATCCATGGCTAGACCGGCAGTTCTTCCTGCAGCCAGCCCGCCTGCTGGAGCTTGGGCTCCGCCGTCAAATCGAGCACCAGGTTCTCCAGCACCAGCCTCTTGCTTGGAGGATTGGACCGCAAAGCCAAATCGGCGCGGGCCACCCGGCGGATCGCGGCAGTCAACTCGCGCCGCGACTTGTAGCGCCGCGCTTGGCGAATGACATCTTCGGCGGCGAACGGCGGGATGCGGAAACCTTGCCACAATGCCTGCCACAGAGTGCGCGAATCGCGGACATTGCGTTCAAGGATCACCAGCATCTGCCGGAAGGTGCGCGATAACATGTACACGTGGCTGATCGCCGCCTCATCGCCATCGCCGGCGCGTAGGATCGCATCAAGCACGCCCAGAGCCCGGGTGCGATCGCGGCTGGAGATCGCATCGGTCAGTTCATAAAATGACCTCTGCTTCGCTGCCAGGACCATCGTCTCGACCTCGCCGAGGGTAATGCGCTTCTTCCCGCCGACGAAAAGAATCAGCTTCTCCAGTTCGTTGGCCACCATCATCATGTCGCCGCCAAGCGAGTCCACGAGTTCACGGGCGGCATCGCTGTCGAGCCTGACGCCCTCAGCATCAGCAGTAGCGATTGCCCATTTCACCGCGTCGCTCTCCTCCACGCGCGCGAATTCCAGAATCGTGCAGTATTCGCCGAGAGTTTCGCGGATGCGTTGGTACCGCTCTCTGTCCGTCAGCTCCATACGTCGGACATCCGCCGGAATGCTTACATGGTCGGCGACAAAGATGAGAATGGCGTCGGGATTTGGGTTCTTGAAATAATCCTCGATAGCGGAGAACTCGGCATCATGTTTGCCGCGGCCATAAAGACTCTTCACGCCGCGAATGAAAAACACCTGGAACGGCGCCATGAGCGAGGGTGTCCGCGCCTGGTCCAGCACTTGCTGCAACTCGACCTCCGCCAAGTCCAGGTCATAAAGACTCAGTTCGCGGATGTCGGCCGGTACCAGGTGCTGCAGAATCGCTTCCCGGCAGCGCTTGCGAAAGAACGCCTCATCACCGATAAAGACGTAACCGGGAGCCAGCTTGCGCGCTTTCACCTCCGCGACGAAGCGATCGGACGCGGCGAAGCTGCGCATTAATAGGCCTCCAGCAAGTTGCTCACCAGGCTCTGGGAAAAATCGGTCGCGACTCTTTGCACCGCTGGACTCTCCTCTGAGAAGAAGCTGGACGGATTGGTAGACAACTCATATTGCTCGCGAAAGAAGTAGTTGGGGTTCTCCCACAGCACCTTTCCCTTGTTGTTAACCAGGGATACCCTCATGCTGATCACGATCATAGACGACGAGATTCGCCCGGTGACGGAATCATAAGTCAGTGGTGCCGTCGCGGCTCCCGTCACGATCCCGTTCAAAGTCGCATCCGCCGAGCCGTCGTTGGTGGTGACAACACGATAATTGGTGCGGCTGCGCAGCTCACGAACCACGGCCGCGGTAAGCGTTTCCGATACATGATAGGTCTGGGTCATATTGACGAATGCGGGCACGTACAACGTGTCTAGGTCGGCAGGCAGGCGTACTGCCTTGCCGCCCGTGTGATACCCGCAACCCGCCGAAGCGGACAGGATCAGAACTGCGATAAGTCCTGCGAACCAGGCTTGGAATTCGGACGTTCTCACTGCACGGTTCCTCGCGGACGAGCGGCAATCATGCTTTCGGCACACTCCACTGCGGTCAGAGCCGCGATGCGAAGATTGTCCGAGGCGGCCCAGATCCAGAGACCCCGGTCATGCTGAGCGTCGCGACGCACCGCAACCTGGATCTGCTCCTGCCCAGCAGCATTCACGTTGCTTGGCGACTCCGCCACGCCATGCAGCAGGTCGACGTGCTCGCCGCCGAGCGCCGCGGCCACAGCCTCAACCGAGACAGGCTTCTCCAACTCAACGTAAAGAGAAAAGCCATGACCATGGAAGATCGGCGCCTGTAGCAGCATCAGCGAAGGCGCCGCAACCTTGCGGTTGACCAAAACTTGAAAGTGCTGTTGGATGCGGCTTTCCACCGATCCCAGCGAAGGTAGTGACTTTTCTCCGTAACGATCAACCACATTGAAGGCCACTTGCGTATCAAACACCGTTTTAGGCAGTTGTTGGAACGAAAGCAGGTTGACGGTTTGTTCGTGCAACTCGTCCATGCCGCGTTTGCCGCGCTCGGAGGCGGGCTCTACGACGGTGGCGATAGATCTGGTCAGGTGTGCGGCCTTGTTCAAGCGCAACAGCAGCAATGCCAGGACTACGGCGGCGGGATGGGCTATGGCAACCGGTGCACCGGCAAAATCGAGCTTTGGCGCGATGCCAAGCTCCCGCTCGACCCAGGGTGAGCGCAACGATACGTCCTTGTTGCCTTCGACAGCATAGGAAAGATCGATGATGTCGCTACCCGCATTGCGGGCCATGGTCCACGCGCTGCGCGTAAAGCTTTCGTCAGAAGCAAAAAAGGTGAAGTCCACATTCTCCAGATGCTCCGGCAGTACGCTCTGAATGAAGGTCGGCTCGTCTCCTACGGCTTCGAGTTGGCCCAGCGATTCCTCGTCATCGAGCAAGCGCACGTCATTGGCGGGAAAGTTGCGATCGCTAAGGACGTCCTTTAGCTCGCGGCCCTTGAGGGTGGCAGCACCCACGATGGCTACCCGAAACATTCCACCCCAGTGTGTTCCTTCGGCGCGCGGCGAGGAAATGCTCTGGTCGTTCTTCATCAGGCGTGCGAGGCCTCATCTTGCGGTGGAGGCGGCGGTACACTGGGCCGCCGGAAGACGAACGAAAGCCGGGCCAGCACCCCCGACAAGATATAGACCATCGCTATTGTGAAGAGTACATACTGCGAGGAAAACCAAATCAGGGCGATGACCAACCCCATCGCTATGATCCAGCGGAAGTTTTGTGGGCGGCCGAGGTTCAAGTCCTTGAAACTGTAGAAACGCCACGTGCTTACCATCAGAAAGGCGATAGCGAACACGAACACGCCCCACCCGATCGAAAGATACCAGTATTGCAACGGCTCTCCCCGGTCCAGGTGGACAACCGCTGCAACCACGCCGGCAGCCGCTGGAATCGGCAGTCCCACAAAATACTTCTTCCCAGGACGGCCTGGGTTGGAGGGCTGGGGATTGGTTTGAATGTTGAACCGCGCCAGGCGAGCTGCGCCCGTCATCAGAAAGATGAAGGTGGCGATCGCCCCGAGTTGTATCACTCGACTTCGCAGATCGGTCTCGCTGACTGGCGGAAGGGCGCGAAATCCCCACATCCATGCCAGAACCGCGGGAGCGACTCCAAAGGCGATCACATCCGCCAGAGAGTCAAGTTCACGTCCGAATGCGCTCACGGTGTTCGTCATGCGGGCAATGCGGCCATCGACGCCATCGAACAAGACCGCAAATCCAATCGCCTTGGCAGCCTGGTCAAAATGCCACGGATCGGCAGCCGTGCCCTGGATGGCCTGAGAGATCGCGTAGTACCCAGCCGCAATGTTGGCGGCCGTTAACATCGACGGCAGGATATACAATCCCTTTCGCGGAGGGCGGCGGTGCCTGGCTTCGGGCTCGCCCAGCGTCTGGTGGTTCATCGCACCTCCGCTACATCCTGCAGGCTTGCCGAGACAGGATAAGGCTGAACCACAGCGAGCAGGCTCGAGCCGCCTTTGACACGATCGCCCACCTTCACCTTCATGCCCGCTTCGGCGTCAAAGATCACATCGCAGCGTGAGCCAAATTTGATGAGACCCACGCGTTCCCCTCGGGCGACATGATCGCCCGTCCTCTTGGTGAAAACAATGCGCCGTGCCAATAGCCCGGCAATCTGTTTGAAGACAACCGTGCCGGCATCGCCTTGCACCGTGACGATGTTCTGTTCATTCTCTGCAGCCGAGACCTCTCCCATAGCATTGCCGAACCTGCCCTTCTTATAGCGCACGTCCGTGATCACACCTGCGATTGGAGAGCGATTGACGTGGACGTTGAAGACATTGAGAAAAATGCTGATTCGCGTCCGCGGAACGCCACCCTCCCGCTCCAGGGATATGTCGGTGACGGTGCCGTCTGCCGGGGAGACGATCGCGCCATCAAGGGCCGGGATATCACGCTCTGGATCGCGAAAAAACCATAGGAAAAAGGCAGCGAGCAGCAGCGGAATGACCGCCAATGCCGGACTAAACCCGCCTAGCAGGAGGGCCACCACGATGAATGCCACGCTGTAATAGATGCCGTCGCGAACCATACTCTACCGCCTGATTATAGAGCTTCAGGCTTGCCAGCGCCTCAGTTCGACGTTCCCAGAATCTCGCGCGCGAGCTCGTCGAAGTGCTGCTGCACTTGCTCATACTTCTCCCCGGTTGCAGGCCCTGAGAAACCGGCGTGAACGGCCCGCACCCGTCCGTTGCGGTCCAGGAAAATTGTGGTGGGATAGGCTCCGAAATCAACCAGTTGGGGCAAGGTCTTCGCGATCTGACCTTCCGCCGTCGTGCCCGACAGGAGCAAAGGAAAGGTGAGGCCATACTTGGCGCGGTAGATCTCAATCAGGCGCTGGTCCCGGCCCTGATCGGCGGTGTACTCGTACGCCAGTGCCACGATCTCCAGTCCTTGCGGGTGATACTTCTTGTAAAGCTTTTCCAGCACCGGGGCCTCGTCGTGGCAGTTGGGACACCAGGTGCCGAAGATGTCGACGATGATTGGCTTGCCTTTGAACTCGCGGCTGTTCTGGTCGAGGGTCCGGCCCGTGGCATCGACGCCAGTGAAACGAAAGGGCTCTTGCGGGTCAGTGACGCGCGTGAGCCTGCCGCCCTGAACATTGGGATCGATGCTAGAAACATCACTGCTGCGAGTGGCAGTGAACGGTGATATGCCACTCGTCCCTGAGCCAATCCTCCCTCGGAGGCTGCCGTCAGGCAAGAACTCGCCGTCGAAAGCCAGCAGGTGAATGCCATCAAAGCGGCTTAGATGAAATCGTGTGCTGCCGTCGGCTTTGAACACGTTGCCGTGCAGGAGCCCGGTGTCGCCGCTGACCGGCTCGAAGATCCCGGTCGCCAAAACCTGCCCTTCTGGGTCAGCCACATTCTGTTGGTAAAACTCGGCTAGCGTAATCCGTTCAGCACCTTGTTGTCCCGGGCGGTGAAATGTCCATTCCCCGCTCAGGCTTGGTCCAGACCACGGCTTCTCAGCAAGGGCCTCGCGATGCGGCACCAGTACGAGAGGAATGTGCACAATGCCCGTACTTGTCTGCCGCGAATATTCGCCCTCCATCCGCCGCGGCGAGACCACGTGCGCGGTCAACGTGCCATCGTAGTAGTCCAGCCGTAGGGTTAGAACTTTACCGTCCCACGCTGCGCTGCTGAATGGTTGACGGTCGGTGTCATTCAGGAGCGTGCCCTCAAGGCGCCCTCCCAGAATCTTCAGGTCGATGCCAAAGTTCGCGGCGCCAGCCGCTGTCTGCATGGAACCATCCCACGTCCCGATGGGAGCCGATGGTTCCTGCGCGAAGGCTGCCAGAGCAGGGTACACCAGTGACACTGCGACAATCATCATCCGCGCCAATAAACCCGCGTGCAGAAATATGGGCAATGTTCTCTCCTCGTGTTACAAAGAGGCTTAAGGACTTAGATTCCGGTGTTCTCGCGAGGATATACGGGACACAGCGCACCTGGCCGTCGGTTGGGATGAATCGCCAGTTAATGAGTTGGGAAAGCGACCTGCAGCCGGGAAGTAGGGGTCTAGCGGGGCGGTAAGGATGCCATCCCTTCCCGCCACGCAGGTAGGTAAACGTCGGTTAAGCGACTGGATGGTCGTTCCGGAACTTCTGCTCCAGGCTCTCCATCTGGTCCTTCAAGCGTAATTTCAATTTCTTCAGACGCACTTCTTCGAGCTTTTCGTCTTCGGTTAAGTATTTCTTTTGGATGAGAGCCTCGAGCTGGAGTGCGTATTGGGAATGTTCTTGAACTAGCTGCCTGAAATGTTCGTTGCTCGCGATAAGCTGGTCGCGCACCTGAGATGCCATTCAGGAGTCCTCCTGGCGTTGTGAGAAGAAAACGCTACCACATGGGCTGGGCTGCTTCAAGGAATTTTGTCACAGGCCTGTAACCTGAGCCGCAGCAGCAGCGCATCCTCGCTAGGATTATGGTAATACTTCCGTCGCCGTCCATCTTGCCTAAATCCAAGCTTTTGATAGAGTCGCAACGCTGCCAGGTTCGATTCCCGCACTTCCAGGAGTACTCCGGTAGCGCCCGCTTCCTCCAGTTGGTGCAGTAACTGCCGCACCAGGTCCGACCCGATACCACGGCGCCGGTCTTCGACGTTCACGGCGATGCTCTCGATCTCCCAGTCGGAGCCCAGAGACCGGGCGATGACAAAACCGTGAATCTGCTGACCAGTCGAGTCCGTCGAGATGAGGGCGATGCATTGCGGGGCTCCCGAGGCAAACAGCTCCTTGTACTGCTGGAGGGTCCAGTGGGCGGCAGTTTGGGTTCGTTGTTCGATGCTGACGATCGAAGGAATGTCGGCGGGCATGGCAGGGCGGATGGGCACAGAGTTCAGTGTTTGGGAGCGGAAAAGATTTCGGCATCGGAGCGCCGGATGTAGTTGGCGTCAGTGGTCTCCGGATCGACTGTCTCGCCTGCCAAGAGCTTGCGCATGCCGATACGGCCAATCTCATCGGCCAGCACGGCTCCGACCAGGTCTACCTCGATGCCGTCCGCTTGCAGCGCCTCCGCCAGCTTTGCGTCCGGCGTGAGAATCGGCGTCGCTAATGCTGCAATATTTGCCTGCAGGACTTCGAGCCTCGCGATGTATTCGCGCAAAGGCCTGGCGCGACCCGCGGCAACGTGATACTCCCCGGCGAAGGCTTCGCCCCGTCCGGCATCGAGGAGCGCAGTTACGGTCTGACCTTCTTGTCCGTAGGTCAGCGCGATCGCCTCCAGCATCGACACGATAGCCAGCGGCTTGTGAAGGACCTCGCATAATGCTTTCACCGTCGAGAGTCCGACCCGTAAGCCCGTAAACGATCCTGGCCCAGAAACCGCTATAAACCCGTCTATATCGGTTTTGTTGACGTTGTGGTTTGCCAGTGCTTCCGCGATGCGTGGCACGAGGACGGCGGAATAGGTTCGGCCTTCCAGAGGAGTGAGCTGCAGGACTTCGAAACGATCAACATCGCCGCGGCAAAGCGCGATGCTTCCCTTTCGGCCCGAACTATCGATGGCAACGAGCAGCATCGTCAGACGCCCACGGGGGCATCCTCTACCAGCTCCAGCAGTACCCCTCCAGCGCTCGAGGGATGCACAAACACGTACATATGCCCACCCGCGCCAATCCTGATTTCGTCCGAGATCAGCCGCGTACCGCCCGCCTTCAGGCGCTCCACTGTGCCCGACAAATCGCTGACGTGCAATGCCACATGATGCAGGCCCTCACCGCGCTTATTGAGGAACTTGGCAATCGCCGACTCGGGAGAGGTCGGCTCGAGCAATTCGATGCGGCTCTCCCCCACCGGGACCATGGCCAGCCGCACTTTCTCGGTCTCCACCGTTTCTTCCGGCATCACTTTCAGACCAAGCTTCTCGTAGAACTTTTTCGCTTCCGCCAGCGACTTCACTGCGATTCCCAGATGGTCAATTGTGCTCATGCGCGTTTCCCCAGCTCCCCAATGAGCTCCTCCACCAGAGAATACGGGTCGCGCTTGTGTTCGGCAACCTCAGTAGCATAACGTTCGGCATCGCCGTTGCTGAGGTAGCTGGTAATCACGCGCTGATAAAGGGCATCCCGCAGCATGTCGGCGATGCGGTCGCGCCAGTTCTCGATGCGACGCCCGCGAGTGCGATCCGACTTCTCCGAGAATTGCCGGTAGTTTTCGACCGCCAGCAGGAGGTCCGGAATACCAGTGCCCTCATGCGCGATGGTCTTAACGATAGGAGGCATCCAGTTGTCCTTGCGCATGGCGAGCGCTTGCATAGCGCGAATCTCGCGCTCCACCCGTTCTGCGCCATCGCGGTCAGCCTTGTTGATCACGAAGACGTCGGCAATCTCCATGATGCCGGCCTTGATCGTCTGTACGTCATCGCCCATCCCGGGTACCAGTACGACAACCGTAACGTCGGCCAGCCGGACAACATCCACCTCATCCTGGCCGACACCGACCGTCTCGATGATCACGAGATCGCGGCCGCTGGCGTCAAGGACCGTGGTCACATCAGCTGTCGTCGCAGCCAGTCCGCCGAGAGACCCGCGCGTCGCCATGCTGCGGATGTAGATGCCGGGATCGGCGTGATGCGACTGCATGCGAATGCGATCACCGAGAATGGCACCCCCGCTGAACGGGCTGGTTGGATCGACAGCAACAATCCCTATGGTTTTGTCCTGCTTGCGATAGTGGCGGGCTAACTGATCGACCAGGGTGCTCTTGCCCGCCCCCGGAGCGCCCGTCATGCCCAGCAGAAGACTCTTGCCGGTGTAAGGGAACAGGATCTTGAGCAGCTTTGTCGACTCTGGAGAGCGGTTCTCCACCATGGAGACGGCGCGCGCCAGGGCGCGCGGTTCGCCTGCCCGAATGCGACGCACCAGTTCCTGGAGATGAGGAGTCGCGGTCACCGTGGGTTGCCTAATCCTTGAGTATCTGCCTCGCGATCACCAGGCGCTGAATCTCGCTCGTGCCTTCGCCGATGGTGCACAGTTTCACGTCGCGATAGAACTTCTCGGCAGGATAATCCTTGATGAAACCGTAGCCGCCATGAATTTGCACGCCTTCGTTGGCGCAGCGCACCGCCACTTCGCTGGCATAGAGTTTCGCCATCGAGGATTCGAGAGTCGTTTTCAAGCCTGCATCTTTCATTGCCGCCGCGCGCTGGGTGAGCAGCCGTGCAGCATCGATTTCTGTCGCCATGTCGGCCAGCTTCCAGGCGATGGCCTGAAATTCGCTGATCGCCTTGCCAAACTGCTTGCGCTCCTTGGAGTACTTGAGAGCTGCCTCGTAGGCCCCTTGTGCCATTCCCAGTCCCAAGGCGGCAATGGAAATGCGCCCTCCATCGAGAATGCGCATAGCGTCGATGAAGCCATCGCCTTCTTTGCCTAACAGGTTCTCGGCGGGAACTTCGCAATCTTCAAAAATCAGTTCTGCCGTGTCGCTGGCGCGGAGGCCAAGCTTGTTCTCCTTCTTGCCGGGCCGAAATCCCTTTGTGCTTTTCTCCACCACAAAAGCTGACAGCCCGTGCGTGTGCGCGGTCTTGTCGGTCACGGCGATCACCACCACGACGTCGGCGTAGTGTCCGTTGGTGCAAAAAGTTTTGGCACCGTTGAGTATCCACCTGTCGCGCTTGCGAACGGCGGTGCAGCGTGCGCCGCCCGCATCGGAACCTGAGCCGGGTTCCGTCAGTGCCCACGCGCCGATGAACTCTCCGGTTGCCAGCTTCGCAATGTACTTCTGCTTCTGCTCCTCGTTGCCAGCCGTGAAGATATGGTTGGAGCAAAGCGATGTGTGGGCCGCTACGATGATGCCCACGGAGCCGTCAACACGCGAGAGTTCCTCGATCGCGGTAATGTACTCGAGGTACCCCATGCCTGCGCCGCCGTATTCGGCGGGGAAAACCATACCCAGCAGACCCAGCCGGCCCAGTTCCTTCACCGTTCCCAGGGGAAACTCGCAAGCTTCGTCCCATTTCATGACGTGGGGAGCAATTTCGCGCTCGGCGAATTCGCGCACCATCTTTCTTAGCTGGAGTTGCTCCTCGGATAGCTGAAAGTCCAAGCGGGTTCTCCTGTGATCGACACGCGATATGCGCACAGCAATGCCAGCGCATCGAGTCAAAACACACGATTATGACACAGCGCTGAGGTTGGAAACTGGCTACGCTAGTACATCGTCCAAATTGTTCTTTATATTATTGTGAATTTCGGCTAGAGCGGGGACATGCCGAGAGTCGCTCCCGCTGTCTCACTCGATTCGACGATGAAAGCTGCGCTCGATCGACTGGTGCAATCGCCCTCCACTCCGCAGGGTTTGGTGCAACGTAGCCGGATTATTTTGGCGGCAGCTGCCGGCAAGAGCAATCAGCAAATCGCTGGCGAACTGCAACTGCCGGAAGTAACCTTCAGTAAATGGCGCCGTGGTTTTGTCAGCCGAGGACTGGAGGGTCTCGAAGATGCACCCCGTTCCGGCCGACCGGTAAAACATGGCCCGGAGATCGTGCAGCAGGTGCAAAACCGATCCTGCCAACAACCGCAATACTACAGCCGCTGGAGTGTAGGAACGCTAGCCAAGGACTTGAAGTTGCCGCGCAGCACGGTGCACCAAATCCTGGTGGCTTCGAACCTACAACCGCATCGCATTCGCACCTTTACTTTCAGCCCAGATCCCGATTTTGAAGCCAAGCTGCTGGATATTGTCGGCCTGTATTTGAATCCGCCGCAAAATGCCCTGGTGTTGTGTCGATGAAAAGACAGGGATTCAGGCGCTGACCGTACTCAGCCCTTGCTGCCCTTGCGTGCCAAGAAACCGCGGAGCTGGACCAACGAGTATGTCCGCCACGGCACGCAGACTCTACTGGCGGCTCTCGAGATTGCCAGCGGCCAAGTGATGGCCCACGTCAAGCAACGCCGCACCTCGGTTAATTTCCTGCGCTTCCTCAAGGATGTGATCGAAGCTTTCCCTGGACGCGAGCTACACATGATTCTCGACAATCTCAACATTCACAAAAACGAAACGGCACGCCGCTGGTTGAAGCGGCATCCTCGCGTGCACTTCCATTACACCCCGACCCATACTTCTTGGGTCAACCTGGTGGAATGTTTCTTCAGCATTTTGGGCAAGCAGGCGCTATCGCAAAGCGTCCACACCTCGAAACATCAGCTGAAGGAGTTTCTCTTGAACTACATCGCGCGCAACAACCAGAATCCCCGGCCCTTTGTGTGGACCAAAGGACCCGAGAAGCTGCAGCGTATTATCGAAGCGACGAAAGAATATCAAGCGGCGCACCCACGCAAACCGAGGAGACGTCGCGCCACCCGCAATAATACAAAGAACTAACTGGACGTTGTACTAGTTCGATTTTGATTGGTCCCAAGGGACAATCGGCTGTTTTATAACAGGTAACTGGAATTTCGTCGTTGCTCACGAGCGACCTGGAATCAGATTGAGGTCAAAATCCGCCCTCGCCAGAGATGCAGCCGCACATTGCTCCAACGCAACGACAGCATTGCGCTGCCCTGGCGATCCTTTGAACCGTCCTGACATGGCGTGGCCAATCTTTCGGGGCTGCCACGGCAGGTCATGACATTCGTCCTCCAGCATGGCTCAGGACGCCCAGCCTGGGCCGTCGCTGTCTCTTAGCCGTTGATCGCGGATACGTCTTCCTGCCGCCATCGTCCAGCGCCCCAAAATGCCACATAGCTGTAATTGTTCCGGCGCAACGACGGCAATTCGCAAAATTACCGAGCGCGGCCTCACGCATGGCACCAAAGCACCACCGAAGAGGAACTGACGATGGAGAGCCGGACTTCCGCCCAATTCGTGGGGCGTTTGCACAACTGCCGGGATCGAGCCATTCGTCCGTAGTGCGATTCGGTATCTGCCTGCATATCGAGGAAGGCAGGCTCGAAATCCGTGCCTGTCATCTTGTGCTAGAGACCATTCCATGCCCCGATTGTCACCCCGGAGAAAGTTACTTTTGCCGGAGTTTCGTCCCCAATCTTGGGGAGAGCGCACGGCAGTCCCGCCAGCTTTCAAGTAAACACTCGCAGTTTCGCGATGGATGCCGGTGGCTGCATGAATCCGCCTCGGTGACCACCCAGCCGTCCTAGAGCTAAGACTTGTTGTCTCTTTTCGTCTTTCAAGACATCGGCTATGCCGAAGAGGGGTACAAGCCCTTGCTCGGAGTCAATGTCCGGGTGTGGCTCCCGCTGGCGAGTTTTGACCGATTACTCAGGCAAGCAGGAACTTGGGCAAATGAAACCGTTGTCCATCGCGTTTTTGGATCCATAATGTAGCGATGCACGGCTCAAGTTCACGCTTTTCTCCGTCCTTCCCCCTAAGTATTGTGCTGGGTCTGTTGTTAATCGGCATTGGCGGGCGAGCGGTCTACCATCAATTCCAGACAAAATCCGGCAACACCTACGCTAAAATCAGCACAGCTCTGCTCTGCAAAATTCATCCTCCGGCCTCAGCCGCTGTGTCCGAGAAGCCACCTGATAATCGGCCGGAAGGCTTCGCTTTGTTGAGCGGAGCCACCCTGAACCTGACGGGACCTCCCAAGGCTGCTATCGATCAGACGGTAGTAGTGGACTTGTGTGTCCAAGCCAATGCCGAACTGCCAGACTCGAAGCGTGAGGCGTTGAGAAGTCACCTGCTCGTCCGACTGTCTGCCGTCGGACTGCAGATCGCACCACCGGGCAAAATTCCAACCGTAGCCTCGGACAGCTGCCTGGGAACAGCGGCTTGGACGGTGCGGGCGAACACTCCAGGGCGCTACACGGCGATCCTGTTTCCAGAATCGACAGACCATCAACCAAGTAACCGGGCCGCGGCGCTGTCGAAACCGCAATGGGACTTCTCTCTCGAACAACCAGCGCAGTTGAACATTCAATTTCAACCTAAGTGGACCGATTATCTGGAAAAATCCTGGGGCATGGTCTCCACTGTCCTGGGTACTGTCTTGGTTTTCACGCAGGTGATGCTGAACTTGCGACAGCGCAAGAAAGCCGCGCCGTAACGGGCCGGAGCACCCATCAGGATGCGACAAGCTAATCGGACGGGCATGGCCGCGAGCAGGTACACATCGGTTGGCGGCCCGGTCTGGTGTATCTCCGTTGTGTCCTCAGTACGAATCGCACTCTGCCGTCCGGCTCGGTGATCTCGGTGGTCGGTGTAGGCGGGAAAGGACGCTTTCACGGCCTTGCGGTATCGGGTCGAGTGCCAGGCCAACCAGCTCTCCGGCTGAGATGGACGGGTCGAATAAAATCTGGCGAGCGGTAGATCATCCGACGCCGTGGAGTAGAATCTGACCCAGGAGAATGCGCCATGGGCAGCAAAGAGTACGTGAACCCGTTCATAGATGTGCATAGAAAGGCCAAAGCTCTTAAGGACCGAGCCCTCGAAGAGTCGAAGAAAGATGAGGAGATTCGCAACCAAAGACTGATCGAAGAGGCCAAATCCGCCCTCGACAAAGGAACCGGCTAGGTGCTTTGGAAAGGCCGCAGGTGCGAGCCTGGTGACCTGTGCAGCCTGCCGAGACTGCCCGTTAGAGTCAACAACAAACTTCAGGTGTCCTAGTGTCAAGCTGGAAAGTGAGTAACCCGACCATCAAGCTCGCGGCTATGGGCGTTCCAGGCCCATTAAGATAGGTCCGATCCCGCGATGGGCATCGCGTTGCTGCCTTTTGTACCAAAAATACTGTGCGAAAAACATACTTGACAGCCCGCGCAGCCTGTTGCAGATTTCAATAGGAACAACACGCCTTTCCCGGTTCCACTCTCGCTCCGTGCACACCTCCAACCAGGATTTCGTATGGAGGACCCATATATGAAATCGATGGCTAAGACTCTGTCGCTGTTAGCGCTGGCTTCGATCGTGCCCGGCTTCAGCCAGGCCGAAGTCTCGAACTTTCACCACATCGTGATTATCTATCAGGAGAATCGCACTCCGGACAACCTTTTTCAGGGCTTGTGCGGCACTAACCGCAGCAAATGCCCAACTCCCTATGATCTACAGAACTTTGGCACCGATAACAACGGTCACAAGGTTCGGCTGACTCAAGTTCCGCTCGGGAGTCCCTTTGATCCGGACCATAGCCATCGCGGCTTCGTCAAGCTGTGCAATTTAGACACCACAACCAATGAGTGCAGGATGAACGGCCTCAGCAGCACCGGCTGCAGCACCAACAAATGTTCGTTTGAATACGTGAACCCTGCTGACGTTGCGCCCTATGTCACCATGGCACAGCAGTATGGCTGGGCAAATCTCATGTTTCAGACAAACCAGGGACCCAGCGCGCCTTCGCACCAATTCATCTTTGCGGGAACATCTGCCCCTGAAGCAGGCGACGATAATGCAGCCACATTCGTCGCTGAGAACCCGAGCGGCTTGGGATGCCTGGCGCCCTTGAACTCAGTCTATAAGTTGATTTCTCCGCAAACCGCGCCTAACGAGTTCAACCTGATCAATAATCCTCTCGGTACGGTGTGCTTTTCTCATGACACCATGGCCACACTGCTTGACCAGCACACCCCGAAACTCAGTTGGAAATATTACACACCTGGCTCCAACAGCATCTGGACCGCACCAAACTGGATTCGGGAAATCTGTGAGCCCAACAGCAATTACACCCAGTGCACCGGTCTGGAATGGAAGGACAATGTCGACCTTGTACCAGCAGATGTATTGACCGACATCGGTGCCTGCAAACTTCGGAATGTGATCTGGGTCATTCCGACGGGACAGAACTCCGA
>Ga0306923_10003088_pt1 | contig 15531 bp, 14 predicted proteins | sample sta12Can44000108_FD_203841 | JGI IMG/M metagenome (GOLD analysis project Ga0306923, IMG submission 203841) | Lab enrichment of tropical soil microbial communities from Luquillo Experimental Forest, Puerto Rico - statanox.12C.anox.44.000.108 (v2)... | ecosystem: Environmental > Terrestrial >... | reverse complement strand
AACGCGAAGCTCGTGCTGCATCAGCCCTAAGCCATCCCAAAATCGCACTGTCTACGACATCGCCGAGGATGCTAGCCGTGTGTTCATGGCCTTAGCTGCTGTCGCCTGCTTTGTGCGCGCGCGGGCCGCCGCGAACGGTCGGGCCGAAAAAGGCCAAGAAAGTCAATGAGCGTCTTCCGCCCCAGCCCGCATACTCGCCATCTGCCCACCAGCCGGACTGGAAGAATTCTTTCGAGAAGTGGGGATTCCCGTTGCAACCCGCACGACGCCGCCTCCGAAGCTGAGCGACGAGCAACAGGCAGCGTTCATGAAAAAGGTGCTGGAGCTTTCACCGAGTATCGAACCGAGATGTTTCCTTCGACTCGGGTCGATGGCCAGGGCGCCAGTTTGAGTACTTTTTCCGCGACACATAGAGCCGAAGCGATCGGGTCACGGTGTAATTGCCGCGACCCAAAACCTTGAATTGATTTTTTAGTCGGCGTTCCGTTCTTGTGGCCCTTACCTCAGGAGTTCTTCAAGAGCGCGCAATGGGCGTTATACGACCAAGTGGGATTGTTTTCGAGTATCCAAACAGAAGGACGGTTGCGTTAAAACGCCGCATCATCGATAAATAGCAGGCGACTAGTGTTACCTAATGTCTCAGTACATTAGTGCTCCGGTCAGATTATGCCCAACTTGACATATTGATTACTGACGAGTTGCCCGACTATGCGCCCTGAGCTAATGACTTCGAAGTGACATGCAGTATTTTCAATTCGCCGTCCTGGTTGCGAACAGACGTGAAGGCGCTCACCAGCTCACCGACTCTGGAGCTGTCGATGTAGTTGATGTCAGCTAAGTTCAGAAGTATTTTCTTCCGACCCTTTTCCAACAGATCTTTAAACTGTCTCGCGCAAAATCGAGCTGCCTTCGCCGAGTGACTTTGACGTGCTGTTTCTCATTCCCGAACTATGAGTTGCACAGGTATGTTTTCCCTTGCTTGTGAGTGCCCTCACTTTAGTTGCCGTGGGATTGGGCGACTTTTGGCCTCCTCACGCGCGGGCCTGGTGCAGGTTCACTTGCGGGTGCCGTGAAATTCGAAGATCATCTCGCTGCCGTCCTGCGTTGTTATTACTGACCTTGTTTTAATGTGGCTTGCGTCAGGGAGGTTGAAGGTCACGTCTTCGGTGACAGGCTTGCCCTCCCACGATGTCGGATAAGGCTCGAACTGAATCTTGCGATCACTCAACCACTGGCCTTTGTGATCGTGAACCTCGCCCATCGACGTGACGCACATATAGTGAACCGCCTTCCCAGGGGAGTCGATGCGACCAGCGCCGACTCGGCAATGAACGCGCTTGGTTGTCGATCGAAAATCAGCTGAGGAAGATTGGCGGCAGTGGCGAAAGCCCTCGCCGATGCCAAAGTCAATATTGTTGCTATTCTGGCCGTCACCGCCGGGCCAGTCAATGTTTAGCGTCTTCATTTCGAAAGCTCACCATTAATCTGTGGTGTCTGTTCGCCAATTTTCGCCGAATAGATGATGAATTTGAACGGATCCGTGTTCTGATTCTTTTCCATCAGTTTCAGATAGACGAACCGCTTGGCCCGCTTCAGAGCTTCGCTGTTGGGGTATTTTGGCTCAGCGGCTTCGATCAGTTCCGCTGCCAATGCATATCTCCCGTCTGCGGCGAGGCGGTCGGCTGCACTTACAATTTGCGCTTCCGATGCGCCCAGATAGTCAACGAGAAGTTCGGCCCGATCTATCCGGCTGAGATGAGCCAGTCCCTGAAGATTCGCCTCCCAGTACCCGACGTTTTGATCGTAAACTCTGTCGATCACATGCTCGCGCAGGATGTAATAAGGTTGATAGACATCGGGCTGACTGGCCAGCAGATCCGGCGGGATGAGGTTTGATTCATGGATGGCCGCCCGCTCATCACCGCGGCGGATAGCCGTGAGCACCTGGTCTCGCAACCATGACAAATCGGTTTTCAGATGGCTGAGAATCAGCGGCGAGCTAAAGTTACGCGTCAGCGGCTCGTGTCCGTGCAACAGGTACTGCGGATTTCTACCCACGATCACGTCGATCGCATCGAATAGTCCCTGCAAGTCACCATCCTCATCAAATGGCGCCCCCAGATAAGGCATGATGACATCCCCCATAAACATCACTCTTTCGTCGGGAAGATAAATCAGCATAGCGTCGTGGGTTTCACCCCCTCTAGCCGGAATCAACTCGAACTTCGACCCACCAATGGTCAGGTCCGTCCGATTGTCGATGGCAACGTCTGGTTTGTAGCTCAGAAACTCCTCAGGACTGAATCGCTCTCCGAAGAACTGTTTCCCAAAGACCCCTGGCCCGTTGGATTGCTTTTCGAACTCTTCCTGATAGTTGCCTCGCCCATAAAACTTGGGACGAGGGTTCAGACCGCGGAAATAGGAATGGCCGCCGACATGGTCCCAGTGGGCATGAGTAACGAGCACGGTCGTCAGCGGCGGCAGTCCCGGAGCGTAGGCCTGCAGCGCTTCAAACGCACCTTTTGCGAAATCCGGGCGCGTGCCTGCGTCAATGCTGATGAGCTGATGCCCGTCCTTGGAAACCACGAAGTAGTATTCCGTGAATTCGAAGCCGGTCAGCACGTAAACACGACCGGGAACGATCTCCCTGATGCGTCGCGGTGCAAACGCATGACCCGCCACTCTCTCTTCTGAAAACGGTGTTGCGAGGGTAATCGGTTTATCGAAATCGGGATAGCCGCTGCGCTGCAGGTACTGCTGGGCCTTTGCAGCGTCGCCATCTTTCAGCGCGAGTTTGCCGAGATGATAGTAGACTTCGCGCAGCCACGCCGAATGAGGTGCTTTGTCTGGGTGCTCCGCACACCAGGTCAGTTCATCCTGCGCAGCCTTTTGCTGGTGAAAGAAGCCGGGAAGCTCGGAATAGACGACGCCGACTATCCAGTTCACGACGAAAGCCTGCCCGCCTGAGAGCTGCTTCGCTTGATTGAGGATGGCAATCGTGTCATTCACGTACCCGTAGCGCTTCACAAGCGGCACTCTGGATGCATTCTGAGCGCGCAGCAGGCCAATGATTGCCAAATTCAAAGACTTTTGGACCGGCGTCAACTGTGGCTCGAATTCCTTGAGACGCGCGCTGAAAAACTCCGCTCCCTCATCCTGCAAATTCGAATTCGCAAACTCAGTCATCAGAATGAACATCAGCTCCGGGTCCTTTGGCGGGGCGACACGGTTTACGGCCTTGAGGTACTCCAGCTCCGGGCTATGCAGCTTCGCGGAACGCTTGTCGGTGCTGCGAAAAACAACAGCGGCCACAACGATCAGCAGCAGAACGCCCAGCAATAGACCCATCCACAGAGGGACAGGGGAGATCATGGGCCCTGACTGCCATGGCAAGAGAGGGCGTATGCGCCGATTGCGCAGAAACAGGCCTGCCCACACCAGGACGCCAACCACAACGGGAAAGATGAACCACGGATCTTCCAGTCTTACCTGCGTCGCCGTAGCTCCACCGAGATATCCCGTCAACAAGACAGCGCCAAGAACAGCCGTGCGGGGATAGAGATACGCCCCCAGGCAGATGAGCTCCACAATGCCTATGTACATGACGAGCCCGGCCGGATATCCGAGCCTAACCGTTCCTTCCACGGCGACCGGCAGGTTCAATACCTTGACCATTGCGTCGAAGAGCAAAAAAGCCACTGTGAGAACCGTGATTACGCGTCCTGTCCACAGCCTTGCCTTGGAATCCACTCCGACTTCGTCCTGAGCTTGCATATTGTCTCCTACCGACCAAGTCTCTGGTTAGCCTCTGACTTCAGTGAGCCGTGCACATCTCCTCAGGGTTCGCTCTCGTCCTTCTAAGTGGTAAAGATTCGAGCGACCAGAACAAATGTTAGTGGCGCAGACGGATTGTTCATGAGCTTCCACTCTCGATCCGTACCTAGCTGCTTGGGCCTCCGCGTCCGGTCCGTATCCTATGGCCACCCGACGCCTAGCGCAGGCGCTCGCTGTCTGTAGACTCGACGCACGCGGGTCGTCAGCAGAGAGAGGCCTGAGGGCGGGACGTTCACATACAAGTAACTGGGTGTTAGCAGTGGGTGCTTTTGCAAGGTTATGGGTACTTCAGCAAGCGCGATGTTGACACCCAAATTCCCCAGGTAGAATCCGTTCGTGTTCACACCGACTTTCGACTTCAGCGGCGCGATGAGCTCAACATAGTCGGCATTGGAAAACACGGCGCCTTCGCTGGTTTCGGAGCCGCTTCCTTCTACTTCCTGCCCAGTGGCAGAAACGGTCGATATGCTGACGCATGCCAGCCAAAGAAGTGTACTGAGCGTTGTAATAATCATGAATGTTGCAATTCTCGCCAGACCCAGACATTTAATCAGCCGCTGCTCGCTGCGGGGTTCCTCCAAGGATTTCGATCACCGCTGCACTATACGTCTGCAGTGAGCCGCCTGCGAACTTAAGCGCGGCCAAGCTACGTTGAGCCGCCTCCCAATTGCCGTATCCGCAGGCATCTGTCACTAGCACAGGGATGTAACCCAGATCCATCGCGTGCCGAACTGTCGGCTCAATCCCCACTTCAAGGGCAATGCCGACAATTACGAACGAATTGATACCGCAATCGCGCAGTGCGATGTCGAGATAAGTGCCCTCGAACGCCGACATGGTGATCTTGTCGATCACCGTTTCGGTTGGCACCGGAGCAACCTCGGGCGTGATCGGAAATCCGGGCGCTTCGCGCAAGAACTGCGGCCTGACCTTCTCCACGGTGTCAACTCGCTGCCATTCCATAGCGGTCCGCAACTGCGTCACTCCGGCCACCTCTTTGGGCAGTGACATGTGGCGCGTGAAGAACACGCGGTAACCCGCTTTGCGAGCGGCTTCGAGAACAGAAGCGACGCGGGCCACCACACGAGCACCATCTGCAATTTGGGAAACAATACCGACCTGCATGTCGTAGACGATCAAGACTGTGCGTTGCGGGTGGCACACCTCCGCCAAGGTGAAAGGTATCTCGAGTCCAAACGCGTGCTCCATGTTATTGAATCCCCTGGGTGACAGCGGGTACGTTTGTGCGGTCGTAAGGTTCGTTCGAGTCCACTTTCGAGTTAAGCAGGACTAAGATCGGCAAAGGCACTTGCACCGGGATGAAGAACCACTCCAGGAAGCCGGCCCTGGTGAGAGGGAAGTCGTCGGTGTATCGTTGCGCAGCCTCGACGCTTTCTACCTCAAAGACGATTACCACGCCAAGCTCGTCGGCACGGGCGTAATTCTCGCGTACAATTCCGGCTTTCCATAACCTCCAGACATTGGCCACTTCCTCAGGAAGGTAAGGTTCGATGGTTTCGTACGTTACTCCTGGCTTCATGCGGTCATAAGCGATAACCTTCATTGTTCGTTTCCTCTCACTAGATCCTTTCCTGGACCTCTCCCTCTGGAACAACTGATAGAGCAGTCGGCCGAGTGAGTCATCTGTCTGAGGTTCGTCACACACATTTCGCTCCGATGTTTCTAGGGATCGGCTCTTCGACGCGCCTTCTCGCGGCTGATCGGGTCCGAGTGTAGGGCGAGCAGCGACTCAACTCGACCCCGTCAGTCTCGCAAGCTGCGAGAAAGCACACTGACTTCTTCAGATCTCTCACCGCAGATTGACGAAGATTTTCTGGGCCATATGCCCCCCTTTGGAAACTCTGTGCACCCATATCCGCAGAACCTCGAACGTGAAAAGGGCAAATCGACCCGAAACGTGAAATTCAGGTGTGTCACCAGAAGAGACAATACCACCCCATTCCTGCATGGTCTTGAATATACTGGCTGTGATTATTAGGTTCGCTCAAGACAGGAGGTTGCTGTGTTGATCCATCTGACTCCTGGAGCGCTGGTTTGGCCTGCTGCCATGATCGTGTGGGGGCCAGAGTTCACAACCGCCGGTCATCGCCATCACTGTGTTCAATTGATAATGGCAATGCGTGGAAACCTGTTGATTCGTGGCAACTTCGACGATCAATGGATGAGATGCGGCGCCGCTTTAGTGCGGCCGGATGCCGCTCACGAAGTCGATGCGCGAGATACCAACGTCTTGATCGGCTTTGTTGATTCCGAAAGCGAGTTGGGTGCAGCACTCAGTGAACACATCGAAGGAGGCATCTCCTGTGCTTCCGAGAGCCAGGTCGCCCGGTGGCGCGCAACCCTGGGAAGAATGCCTACCGAAGCACGCGTCGAGCGATGGGTTAGAACCGAACTGCTTCGTCGGCGGCGACCGGTAAGGATCCACCCTGGCGTAAGTCGTGTTCTCAAGCACCTGCGCGAGGAACTTGGAACTTCTGATGATTCTTCGCTAAAGACCCTGGCTTCGATTTCCGGCCTGTCGAAGTCGCGCTTCATGCACGTCTTCACCGAGTCGACGGGAGTTGCTCTCGGCCCTATATTCTCTGGCTCCGTCTGCAGCGGGCCTGCTGCGAATTGATGGCGGGTGCGAGTGTAACTGCTGCGGCTCACAGTGCCGGGGTGCGCCTGGCGCTGAGCCTGTTGGCCTACAACTTGGGAAACCTGTGGCGGCGTCTGGTGGTGCCGCAGCGGATTGAGAACTGGTCGCTTACCAGTTTGCAGCAACGGCTGGTGAAGACCGGCGGCCGGTTGGTCAAACATGCCCGCTATTACTGGCTGCTGTTGGCGGAAAACCACCTGACGAGGCGGTTGTTTGGAACCATGCTGCGGCGGATGGCCGTGCTGCCGCTACCGACTGGGTAGGTGGCTGGCCAGCAAACAGGTTGAAATCCAGGGCAGGACGGAGAGATCTTGGAGAAATCGCGCTCGAGCGAGGCTCTTTTCATTTCGCTGTGCCCGCGCACGAGCAAGTGAGGCCTCTTCTGAGGGCCATCTGCAGTGCCGAGGGTGAACAGATGAAAAAAGCTCAGAAGGAGAAGCCATTGGATGTATAGTGTTGGCCACCGAGGACTTCAAAATGGAAATCCTGGTTTGAAGTCAAAAAGAAGATTCCGGTTTATTGTTGTGCCTCGGATTCTTGGCTCAAAACTTGCGAAACCAAAAAGGGGGATTTATGGCTCGGATCAGCGCTTGTGTGTGTGTGATCCTGCTGCTTGTGTGCAGCGCTCTTCCCGCGTTGGCTCAAGATCAAGCGGATGAGATATCACTCCCGCCAGCCGAGGGAGCCGAAGTCACCCTGAGGGGGGAGGTCTCGGTCTCCGAATTGGCGGCCAGCGAGGCCAATCGACAGGCGCTGGAAGCGCAGCAGAACGCGCCACCGGTCGAGCAACCCGTGCATCGCCTGCCGGACGGCAGCCTGACGTCGGAGCCGAGGCAGGCGACCCTCGATGCGTTGCCCTCGATCACCGAGCCGAATGCGGTCACTCGCAGCGCGAACGCGTTCGCCCCGACTTTCCCGAGCGTCAAGGGCTTCGACGGCATCCACGAGGCCGAAAACGTCAGCCTCAATCACAGCGACCTGGAACCGCCCGATCAGGGGCTGGCCGTCTACAACAATGTGGCCGCCGAAATCAACAACAACGTCGTGCAGTTTTTCAACGCAACCACCGGCGCCTCGCTGGCGGGGCCGATTGCCACCTCGGCTTTCTTCCTGGCCCCGAGCGGCACCTCGCTGACCGACACCCAAGTCTTCTTCGATCCCACGACCAAGCGCTGGTTCCTCGACGAGATAATCTCTAATTCCGGCACTATCGAGGATATCGCGATCGCCGTCAGCAAGACGAGCAGTGCGACCGGTTCGTATTACATCTACCACGTCAGGGCATTCAGCTCGTCTCTGTCGGGTTGCGGCGGGATAGACTGTTTCCCGGATTACCCGAAGGCCGGCTACGATGCGAACATCTTCATCGTCGACGTCGATCTGTTCAACGCAACGAGCCGGAAGTTCGTCGCGGCGGCGGCTTATGCCATGCCGAAGTCGAAGCTCGAGACGGGCGCCAGCTTCACCTATGAACGACTGACGTTTCCCAACGACTTCGTCGTGCAGCCCAGCGTACCGGCGCCGGGCGAACCCTTTGTCACCGCCGCCAACGGCACCGAGTACCTGATGGAGGCGCGCAATATTATGGACGGCTCGACCAAGGTCCGCGTCTGGGCCATCTCGAACACGAACAATATCGTCACCAATCCCTCATCCTTGCGGATGTCGGGTATCGATGTCACCGGCGAATCCTATGGCCCCACGGTTCCCTCGACACAGCCCAACGTCGTCGGCCCCTACTGCAAATCGCAGGGCGTTACCTCGGCGCCGTCTCTCGATGGCGGCTACCAGGCCTTCCAGGCCACCATCCAGAAGGCCAGCGGCAGGCTCTACGGCGCCTTGGCGTTCGGCTCCAAGGACGGCACTGGGCTCAAGCGCGACGTGATCGCCTGGTTCGTCCTGACGCCGTCGGTGACCAGTAGTGGCATCGTCTCGGCTACGATCTATAAGCAGGGCTATGTCACACCCACCAACGGCTACAGCCTGTCTTATCCGGCGTTCGGCTTGAACAAAACCGGCGCCGGCGCGATGGGGTTTACCGAGACCAACAAAAGCGCGAGTGTGCCCGGCGGCTATCCGAGCGCCAGCTTCATCCAATTCACCGGAACCGCTACGACCGGTGGCATCTTCGTCACAGGCGTGGGAGCGACCTCGGATGACGGCTTTACCGGCTGCCAAAAGCCCGGCCCGGGCCAAGTCGGCCGCTGGGGCGATTACGGTGCGGCGACCGTAGATGCAGGAACCGGCTATTTTTACACCGCCAACGAACTGATCCCTTACCCAAAGGTTGCGCCGGGTCAGGCCGCCAATTGGGGGACCTTCATCACCCAGTTGCACTGAGGCATTGGTCAAAACGGATGGTGAGGCTGACAACTTTATTCCGTAGAAGGCGAGCGTGCCGCGAGAGTCTTCGGTCGCAGCGTGTGCGAAGAACTTATTGCTCAACAGACCGATCTTTCGAGCCGTGCTGTTTACCAACAAGTTCTTCAATTTCCTAGGGAGCAGCTTACCTTCATCGATTGCATAAAGCGGGTGCGAGCGAAAAGGCACGAAATCATATCGCGCATCCTCTCTTGCTTCAGTGGTTAATTCTGCCTGGAGATTGGAAACGTCGGTTAAACTGTTGAGTCGACTCCTACCTGAGGAACGATTCTTTCAGCCGAACTAGCAAAGCTATTTTTCGTTATTTGGCGTCATGAAAAAGGATACCTAGGGTATGACGGCTGCCAGTGTGCAAGGCACTGACGCCGTGGCGCACGTTCGCTCGATAGAAGCCGCGACTTCCCTTTACAGGGCGGTACCGCGTCGTAATAGCGATGGCCTCACCCCGCTGTGGCACGATCACATGTGGTGTGTTTTGCGCACGGGGGCGCTGCTCGACGAGTACGAGTTCACCACCATCGTAGTGTTTGCCCCGTTGACTGAGCGCGAAAATCACTTGGAAGGGGAAGAAGAGGTCCCCGTACAGATCCTGATGCAGGCAGTTGAAATCGCCGGCTCGATACTGCAACAAAATCGGGGTCGGCCGCTTCTGGCCGCTGGAGTGACAGAGCTTGAGAAAGGATTCGAGGTCAGGCGGAAACTCCTTTGGTTGTCCAAGGTCCCGCATCCACTCCGAGGCGATAGGAGCCAATCCTCGATAGAGTGCCTCGCGCAGTTCGGCCACGATGCCCGGCAAAGGATATGCGAAATATTTATACTCGCCTTTGCCGAAGCGATAACGCGCCATCTCGATGCGACTGCGGAATAGATTGTCATTGTCGTACCAGCCGGAGATCGCATTGCAGGTGCCCTCATCCAAAAGTGTGCCGAGCGAAGAAAAGCCCGCTCCATAAAGTTGATCCCTGACTTGCGACCACGGGATTTTGCGAATTACGTGTCGAATCCTCATATGAAAACGATAGATGAGATATTTGGCTAGCACTATCCGGTTCTTGCTTCGGAACAGACTAACCCCTGCGCTTGTCTTCTTGACCTGCCTCGTTTGTCTGCTTACGCTCTTTGCGCAGACCTGGCGGGCTTGAAAGCGCGTTTCTGGAAGTGCAGATCCTTGAAGCACCCTCTAAACGAGCCTCGCTGAGATCTGCGCCGCTGAGATTGGTGAGCGTGAGATTGGTTCGCCAAAAATCAGCGCCCCGGAGATCGGATCCACTCAGGTTAGTGTTGTGAAGTTTTGCTCTGCCGAAGTCGGTGCCTCTTAGGTCTTTCCCAGTGAGGTCCACGCGAGTGAGATTCGCCATGAACAGCCACGCTTCACTCAGGTGGGCTTCAGCCAGATTTCTAACCCTGAACAGGGTGGTCATCCTCAGGTTTGTCCGCCGGCATTTTGCCTGGCTTAGAGTTTGCGCAACCCAACTTTGCGCTCAACAGGTTTGCGTCAGTCAAATCGGTTCCACTGAGGTCAGCCCCATCCAAGAGAGCACCGCGAAGATCTGCTGTTCGGAGATCAAGCCCGGTTAGATCCGCTCCGCTCAGGTCGGGTATGACCTTCGAGTTTTCTCGCGTCCATTCATTCCACGCATCCACTCCTTCCTTCAGCTTCGCGAGGTGTTCCGGATTTGCCATCCATATAGCGTAATCTGGTCAGTCAAGTGACTCATTGCGGCCACGCCTTAGCCTTGCCGGAACGTCAAGAAAGAATGCTTCGCGTGGCTCATTCGGGTACGCCCTACGCGGCTCTGCCCGAAGCTGAGTAAGGTGCGCCTTTCCATACGACGAATTGGTCATTGAGTGAGTGTGGCACGAACAAGCTAGTCTGATGGGCTGCGATTTTGCGCCTTTGGCACCGGCTTGGCTTTTGTGAAACTGGTCGGAGAAGAAAACACCAGCCCAAGCTGGGCTTGATCGAAACCCACATCGGACTACCGATGCAGAATGAGCCCAGACGACTTGGCCCGACGAATGGGGAGCATGTCACTAAAGGGCTATTGATTTTGACACTATCCCAAGCTAGATTCCTTCAGCTCCTTTTGATAGTTGCATAGCTTCGAGTTTTCCTTGTTCGAGCATTTGCGGATGAAACAGGCCCTTTGAGGAGCAATGTGTCTTGCGCATTTCGTCCTGGATTTCTGTTGCCTACGTCCGCGGAAAAAAGTGTCTTGTAGACATCTCGCCGCGCTCTTTGGGTAGGGTTCCGGCTTGGTTGTTCATAATTTGGGTTGGACGTTCTGCTATACCATTTCTTGGTCAGACCACCCCCGCTGTGGTGACACAATTAGTTCCTGCGCAGGTCGGAGTACCGTACTAAGTGCAGTTGGCCGTCAAGATTACAGACGGCATTGCCCCATTCACTTGGAGGTCGATCCGTTCATACAGCAACCGGCACCAAGCACTGTGAATGCCTACAACCCAAATGTGGCGCAAGGGACCGTGCCGTCCAACCGAGATGTCTATCGCATCGGAGTCGGGATCGATCTGGTGTCGGTCATTACAGCTATGACACACCAAGGCTCCAACACGCAGGCTCCGAGCTCAACAACTCAGACTAAAGGTTTCAACCACTCAGACTCAGGACAGTACCTCGCAGCCAAAGAAATAGCGCAAGAGTCAGATACTTCTGTCACCGAAGCGAAGTAAGTTCGGAGGGTTCCATGCCTAAGAACATCGTCATCTGTTGCGACGGTACCGGCAATGAGTTTGGCGACAGCAACTCGAATGTGGTCAAGCTCTGCCAGACATTGATCCAGGACAACACGCAAGTTGTGTACTACCACCCCGGGGTGGGTACCATGGGCTCCCCCAATGCGCGTACGTGGCTGGATAAGCAGTGGGATGTCGTGAGCGGTCTCGCCTTCGGCCACGGCATCACGGAAAACATGTGCGACGCCTACCGCTTCCTTATGCTTACCTACGAAGATGGCGACAGGATCTTCCTCTTCGGCTTCAGCCGCGGCGCCTATACCGCCCGCGCGCTCGGGGGTTTGCTTTGCATGTACGGACTGCTTCGCCCCGGAAACGAAGGCTTACTTCCATATGTCACTGCTCGTTTTGCCAGCCACACTAAAGAGTCCCAAGGCATGTCCCACAGCTTCGAGGTCGCGGAAGGATTTAAGAAGACATTTTCACGCGACGTGCTGCTACACTTCGTGGGCGTTTGGGACACCGTCAGCACGGTCGGTTGGATCTCGGATCCCGTAGTAATCCCCTTCACCTTTTGTAACCCAATCATGAAGACGGGCCGTCACGCGGTATCTATCGACGAGAAACGCTGCTTTTTCCGTGACAACCTTTGGGGCCCGAAGTTGTCTGCCAACAATCCCCGATTTCGAGTAGAGCAGGATATCGCACAGGTATGGTTCCCCGGTGTGCATTGCGATATAGGAGGTGGCTACCCTGAGGGCGAAAGCGGGCTGGCCAACATCACCTTGCATTGGATGTTGACGGAAGCCTGCAAATTTGACCTTGAGATCGACATGGACAAGGCTAAGTTCGTCCTTGGGCAGACAAATAGTCCGTTTGTTCGAGTTGACCCATGTGACGGGCAACACGAGTCGCTTAAAGGAGTCTGGAAGATTGTCGAGTATTTGCCGCATTACCGTTACGACAAGCGAGTGGGTGTTCCTCGCTGGAAGTGGACGGCCCCGTTCGACCGCCGCCACCTCCCACCCGCTGCCGTGCTTCACGAGAGCGTCTTCGATCGCATGAGCGGCGTGCCGGAGTATCGCCCTCCGAATTTGCCGCAGGGGCGGAATGCGAACGACGAGTTGACCTGGCATTATGAGCCCCTACGCTGCAGAGGAAACAGTGAGGAAATTCCCCCCCTAGTAAGACCGTCCGAAAGTTCTGACAATCTCCGCTTCAACGAGCTACCGCCGGGTGAAAAGGTGCAATCGATTCTCAATCTTGGGACTGATGCGCATCCTTTGCTGGAAAAGTCTCCTGATGTTACACCGGGTTTCCCGATCCTGCCCCTGATCGTGGCCCTGGTGATTGTTTTCTCAGGGCCGCCGCTGGTCCAGACCTGGCCAAGCTGGAAGTGGCAGGTTTTTCTTGGGTGGTTGCCTTTGCCGCAGAGCGATATTTTCTGGACGACGGCGTACTCGGTTGGACTGCTCCTCATCTTCTGGCTTGTGTACAGAGGGTTCCTGAAACTCTATACCTTGGCGCTCATTCAGAAATACGAAGCCCAGAAACCAGTACCCGACCATTTAATTGCGGCGGGGCAGCCCGATCGTACGTCGAACTTCGTCGGGCCCAAGTGGAAGGCGGCCAATCATTTCACTGCCGGAGTCGTCACTGCTTGCGTTGTACTCGTGGTGTTGGGCAACTACCTGTCTTCGCTCTGGCTTGCATGGATTTTGGCAGGGGTCGCACTTGTCATCTTAGCGTTGGGGGTGATCCCCGCGGCACTCATCCTGGCGCGCAATCGCGCCTTCACCGCTTTGTTATGCGATTTTGTGTCGGCGGGCCGCACGCACGAAGCCGTCGACTTTCTGGCAGCACAGGAAGGTAGGCAGCATACACCGTCTGCTGGTCATGAAGAGGCAGCTTCTCCGTCGCCACCCCTTTTACAACCTTTCTCCGGCAGCATTCTGAAACAACTATTCGCTAAAGAACGCGCGCTGGCTAACGCGAATGCAATCTTGACGCCTATCATGCTGGGTGCTGTCGTCGCGTTTGTCTTGCGATCAGCGCTTGTCGGCCCGATACAGGCATCTCTCTCCTATTGGGTACCAATGCTGCTTGCTGTTTTGGCGGTCGTGATTACAGTCTTGTTTGGCTATTTCACCCTGGCTCCCGGTCCGGGGTTGGTCCAGGAACTAGCGGTAGTTCGGGAGACCTTCCTTGATGGCCAGACTACCGTTAGTGCCTCGGCGGCAGATCGGCGTAAATGCTTGCACGACTCGCTCCTTTACTAAGACGATAACCGGCTGTCGGTGGTCAGAAGAAGTAGGGGTGGGTGTTTGGACTGTTTTTATCTTGGAGGCATCATTCTCTTTTTTGTGACGAAAGGGGAGGCCCCATTACTGTCACAACCTTCATTTCCTCGCGGCCAGCTACAGCATGGCCGGCGATTTCGCGCGCTACCGGCACCGAAACCTGGCATGGCTATGACCGATGCATTCGGGCATTTCGCACGCGGCTCCGCATTTGCCGCGAAGGGCCAAATTGCCCATGCAGAAGCCGAACGGCAGATTCTGGCTACAGCTCGCAAGCAAACACCTGCCGATGTCGAGTTCAGCTTCTATTTCAACATAGCCCAAAGATTTCAACACCCATGCCCCGCGCCCCGAAATGGGGTAAGCGCCTGATGAGGACCAGGGCAGGGCGTCGATCACGGGAACGGCGTGGGGTGGGCAGAGCAGCGCGGCGGTGATACGGGTCACAGACCCTCGTGTAGCACAAGGCGTACAGTGCGATTTCCGGAATACTCTGGTTCCGACATTTCGGAACTGACTATGCCAGGCGCTGACGGCTCCGTCAGAGCGACTCTAGCGACGGTTGGTCGTCCTTTTACGCCCGGCTCTCTGGGCCGCTGGCTCCGTTAGGATGAGAAAGCGTCATAGCGAGCGATCTTAGAATGTTCGAACGCGTAGCCAAGACTCTCGAACTGAATTCTTGGGACGGTAAACAATGGAAACCGATTCCCCTTTGGGCAAGGTTCTTTATCTCGCTTGGCGCCGCTCTGTCGGCGGCTCATTCACCCAAACACCGGATCGTTGCAGCCTTATCGGTACCCACTCCATCATTCGCCGCTGCATTTATTGCCCTGGGGCGCGTTGTCAGTGAGCCGATTTCGGAGCCCGCGAAGAATGCTGTTGATGCTCACTTCGACAAGCTGGCCGCTCAGCCAAAGCAAACTCCGCTGATCTAATGGAAAGTCTGCTCTCGAGGCGATAGCGTCACCCAAATGGAATGACGCTGCAAATCTCTCCCCGCCAGGCGTGACTTTATTGTTGGGAAGCTTCGTGTGCTACTGACGTGAGGTAAGCAAACGGGCACTAGTCGGACGTAATGTTGAAACGAATGCGAGTGATATTGAACATGTGTAGACATTTTGAACATCTGTTGAAGGTTCTTCACTGCTTCATCGCAGTTGGGGGACTTGCATTTGTGTTGAGTTCCCCTGCCTCGGCACAAAGTGGCCCCATGATAGAAGAACCAGGTGGCACCATTGCCGAACAGCAATCGATCCGAACGGCGACCCTGTTCCAGGTGCCACTGTGACTCTACGATCTTCGCGAGCCGGCGACCGTTACTCCACCATTGCAAATGAGACCGGCTACTTCGAATTGCACAACATTGAATCAGGAAAGCTTTATCACGTTACGGTACACGCCGACGGATTCGAAGACTGGACATCACCGGACATGGCGCCGTTTCAACAGGCTGGCAACTTTCTTCATCGGCTCTAACCGACTATGGGCCGCCCAGTTATACCACCACTGAAAATGCTTGCGCTCGGTCCTATAATTGCAACGCTGGCAATTTGGAGCAAGCGAGGATGATGGCGGAGTCGCAGTCGCAAATGGCGGGTGGCACGGTAGAGAGCCGTGACGAAAGGCACCTGTTTCCGATGCTGGGCGCGACCACGATTG
>Ga0306923_10003084_pt1 | contig 15547 bp, 7 predicted proteins | sample sta12Can44000108_FD_203841 | JGI IMG/M metagenome (GOLD analysis project Ga0306923, IMG submission 203841) | Lab enrichment of tropical soil microbial communities from Luquillo Experimental Forest, Puerto Rico - statanox.12C.anox.44.000.108 (v2)... | ecosystem: Environmental > Terrestrial > Soil... | reverse complement strand
CATCAATCAATCTTTCCAGAATCCTTTGAACCGATCGGGAGCCAGCTCTGTGTAGCGAACCGTATGAGCGATGTTCTTGTGCCCGAGGTAGTGCTGAAGAGAGCGGGTGTCGTGCCCGTCGTTGGCGAGCTTGAAGCCACAGGCGTGGCGGAGCATGTGAGGGCGGACCGGGAAGCCAATCCCGGCCTGCTGACCAGCACGGACCACGAGCTTTCGCACGTTGCTGGCGGTCATCGGACCACCGCGCTCCGACGCGAAGAGGTACGACCCCTCAGGCCAGTCTCGGCGCAACTGCCGCAGAGCTCGGAGCTCAGGCCCTCGTAAGGGGTGGGTTGAGGGTACCCCCTGCTTCAGGCGCTGCACGTGAAGCAAGCCAGCCTTCAGGTCGACCTGGTCCCAACGGAGGCTCACCGCCTCACTGACGCGCAGGCCGTGCCGGTACATCAAGAGAAGAAGTGTGCGGTCGCGGGCGCCGTACCTGCCTCGCTGCCCGGCAGCGGCGAGGAGACGCTCAACTTCATCGGGCACCAGGTACTCGCGGCTTCGTAGCGCTCGATTGGGCCTGCGGCGCGGCGGGACTTTGCCATTTTCGGCAGTTGGCGCCTTGCGTTGGCGCTTCGGTAGTTCAATGACCTGGGCCATTCTTGTTCTCCGTTCTTTCCCAAGAAGGTACATTTTCGGGAAAGTAAGAGCCCAATGCTAACCGCTGTTAGCCAGTTTGCAGTCAGGGATGGCGTCCGCTCAGCGCGGTGTGCCGAACTCCATAGCCCAGTACACGCCCGCCTCGTCCTGCGCGTTGCCCGCATTTGACTGATTTCCACGTGAAACTCATGCAGCGGTCGCTTTTAGCGCCATCGTGGTGACATGCCTGCTGGCCTTCGGCCTCTATAACCCGCGCCAGCGCACGCAGCTGAGCGGTGTTCTCGTGCGCCTGGTACTGGCGTTGCTCGTGTCGGCGTGTGTATTTGCTGCGCTGTTCTATGCGTTTCCCGGCCGGTCCCGGGCGTACAAGGTGATCCCGCGGCCGAGAATCGATGCGAGGAAGGGAGAGGCGGCTTGCGCCGCCCCCGCCACTTCCTCGGGTGTCGCGAACACGATATCCACCGGCGGGAAGCAGTCGGAGGCGAGCTGCCGCGCGCGCCGCATGCGCTGCGCGGGGTTGCCATGGGGGTTGGCGATGATGAGCAGGTCGACGTCGCTCCCGATTCGCACCGCATTCTTCGCACGCGAGCCAAAGAGAACGATCCGCTCCGGCGCGAAGGCGCGGATCAGGCGCTCAACGGTGCGGGCGACGAGTGGGGGAAGTGTCTCCATCTCAGCTTGCCGTGTAGTTCACCAACAACAGGAGATCCGCGATGTCGTTCTTGGTCAGCGACCGGAAATCCGCCGCACCCTGCTTCTGCAGCTCGAAGCTCCAGCTTCCTGGCGGCGTGTTCGCCGGCAGGTTGATGGTTCCGGAGCAGACGTTCGGTTCGCTGACCCCGGCGATAGGATTGAGCGTTACGTTGCCCGTGGGCAGTGGCGCCTGGGGGGCGAGGACGAAGCTGACCCCGGGCGGCCACGCGACCGCGAGGACGGTGAGGCTCGTGACCGAAATGGTCTTGCCGCGCGTCCAGGGCGGGAATTTCGAGGCCGAGATGCCGAGCGTCAGCGTCTGATTGGCCGGGGCCGTGGGCGCCGCGAGGAAAGCCTGCCACGGCGTTACGGGGTACGGGTTGGCGACGGTCGGAGACGGAGCGCCGAAATCGTTCTGCGCGCTGAACAACTTGATGCCGGCGGTGGGCGCATTCGCGGCGTTGTTCGCGAGTGCCGCGGTCTGAAGCGGCGCGCCACCATCCAATGCCGTGTAGTAGAGATGGAGGATGACATCGCCCACCGTGGCCACATCGATCTCGTTCGTCGCCGCGGGCATCTCGAAGTGCCACGAGCTGATCGCGCCCGCGTTTTCGAACGGTACGTAGCGCTGGTCGCTCAGGTTACTGCTGATCGCCGTCACGAAGAGTCCGGGATCGTCCTGGGCATTCCCGAGCGCGATCTTCTGCGGTACGGCGGCGTAGTTGTAGACAAAACGCGAGTCGGAACCGACCGGGTTCTCGGCGTAGCCGCTGCTCGTGTCGGTTGAGATCCTCACCTGATTGGCCGTGAGCGTGAGTGTGCCCTTGACGTTGTCGAACTTGCCCGGGTTCGGGTAGACGACCGTCACACTCACGCGCGTCAGGCGACGGTTGTAGTGCCCGGGATAATCGTTGTCGAAGAGCGACTCGGGCAGTGTGAAATCGCAGGCCCCGCTGACCAGCAACTGCTGGAGCGCCGCCGGATTCAGTAGTCCGAGCGACACGAAGCGGCTGATCTCGTAGCGGCGTGAATTCTGCTGCAGGTAGGAAGCCTGCATGCGCCGCAGGTCGTGGTTGAGCGTCTCCCCCGCGAGCAGTCCCTTGTGCAGGCTGTCCCAGTAGCCGAACTGGATGAAAGACGTCGTCAGCCCGAGCTCGAACTGGTAGCAACGTTCGACCTGCTTGCACATCTGATAGGCGAGCTGATAGCTCTGGAAGTAAGTCGCCGCGAGCGAGCCGGCCATCCAGTCGTAGAGGCTGTCGCTCGTGAACTTGTCGTTCAGGAAATCGATGCTCTTCTGCAGGTTGTCGATCTGCTCCTGATGCAGCACCTTGTTCTGCTGCGCGATCTGCAGCGCCAGGTTGGCTTTATCGAGCTGCACGTTCGCCTGTGCAATCTGGATCTGTGCTTCGGCGGCTGCCTCCTTCCAGTTGTCCTTGCGGCGCTCATAACTGCCGACCTTGCCCGCCATCGAGCCGGCTTTGTCCAGCGCGGCCGAGATGATCCGCAGGACATTCTGCGCGGTGTGGCTCGAGGCCCCGACATTGTGACCGCCCCAGGTGAGCTCCGCGACGGGTGTACCGCCAAATCCGGCGACACCGAGCGTAGCCGATGGCGTCATGTGCCCCGCCGAAGCCACCGCATCCAGGATCGCGGCGATGGCATTCAGTACCAACACCGCCCCGCCCAGCACTAACTCAACGTCTTCCCACGCATTGGTGTAGCTCTGTGAAGAGTTGAAATCGTACTTCTTCTGCGCCAGAGCCAGAGTCTGATTCGTGGCCGCGATATCGTCCTGCGCCTGTTGAATTTGCCAGTCGATGACCTGGTCGCCATCCGCGAGCAGCTGCTGTTGGGTTGTCTGCTGAAGGAGTGTCAATGCACCCCCGTCGGACTTCTCGAGAGCGCCCTGGAGCGCCCCGCCATACGCCCGCACTGCGTTGACGAAATCGGATGCCACGCTGTAAAGGGCGGTGAAGCGGTAACTCGACAGAGGTGCGAAGCTGCTGCTCAGCACGCTGGACAGATCGACGCCTGCCGCCTGAGCCGCGATCAGCAACCCCGGGTCGATCGGCGCATCGAACAGGGCGAGCTCGAGCGGTGCGCCGGTGATGCTCTGGCAGTGGCGCATCTTGAACAGCCGGCCGGCGACCATGCCCCAGTACCCGAGCAGCTTCGCGTTCGGCGGGATCTTGAAATAGAACGTCTGCGGCAGCGGGAGTCCGCCCTGTCCCCCATCGCCCGCTCCGCCACCGCCTCCCGCGCCGCCGATGACGTTTTCGATCTCCACCAGCGCATTGGCGAAGGCATCGAGCGCGGGTTCGAGCTGATCGTACGACTCGTCGGCGTGTTGCGGCGGCGTGATCGCCACCGGCGTCGGGCCAAGAATCTCGGACGCGATGACGTAGAGGAGCGTCGCCTCGCTCAGCGCCTCGCGCGACTGCGAGGCGAACAGGTTGTCCGCCCAGCCGATGATGTTGTCGAGGTACGACATGACCGTCGACTTCATGTACGGGACGCCGAGACGCAGATCCGCCAGCAGGAAGGGATTGAAGGGGTTGGCCTGCCATTCCCTCACCTGCTCGAGCGTGACCGGATCGCCCTGATTCACCGCCTGCAGGATCTGACTGATCTGTTGGCCGAGGATCTGGTTGACGGTGAGGTTGCGCAGCGGTTTCGGTATCCAGAAGCGCTGCGGCACCGGAATGCTTCCCTGCAGCGTCGGATTAAAGATGTAATGGAACCACTTCTGCGCATCCTCGAACTGCTGGTTCTGGTTCAGCAGCTGCGCGACGTAGGACGGGATGTGATAGAAAATTTCCCAGTTGTAGACGGAGAAGCTCGCGTTGCGGTTGAAGTCGAGGAACTGGCGATCCTGGCCCGTGACGTCGTCGTGATCCCAGCGTACGCGCCAGGTCGGGTTGTAGTTGCTGCCGAAGCTGAAGACATCGCTGCCGCTCGGATCGATCTGGTCGGGGTTCTGCTGCAGGTTCGGGTCATAAAGCAGGTCGAACCCGCCCGATGAGAGCTGGTGCCAGATGAGCCGTGTGAAGGGGTGATAGAAGACGTGAAACCAGTAGCGCACCTCGTAGGGCGCGCTGTAGGGATTGGAGGGCAGGACCGGCGACCAGGCGCTTCCCGTCCAGTAGAACTTCTGGGCCTCCACCCAGTAAGCGCGGCGGTTGTCCTGGAAAAAGAAATACGACGCCGGGTCGAAGGTGACCTCCGTCACCGGTCCCACGACGCGCAGGGGAATCTGGGCCGTGTTAAGAAGTGGGCCCACGTTCTGCTCGAGCGCGGTCGCCGAGGTGAAGGCGAGGGGCAAGGTTTGCGTCGAGCCCTGGTTTGGATCCGCGGGCGCGCTTGCGAGTGAGCCCGCAAAGGGCTCGAGGCCCGGTTCGCCGCCGATGTTCGGATCGGGTGCAGAGAGCGGCAGGAGCGGCTGCGCATCTGGACCGTAGGTGCTCTGCGCATGGCTGAGGAGCGGCACGGCCCTGTCGAAGCCCGCCGTGATGAACTGTCCCGGCACTTCGGCGTTGCTCAACTGCAAGTCGTTGAAGCGACCGTCGAACACCGCGCGCCCAATCTGCACGGCCACGGAATCGTCGACGCCGATGATCAGCACCACGCTCGGATTGCCGAGCCATCCGAAATTCCAGGTCTGGAAGTTCCCGAGGCGAAACACATCGACGTCGAGTGATGCGCCGTAACCGGGGTGTGGGGCCGGCGCCTGCACCTTGATCGTGTACAGGCCCTCCACCGTACGTATGTCGCCCGCAGAGCTGGTCGGATCGAAGAACGGCTTGTCGAAGAGCTTGCCCTTGGCGGTCTGGGCGGGCGACCAGCTGCCGTTACGGAAAATGCTGAAGTACATCGCGAGGGTGACGTACTTATCAGGCGCCTGATTGGGCGGATTCGTTGAGGGCTGTGCGGGCGGCAGCGGCTGCTGCGGCTCGTTCGACACGCTCACCTGCAGCCAGAAGAGGCACAGCCGGCCGCGATAGAGTGCCGGCACAGCCTGGTGCGCCTTGATATCGAGCGGGATCTGGATCCACCCGCTCCAGGCGTCGTCGGCGTAGGTGCGGTAGTAGAACACCGGGGGATCGACCACGCTGCGCGCGACGACGTAGAGATCGCCGCTCGCGGGATCCTCGCAGGTACCGGTGACCTGCAGGTGCGCCAAAGCGTCCAGCCGGTCGATGTAATTGAGTACGACCGTCTCGAGGTAGTCACGGGTAGCCTGTCCCTGGCGCACTTCCTGTTCGAGTTTTTTGTAGATCTCCGTCCGATTGGGGCGCTGCGTCTCGATGAGCCAGTTTTCCGGATAGAGGAACACTTCGCGATTGGCTTCCCAGATGCGATAGCGCTTCATCCACCGCCACCACTTCCAGGTGTCGTCGGCATTGAGATCGACGACGACGGCGGGCGCTTCGAGGTTCATCTGGCAACGCTCGACAAAGATCTGCACCGCGATGTAGGCCTGAACGACGCGCGAGGTCACCTGGCACGACGTCATCTGTGTATCGATCAGGAAGTAGTCGAAGAGGCCATCGGTGTCGCCGTAGATCAGGTGACCGGAGGAGTCGCGCTGGCCGATCAGGTATGACTGGAGCGCCGTGGCGCGGTGCTCGCGCAGGGGGTTCATCACGGTGGGCGCAAGAGCCAGCCAGGCAGCATTGGTCGATTGCTGCCCCTTGAGCACCCCCAGTGCTCCTGCCGCGAGCCCTTCTGCGGTCGTCTCGTCGGGAGGCACCGCGCTCCAGCTCACGAGCTGCGCCCCCGTCGCACCCGCCGCCTGCGCCATGCGCTCGAGGGTGCGAAGCGCATCGTAGGCCGCCGCCCGCGTGTAGTCCGCTGGGAACACGAGCCCGAGTGCCGCGGCCAGCGCTGCGATGTCGGCACCTGGCCAGGCGGTGATCGTCGCGAGCGCGCCCTGCGCGGCCGCCGCGTTCGCGAGCGAGCCCGAGGCGACGCCGCCGATGACGTCATAAAGCGTCTGAATGCTCGACTGGGGTGGCGCCGCGTTGAACGTGCGCGCAAGCTGCACGAGCAGCAGGGTGATGAGCAGCGGCTGCAGGGCGAGGGCCGGATGCGCGGTCTGTACCGGCAGTTGCGTGAAATCGAGTCCGGCGTATACCGCCGCGTTCGTCAGTAACCACCTGAGATCGGTGGCCTGCAAACGCACCCCGCGTACCACCACTGCGGCTTTGTCGAAGAGCTGCACCGCGAGGAACTGGTTCGGGAAGTTGGTCGCTGTTATCGGATTCGCGGATCCCGTGAAAGCCGGATCCGACAGCACGGCGAGCAGCGTTTGAGTTGTGCCGGGCACCTGGAGCGTATTCAGCACGATGGCGCTCACATCGTTCGCCAGGCCGCTTCCGGTTGCCGTGTGAGCGTTGGCCGCGACTGCAGCGATGACCGTGCCATTCAGGTTGGCGCCCGTCGGTGTCACCGTGGCACCAGACGGTGCGGCTGTGGCGGTCGTGTTCTGTTGCCCGCGCGTTACGGTCCACGTCGTGTTGCCGACACCACCCGCCGCCGTTACCAGCAGGATTTCGGCGCCAATGGAGACGTACGCGTTCGGGGGTGGAAAGCCGGTCGCGTCTGCGACGGTAATCGTGGTCTGAGTGGCACTGATCGCCGCAGCGAGCGTGGTGTTTGCCGAAAGTGGCGTAACGGCTGCCCCATTGGCCGCGGCAGCTGCTGCCGTCCCCTGCTGGGCGCGGACCACGGTCCACGTCGTGTTCCCGCTCCCGCTGACCGCTGTCACCAAGAGGACCTCCGCACCGATCGAGACGAAGAAGTTCGGCGCAGGGAAGTTCACATCGCTCACGACCGTGAGAGTGGTCTGTGCCGCGGTAATCGGAGCGGCGAGAGTCGTTGGCAGGCTCTGCACGGCCTGCTGAACCGCGGCCAGGGTCCCCGTGATGTCCGCGGGCGTCATCTGCGTCGTGGTCGCCCATCCAGCCGAAGGACCCGAAGGCGGCGTCAAAAGATAGGTGAGCGCGTCGAGGCTCAGGCTCGGTTGCTGGACAGCCTTGACCTGCTTCAGGAACGCAAGCGTTGCCGCGGGTGACGCGACGAGTGGTCCGAGCGCCGCAGCCGCACTAGCGGCCCCCGGACTCAGCAGCTGCGCAATACTGATCAGGTCGGGGATCTTCAGCTTCGAGGCCATCGCGAGAGTGGCCGTGCGGTAGAGAAGACTGAGATTCGGAAGGGTCAGCGGACTAAACCCGATCGACGCACCGTTCGCCGCTGCGGCGGCGGTCGTTCCCTTCTGCCCCCGCACGACCGTCCACATGGTGTTGCCGACGCCACTCACCGCCGTGACCAGCAGGACTTCCGTACCGACCGACACGAAGAAGCTCGGTGCCGGGAAACCCGCGTAGCTCGCCACCGTGATCGACGTCTGCGCGGCGGTGAGCGCCGCATTCAGCGTGGTCGTGACGGGCGTGGTGAGTGAGATCAGCGTCGTGACATCCGCAGCCGATACGCCGAGTGCGGCCTGGATCGCCGGGAGGTGATCGCTCAGGCTCTGATCCGATGGGTTGCCGCCGGCGGGCAGCACGGCCAGATCAGGATCCGGCGCGACCGAGGTAACGGTGGGATTGAGGAACACCTGCGCATACAGGGACTCCACAGTGCTGCCGTCCGGATCGCGGTGTGTTGCCACATCCATGTTTTGGTACAAGGCGAGCTGTGGCGCGACTGCGAGACGGGTGGCGTCCTGCAGCTTGCGGAAGCTGAGCAGCGCCCCCATCGCGGCCGAGTCGAGCGTGCCGTTGCCGACCGCAGCCGAACGGAGCAGGAGATCAAGCTCCCACATCTTGTAGCCGGTCGCGTTCCAAAGGCGCAGGAACCGATGGGCACGGTCGAGAAACCCGGCATCGAGCGTCGCGAGTTTCTGCTTCGACGTCGAGCACGTATCGTCGATACCCTGGATGACGACGTTCGAACTCCCCTGGACCCACCACACCTGCAGCAACTCGAGGAGTGACTCGTAGCTGATCGAGGCCGCCTGCAGGAAAGCCGGGACCGGAGCGAGATCCGTCACTGGGTTAGTGGTGTTCCATGCCACAGGTAGCGGCACGAAGTTCGGCGTGCTCAGCAGGTCGAGGCCATGCGGCGGGATGGTGAATCGCTCGGCTGCCACCGCAGCCTGCTGGGGTACCGAGCCCCCGGCGAGCGGTAAGAGAGCCTGTCGCAGTTGCCAGAGCGGCACCTTCCACTGCTGCAGGTACGTGCGCAGCTCGTCGAGGCCCGAACTGTAGGGCAGCGTGAAGGGGTAATTGGCGACGAAGAGCGCGTTGAATGCGCCTTGATTGAAATACTCGGGCGCGGCCAGCAGGTCGGCCGGGGTCTTGTTCGCGGAAGTTTGCTTCCACTTCGGGTTCCGCGATCCCATGATCTCGGTCCCCTTGGCCGTCGTGACGCCGGTCGCGGTCGCCCAATAGATGTTGTAGCTGGTCGCCCCCGCGACCGCGCTCCAGCTGAGTGTCACCTGCCCGTCGCCGGCGGTTGCGGTCAGGCCCGTGGGGGCTGAAGGAACGGCCGTCGCCACGGCTGGTGCAGCCGAAACGCCGGTGGACGCGGCGCTCTCGCCGACGGCATTCACTGCCGTCACGATGTAGTAGTACATCGTGCCGTTGATCAGCGCACCCTGAACGAAGGGACTCGTGGCACCGGGTATCCGCGCGCCGGTCGCGGGCGTTACGCCCGGCGAGGTCGCCCAGTAGACGTTGTAGCTCGTCGCCCCCGCGACGGAGCTCCAGCTGAGAGTCACCTGCGTGTCGCCCGGCGAGGCGGCGAGTCCGGTAGGCGCTGCGGGAACCGCCACCGCCGCTGCCGGACTCGCCGACGCCTGCGCCGAAGCCGGACTCTCGCCGAGCGCGTTGACCGCGGTCACCACGTAGTAGTACGTCGTGCCATTCACGAGTGCGCCGTGAACGAACGGACTCGTTACGCCGGCGATCTGGGTACCGGTCGCGGGGGTTACCCCCGGGGCCGTTGCCCAATACAGGTTGTAGCTCGTTGCACCGGCGACCGCGTTCCAGCTGATGGTGACTTGTCCGTCGCCGGGCGCCGCTGCAACGCCCGTGGGCGCAGTCGGCGCAACGGTGGGAGCGGTGGGAGTGGCGGAGACTTCCGTGGACGGCACGCTCTCGCCTACTGAGTCCACCGCGGTCACGATGTAGTAGTAGGTCGTTCCGTCAATCAGCGCCTTCTGGGTATAGGTGGTCGACACCCCATCGATCGGTGGGCTGATCTTGTCGGCGAGCAGCTCGTTCACCAGATCGATGTACGGAAGCTCGACGTCAGTGTTCGGGCAGTTGAGCATCAGGTGGCGGATATCCGGACGCCGCGCGTCGAGGACATCGAGCGCCGTGCCGCCGCCCTGGCGGTGATTGCGCAGCCAGAGCAGCAGGTCACAGAGGTAGGCCGCGGGGCTGAGGACCGAGGTGCAATCGTCGGTTTCGCAGTAGTCCTGCGACCCAAAGAGCGTCGCAAGGGACTGATCGCGCTGAACGGCCTGCTGGGTCAGACCCGTGAGGCCTGAAATTTGGCCCAATCCCTTGGGCAGGACGCCGACGGAATCCGCGTTCAGGCGCATGTAGAGCGCCACCAGGCTCGCATAGCGCTGCGCCGCTACCTGGTACGCCTGGTTCGCTTCGGGTTTGGTCAGCCCGCTCGCGACCGCCTGCGTGAAGAACTGCTGCTGACCGAGGGATGCGATCTGGGTCGCCGACTTGATGCCGGCGGTGAGCAGCTTCTGCGCCACATCCACGTTCGGCGCCACACGTAGCATCCGCTGGAAGCTGCGCGCGTGAGCGACGACGGTCGGACGGTCCTGTGCGCTGATGCCCGTGAAGGCCTTATCTCCCTGAGCCTTCAGGTACGCGGGCAAATTATCCTTGAGCAGCTCGAGGCCGGGATTGTTCTGGAAGAACTGCACCACCGGCTGCTGCTGCGCCGGCGGTACGAACTTCCCTGCGCTCACGCGGCTCGCGAGCGCCGCAGTCGGGTATGCGCGGGTCACGCGCGTGTAGATGACCGCCGCGAACACTTCGGCAGGTGTCGCCTTGCCCGCGGCGTCGATACCGGGTGGCGTCCCAGCCTTCGCCACCAGCTGCTGCCAATCCGACAGTGTGAGGCGCGCGAGATCGGGCAGAGTCTTGTAGGTTCGGGCTGTGAACCCACCGACCAGCGTCTGAACCAAGGGCACGTAGTTCTTGACGAACGCGCCGACCGACAGCGCCCGCTCGATCCCCGAGGCCTCGGCGGCAGTGAAACCGTGTGTCCCATCTCCGAGCGTGCGCCAGAAATTGCGCATCGACTGCGAGCTCGCCGCCAGTGCCTGGGCGAAAGCAACCTGCTTTGGTTGCGGCAGGGTCACAACGTCCAGCAACTGACCGAGCGTCGTATTCCCGACCAGGTAAGGTTGATTGAGGAGATCGGTGCCGCGAAGGCTCTGCAGCTGCGCCACGATGGCGGGGATCTGTGCCGTGAATTGCTGCCCGACGTAATCGAGCGCAATCGCCGATGTCAGCGCGCCTTTCTGCACGTCGGGAGCTAAGGCAAAGATCAGCGAGCCGATCTTCTGTATCAGCGCGGCGATCAGCGTGAAGTTCTGGCTGGCATCGAGCAGCGGGCTCGGCAGTGCCGACGGTATCCGCTGGCGCAGAAAGGCGTAGAAGGCGGGAGCCGCGATCTTGAAGGCCGTTTCCAGGCGCGCCGACACCGCGACTCGCATGATGGTCTCGGTGTCCTTACCCAACTCACGCGCGAGAAACGTGATGTCCTGGTGCGTCGCGTCCTCGACCAACTGGCTGAGGGTCAGCCCCTCGAGAAGCGGCTCGATCCCGCGCACCAGCGTCGCCCACTCCGATGTGTCGAGGGCTTCAGCCCGAAGATCGATCTGCAGATCCGGCTGGGCCTGCGTGAGCGGCGAGAGCAGTGGCGTACCGAGGGACTCCGATACCGCCTCGATCACGAGGAGAACGGGCTGCGGCGCCCGCTTCGGCAGCTGATACCTTATGTGATAGCGGCCCTCCTCCGAAGTCTCGCCCGCGGCGAGTTCCTTGCGTTTGCGGATGTGCTGCACCCAGACGACCACACGCGCTCCGCGCACGGGGTGCCCTTTGCGCCCGGTGACGGTGCCGTGGACCTCGTAGGTCTCGCCGTTGACGGAAGATTCGGGTTTAGCTGAGCGCCGGCGCTGTTTTTTTCTCGGGCGTTCCATGGCTACACCTCTGTGCCCACCCTAGAAGGATTGCGTTCGCAGGAAACGTTCTTACCTTTCCCGCGGTTCTCGTTCCCGATTGGAAGCAAAAACGAGAAGACCTACTCAATCTGTCGTGAGACTCGAACAGGCCTCACTCCGCCTTCACGTCCCCTCTCAAGAAGATATTGCCTCTTGCGCCGCGGTGGAATCGGAAATCTCGTGCAACGAGCGTGAGCGCAATCTCTGCAAGCTCGGCGGCGGCGAGGTCTCGATCTGTGCAGTAGCGATCGAGAGATTTCAGCTCCATGCGCGCGCGCTCGCGGCTGTAACGATCGTCCGAGATGCGCATGCCGGAAGTTCGGTGAAAATTGACCAAAACGCAATCGGCAAAATTGGGCAAAAATCCCCATGCCATGTGGCTTCTTTTATGAGGGTGAACGCCTTCACCTAGACTCAGTGACTGCAAGTCAACCCAGCTCTGTGCCACGCTGCGGCTATGATTGTTGAGTTCCCAGATCTACAGCGCGTGACCCGCCTCAAGAGCAAGGCGGGCGTGCGGCGCTACCTGGACGAGCACCGAACATGACGGGAGCGACGAGCTCGGGCCCAAGGTGGGTCCGACGCGGCTGGAGCCGCGCCGAGTTCAGCCGAACCATCTCTTGCGCAATAGCACCATGCTGAGCAGCAGTCCCGAGCCGAGTAGCAGTGCGGACGAAGGCTCCGGGACGGTCGTCGAGCCACTGAGAAAACCCGGAACTGAGGAGACAAACTGGGCACCGGCCGGCAGAGAGAGGAACAACGGGTCCGATAGATTCGACTCAGCGCTGGCAGACAATACACCCCCACCGAGGGTGGCGTTGGCCGAAACCCCAAAATTTGCACTCAGCGTGATCAGCTCGCCGTTATAAACGGTAGTTGAAACCATGAGATTGCCCCCGGTGCACGTTTGGAATGGAGGCACTGCGCCATTGCCCACGGCGAGGCAAGCTGAGGTTGGGCCGGAAGGAGTTGCAATCTGGATTTCACCGGTCGCGTCCGCGCGGGCGGCAGGAGAACCTGGGACAAATGCCTGGAATAGTGTCAAACCCTCGGTGCCAAACCCTAATCGCGCAGAAGTCATACCGGGCGGCAAGAGGATCTCGCCATTGACATCGAAGTTTACCCCCGCGCCGGCACCCACCCCTTCTTCGTGCGGTTTAGTATCAGCCTTGCTCCCGAGGGACACGATCCCTGTGACCAGATTAACCGCGGCACTGGCGCTGCCCGCGCCAAATTTGCATTTGCCCGGCAGAGTGGACGCAAATGCGAGTGAAGTCTTGCGGTTGGTCGTCGTCTCCTTAGTGACCTCACATGAGCCAGTCCCACTCGTCGCCCCTACACGTTCTCCCGCGCTCAAGAGAAACGAAGAACTGGAAAAACTGTCCGCATGCGCACTCGGAACACTCAATCCGGAAAGGACAAACAAGAGCACAGATCCGCGCATGACCCTATGGCTTGCGCGCGATTCGGCCCTCCCCAGAGTTGCGATCACACGAAAGCTCTTCATCACGCACCCCCCCACGCTCCAAATTTGCTATCGCGTCTCCTGTAAATCCCAATGTCAGGCCTCGAGTAGCCTACGCCGCGCCCTGTATCGCCGCACGCCCGTCTGCTGTGGCTCGGGCGTGGCTGCAGTTCGTTCGTGTCGCCCATCTGCAAGGAAGGCTTCACGATGTCAGACGCGATCGGATACTTGAGAGTCAGCACTCAGGAACAGGGCCGCAGCGGTTTGGGACTAGAGGCACAGCGCTCCGAGATCGAGGGCTTTGGGGAACGTGAGGGGTTCTCGATCAAGTCCTGGCATCAGGACATCCAGACTGGCGCGGGAGCCGATGCGCTGCTGCTGCGACCTGGGCTTGCGACAACCGTCAAGGAGGCGAAGTCGGCGCGCTGCCCGTTGATCGTCTCGAGGCTCGACCGCCTGTCACGCAACGTGCACTTCACCACCGGGCTCATGGAGCATCGCGTGCACTTAATCGTCGCGGCACTCGGAAGAGATTGCGACGACTTCACGCTACACATCTATGCGTCGCTCGCGGAGCAAGAGCGGAGGATGATCTCGGAGCGCACGAGGGCCGGACTTGCACGCTCCAAGTGTAAGCTTGGCCTGCCTGCTGTCGCCGCCATGAAAACCCAACCCGCAGTCCCATGGCCGGTGGGCTCAGGGACGCGCCAGGATTCTGGGGTACTTTTGGGGGTATCTCGAGCGCTAGCTGTGCAGTTCTGCGTGAGAACTCATGCTGTTACAGCTCATTTCACAGGGCTACCGGGCCCATACCAACTCCTTCTCAGGCGTTTCTCACGCAGCGAAGGGTTTCTGCGGAACTTGTGGCCCGGACCCTCCCCTCTGGGTCAGAAGTTGAGAGCAGACTTGGCGGCCTTCATGACGGCGTCCTTGCAAGCAGGTGTGACCTTGTCGATATTGCTCTGCAGGCACGCCAGTGCCGTACTCTCGCTCAACCCTGGACAGAGTTTGGGAGTCTCTCCCTTGCAAGCCTCCGTGACCGATTTGAGCGCCGCTTCCCAGCTAGGCGGCTGTGACGCAGGGGCCGGAGTTTGAGGAGCCGGAGTTTGAGCTTGTGCAGACACCGCGGCGACAAGTCCGGCGATCAGTAGCAGGTTCGTTCGTTTCATGAGTTCCTCCGCAGCTGGCATGCTGAGACACCCAGCCTGAATATTATTCTCGGTCGAGCTTAGCGAATCGGTTCGCCCCGGGCACTGCCCATAGGGGAAGGTGGCAGGCTGGCACGATAGCGAGTCACCGCCGGGTTCGTGCACGGCGCGTTGCGATCTGCTCATATCCAGACACTCAGGATTTTTCCCGGTGTCGCAGTGTCGCGCACGGGTCGGGGCGAGGCGCAGCATCCGTGATCACCACCGCATCGAAGGCCGACGCCGGCGGGGCGGGGTCACCACGCTCGAGAAATCCTACGGCGAACACGCGCGCGAGCATGGTCGGGTCGAACCACATCGGTACGCCCATGTCCCGCCGCGCGTGCCCATCGCCGGCGAGCAGCACCACGCCCTGCGCACCATGCTCGCGCAGAACTCCCGCCATAACTGCGTCGCGGGCAAGCTGCGCTCGTGCCATGGCAGGCAGCAGCTCCCTGGGCAGGGCATGGCAGTGCCCGACATCGATTTCGTTCTCTTGAACTGACTGCAGCGCTGGCCGCTGGCGATCGAGCCCCAGCCGGTGCTCCATGGAATCGTCGAACACAGCGGAATAGCCGAGCTCGACGAGCTTCTGGGCATCGGCGCGGGAAAGGTTGGCCGCGAGCAACGGCACACCATACTGCAGCGCCAAGGCGACGTACGGACGGTAGTACTCCCAGTTCCACCCGTTGATCGACTTGCCGTGCTCCGTGGCTGCCTTCGCAATGAGGTAGTCCGCGTCCAGCGGGCGCTCCATGCGGGCCTGCTCGATATCGACTTGGTGCTCGCGATCGAACTGCTCCATCGCGATGGCCGGACGCCAGCCTGCTTCGAACGCACGTCTCAGCACCTCGAGCCGCAGGCGGTGCTGGACGGGATTGTCGTGCACTTCTCCGAGCAACACGATGGCATCGCCGCGGAGCCGATCCTCCCAGGAAAAGGGCCCCGAGTTGGTATCCGCAGCACCGCAAAGCGCTGCGAGCGCTGTCGCAAGCGCCAATAACAGGACTCCGCCAGCGATGGAACGCCTGATCATGGGCGCAGGTTACTTCAGGTGCCGGAATGACGCGAAAGCTCGAGCCCCCACTGTCCGGGCGCACCCGATTCGCGTAAGCGGTCATCCATTGCTACGACCCAGACTTCCGCAAAGCGGCCATCCGCAACGATGCGTGAGGCGTCGATACGAAAACGCCGCCCGAAAAGGCGGCGCTCTCGTTGCCCTGCCAACTGCGGTTCGCTAGTTCGTGCAGTTGGTGTGTGCTGCTCCACCCGCGGCTGCCAGCGCGCCACGACTCACTG
>Ga0306923_10003080_pt1 | contig 15559 bp, 14 predicted proteins | sample sta12Can44000108_FD_203841 | JGI IMG/M metagenome (GOLD analysis project Ga0306923, IMG submission 203841) | Lab enrichment of tropical soil microbial communities from Luquillo Experimental Forest, Puerto Rico - statanox.12C.anox.44.000.108 (v2)... | ecosystem: Environmental > Terrestrial >... | reverse complement strand
TACTGATCCCGCAGGTCGCCGCCGGCGTGGACGCGGTCCTCGCCGAGGGCCTGCAGCATCATCTCTTCCTCGGCCGGGTGCTCGGAAAGGTGAAATCATGACCGTGCTGGTCGTCCTGACCGTCCTCGAGATCGTCGTGCTGATCGCGGCCCTCGCGTTCTACCTGTTCTGGGTCGGCACCCTGCTCGCGCGGATCGCGGGGAACCTGGAGGAGTGCGCGGAGATCGTCCGCGGCATCGTGGCCGACGCCGCGCTCATCGGCCCGGGTGTCGAGCACATCAACGAGACCGGCGGTGTCGTCGCCGGCGCGCTGCCCCTGCTGTACGGGATGGCCGAGGACATCGTCGCCGACGTCACGCCGCGACCCGAACCCCCGGCCGTGCCAGAGCCCGCCCGCCCCGCATCCGGCACCCGTCGCTCACGCCTGCTGGACGCCGTCGGCTTCGCCCCCCGCTTATCCAGAACGGACGGTGGCGCCTCCCCAGGCGCAAACGATCCCTCCGCTAGGCGCGATGTATCAGCGCGTGCTGCGCGTCCTCCGATTGTGCAAGGAAGCAGTCGGCAAGAGGGGGATCTGCCATGAGCGAGCAGGCGGAGGCACGGGGATACGAGCAGTCCGGGATCGTCTATGCACCGGGAGCGAAGCCTGCGGTGGCAGCCCCGGAGGCCGGCGCCGCCGGCGGGTTCAGCTACGGGGGCGGCCGCCTGCTGACCGCGGTGCGGGTGCACCTGGTCTTCTGGGGCTCGGCCTGGCTGGCGTGGCCGCCGCCGAACGCCACCGTGGGGGCCTGCGCGGACGCGGTCGTCACCATCCTGGCGTCGGACTACATGAACTCTCTTGCCCAGTACTCCGTGGGGCACGGCTCGCTGGGCAGTGTCACTGTTGTCACCGATAGCGTCGGCGGGTCACCGGCCGACCCGCCGAATCCCTTCAGCAACGACGACGTGTGGCAGCTGGTCGAGCATCTACGTGCGGCCGGGCGAATCCCCACCGGCGACATCGGCGCCGCCGGGCAGGGCCTGTACATGGTGGTGATGCCCGCGGGGGTGGGCAGCAACCAGCCCGGGGTGATCGGTGAGCATTCCTACTACTGGTTCGGGTGGCCGTCCACGAATGTGCCGTTCGGCTGGGTCACCCAGAGCAGCGTCGACTCTTTCAGCGAGGTGTTCTCCCACGAGCTGGTCGAGTCGTGCACCGACCCGGAGGGAACGGGCTGGACGAGCGCCACCGCTTGCGGCGCCAACCACGGCGGGTGGTGCGAGATCGGCGATGTCTGCCAGGGCAGCGACGCCCGCGTGCATGGCGTCCTGGTGCAGCGGTACTGGTCGAACGCGGATAACCAGTGCGTCGTGCCCGACGACCCGAAGGTCGTCCAGGACAGCAAGATCCGTAAAGACTCCAAGGATTCCAAGGACCACAAGGACACCAAGGACCGCAAGGACCACAAGGAGAAGGACAATCCGAAGGAGCTCAAGGACGGCGCCAAGGAGAAGGATGCCCCCAAGGAGCTGGAGCGTCCCATCTCCGGACCCGATGCGCTGGCCGAGCTTCGCCAGGTCGCCGAGCAGTTGCAGGCCGTCGTCGAGCGGCTGTCGGACCAGGGCGGTGCCGAGCCGTTCATCGATACTGCCGAACGGCCGGCCGTCGGTGACGTCGACCAGATCTGACCCAGCTCCCGAAGCCGGCCGGGCGCGCGTGCTGGTCCTGGCTGCCAGGGATGACGTCCCCGCCCGGATGCTGGCCGACCGCCTGGGCGAGGCCGCCGTGGCGGCCGGCCCGCAGGACCTGTCCCGGCCGGGCTGGACATACGCCCGCAGCATCGGCCGCCGCACAGGGGTATCGTGTCGCGGCCAGTTCCGGGCGGACGGCCTGACGGCGGTTATCAGCCGCATCTCCGCCGTCCAGCCCGTTCACCTGACCCACGTCAGTCGCGGCGATCGCGACTACGTCGCCGCGGAGATGACCGCGTTCCTGCGCGCCTGGCTCACCGGGCTATCCTGCCCGGTGGTGAACCCGCCCACGGCGACCTGCCTGTCAGGCCCCGCGCTGACGGCGCATCAGTGGGCGGCGCTCTGCGGCCGGCTGTCCATACCGGCGCGGCCAGCGCGGCTTACTGTCCCCGCCGTCCCCGATGACCGGCCCGCACCGGCTGCCTGCCGCGTGACGGTTTTCCGCGGCAGGCCGGCCGCTGCCGGCCCGTGCCCAGCGGTGCTCCTGGAGCACGGCCGTCGGCTGGCGGCCCACGTTGGCGCCGAATGGCTCGCCGTAACCTTCGACGGCAACCACGAGCAGGCAGCGGTCTGCCAGGTCGAGACCTGGCCCGACCTAGCCGATGCCAGCACCCGCGAGGGCCTCGTGCACGCGCTGATCGGTTCCGGAGCCAGATCGTGATCCTGCTCTGGGGCCTTCGGCATGAGGCGCCGATGGCGTCCGTCCTCCGGGCGCTCACCCGGCGCGGCGCGGAGGTCGTCATGATCGACCAGCGCGCCTATCCCACCGTCACCGGCTCCATAACGGCCTGCCAAGACGGTGCCTCGGGGTGGATATCCGTCGCGGGATGCCGGCGGCCGGTAGCGGAGTTCTCCGGGTACTTCCTGCGCCCCTACCCGATTCCGCCGCGCTACCAGCACGGCCTGGCCTTCCACCAGGTCGCCGCCATCGACCAGATGATGCTCAGCATCGCCGAGACAGCTCCCGCGCACATCACGGTGGTCAACCGGCCCAGCGCGATGGCCTCGAACGACTCCAAACCAGCTCAACTGGCCCAGCTCGAAGACCTCGGATTCCTCGTACCGGACACGATCGTCACCAACGACCGCGAGGTCGCCGAGGAGTTCTGGGCACGCCACGGCACCGTTGTGTACAAATCGACCAGCGGGATCCGCAGCATCGCCAACACCCTTACCGCCGCGGACCTGCCCAGGCTTGACCGGCTGGCCACCTGCCCGACCCAGTTCCAGGAATTCATCCCCGGGATCGACTACCGGGTGCACGTCGTCGGTGATGAGGTCTTCGCCACGCGAATCGTCAGCACCGCGACGGACTACCGGTACGCTTTCACGCAGGCGGCGGAACGGACCATGGCCGCTACGCGACTACCCGGCCACGTCGCCGACCGATGCCAGCACGCGACCCGCGAACTGGGCCTGCTGCTAGCGGGAATCGACTTGCGCCGGACCCCAGACGGCGACTGGTACTGCTTCGAAGTCAACACCGCACCCGCCTTCTCCTGGTTCCAGGACCACACCGGACAACCCATCGCCGACGCCGTCGCAGCCCTCCTGCAACACGGCGCCCGCACCGGCAGCGCTGTCCAGTAGGGCGGAAAGCGGCGACGGCAGGCGGCGCCCGTTCCGGCCCGCTAGCCGCGTGGGCGCTGGTCGGGGCCGCGGCGGGCGACCGGGGCGGTGGTGGGGGCCGAGTACTCGCCGATCCACTCGTCCTTCCAGGTCTGGTCGTACTGCTCATCGTTGCAGCTCGGGCGGTAGATCGCGATGAGCTCGCGGGCTATCTGCTCGCGGTGCGACCGCGTCCCGCCGGGCACCTCGTAGGTGCAGATGTATACCTTCCACTTGGAACCGGCGCGCTTGATCCAGCACGGTGACCGGGGGTGCTGGAAGGGGAACCTTTCGGCCGAAAGGTCGTCGGCGTGGCCGACGTAGCTGACCGCGTACTGCTCGGGCTTAGTGTCAGGGGCCGGCTTGTAGCAGATCGCGTACACGGCGGCGGCCCGCGGCGCGGTCCAGCCGCCGAGCAGCCGCGGCCCTTCGAACGGGTAGCCCGCGAGCGAGCCGAGCCGGATCACCGCGGCTCGCCGGACTCATCGAGATCGCCGGATTCCTCGAGCTCGCTGATCGCCTCGGTCCGGATGATGGGCGCGGCCGGCAGCCCGGCCGTCCTGGCGGCGGCCAGGAACACCTCGGTCGCCTTGCCGATCGCGTCGTCGCGGTTGTCCGCCTCGACCACGAGCTGCGCCCCGTACCTGGTGGTGCCGATCCCGGTGGCGATGCCGTCGCTGCCCGCGACCGCATCCGCGAGCTCGACCACTTCCTCGAGTGCCAGGACCCGGTCGCCCTCGGCCTCGATACCGACGCTCCACCGCACAGCCGCCTCCTCATCCCGCCGACCGTTCGTCAGTTCAGCACCGGGAGCATGTCCGCGAGCTGTTCCAGGCTGGCCAGGTCGTGGCCGGAAAGCAAGAGGTCGATGTGCGGCGCTGCCACCATCATGCCCAGCGTGCTCGGCCGGAAATTCACGTTATCGCCCTTGTGCGGGTTCAGCCATACCACGCGATAGCAGAGCCGGGACAGCCGTTCCATGGCCGCCGCGAGAAGCTCGGGGTCCCCCCGGTCCAGTCCATCGGAGCAGATGATCACCACACCGCCCCGGCACAGCCCGTTCCGGCCCCATCGCCGGATGAACGTATCCAGCGACTGCCCGATCCTGGTGCCACCGTCCCAGTCCACGACCAGCCGGGCCGCCTGCTCTAGGGCGGCATCGGGCTGCCGCTGTTCCAGTGCCCTGGTAATGCGGGTAAGCCTGGTGCCGAAGCAGAATACTTCGACCCTGGCGGCCGCTCGCTTGGCTGAGTACGCGAACTGCAGCAGGTGCCGAGAGTAATCGGCCATCGAACCGGAGACGTCGAGTATCAGGATCAGCGGCCGCAGCCGGGTCCTGCGCTGCCGGAAGAATAGCTCGGCCGGCTCGCCGTGCATGCGCATCGACTCTCTGATCGTCTTGCGCATGTCCGGGGCGCGGCCCGACACGGCGGCCCTGGTCCTGCGCGTGCGGCGGCGTGGCGGGGTCAGCCGGATCCTGGCCATGATCCTGCGCAGCGCGGCAAGCTCCGCTGGCGTGCAGGCGGCGAACGACCTGTGCTTGAGCGCGTCCACGTCCGAGGCCATCCAGCCAAGGACCGGCTGCTCCTCATCTTCCTCGGGCCCGGGCTCGGTGCCGGGCATCACCAGCGCCGCCTCGGCCTCGGCCACCGCACGGGCGGGCAGCGTCAGCTGCTTCGCGGCGGGTGCGCCCTCGTCCAGGAAGAACCGGCGGAACACCTGGTCATAGGCAGCGATGTCCTCCTTGCGGCTGACCAGCGTGGCCCGTCCGGCCCAGTACAAGTCCACCAGGTCCGACGGATCCAGCGGCGCCATGGCCGAACAGTACGTCAGCACGTCGCCGGTGCCGACCCGCAGACCTGCCGCCCGAAGCTCACGCGCGAAATCAACAAGCACGCCGGCGAACGGAGCCGGAGCCCGGTCAGGCACCGGAGGTGATCTCCGCCAGGTTCTCCTGGACTAGCTCCAGATCGTCGCGGTCCTTGATGACCGCCCCGAGGGTGTCGCCAGCCGCCCGCGGCGTGAGATCGGTCTCGCCGAGGAAGCCCAGGGTGCGCACCCAGTCGATGGTTTCGGCCACCCCGGGAGGCTTGGCCAGGTCCAGCTCCCGCAACCGGTGCACCGCGCGTACCACCTTCCGGGTGAGCTGCTCGGCGGCGCCGGGCTCACGGACCAGGACGATCTCCACCTCGCGTTCAGCCGCGGGATACCCGATCCAGTGATACAGGCAGCGCCGGCGCAGCGCGTCGTGCAGCTCCCTGGTCCGGTTGGAGGTCAGTATCACGGCCGGATGGGACTGCGCCGTGATGGTCCCGATCTCAGGGATGCTGATCTGGAAGTCGGACAGCACCTCGAGCAGGAATGCCTCGAACTCGTCGTCAGCCCGGTCGATCTCGTCGATCAGCAGCACCGCCTGGTCGCCCGCCTGGACGGCCTCAAGCAGCGGCCGCTGCAGCAGGAACTTCGGGCCGAACAGCTTGTCCACGGCCTCTTCATCGGCCAGCTGACGCTCCGACAAGGCCCGGATCTGCAGCATCTGGCGGGCGTAATCCCACTCGTACAGCGCCTGGTTAGTGTCGATGCCCTCGTAGCACTGGAGCCGGATCAGCTTGCGGCCGTACCTGCTCGCCAGCACTTTCGCGACTTCGGTCTTGCCGACGCCGACCTCGCCCTCGAGCAGCACGGGCCGGTGCAGCGAGAGCGACACGAGCAGCGTCGTGGCGAGCCCGCGATCAGCCAGGTAACCGCCTTGCCGCAGGCCGTCGGTCAGCTCAGTGACGGTGCCTGGATACTCCACTCAGCGGATCTCCTCAGATCGCGGCGGTCCCAGGACAAGGTCGCGGACGCTGCCGCCCGACCGGCTGAGTTTGCCTTCGCGCTCTAGCCTCGACCGCCACGCCTCCATGCGATCCACGTCCGTTTCCCCGGCGAAGTCCTCGAAGCCGACCCCGGCGTCGGTCATCCGCCTACAGGACTTCTCACAGCTCTCGTCGAGATCGGCAGCCGTCTGGCCCTGGCTACGCCAGACCTCGCGCAGCACTTCCAGCGCCTCGACGCTTTCTGCGCTCATATCGGACATCCCTCCAGCATCCCTCCAGCCGGAACGCGTGCCCCGACTGTAACCCGGCAATGCGGATGCGAGCGAACCTGGATTAAGCGATCTCTTAATCCACGCGAGGTATTTCATGCCTGCGCAGCCACGTCGCGGGCTGGCCCGATTCCGCTGATATGGCGTTCTAGCTCCAGCCGCCTGCCCGCGGCGGCGCCCTCCCGGATCACCGGATCCCGTCATCGAGGACCCTGGCGGACATGGCAGGCTCCCGCAAGATAGCTAGTCGCATTGAGACTACTAATACCCCAGCGGGTCGCTGATAACGACCCGCGATTCAGCTGCAAACACAAGAAGGCACGTCTACTTCTGTTGCCCAGTTGCCGGGATGCGTTCGCAGCTGACCCCGGGCGATAAACTCGCACCTTGTGAGCAGCGTAGTTTCCGTAGAACTCGGTGAGCGGTTCCCTGACGTAGCGGCGCTTGGCGCCGCGCTCGACAAGACCGGCTATCTGGCCGGGGACCAGCTCTCGGCGGCGCTGTTTCTCGCGGTCCGGATGGGCCAGCCGATCCTGCTGGAAGGCGAGCCCGGCGTCGGCAAGACCGAGGCTGCTAAGGCGCTCGCCGCGGCGCTGGACACGGTACTCGTCCGGCTGCAGTGCTACGAGGGCATCGCGGCGGCCGAGGCGCTGTACGAGTGGAACTACCCGAAGCAGTTGCTGGCCATCAGGCTGGCCGAGGCTACCCATGAGCAGCTGCGCGAGACTGACCTGTTCCGCGAGGAGTTCTTGCTGGCCAGGCCGCTGCTGACCGCACTCGACCACCCGGGGCCGCGGCCCGCTGTCCTGCTTATCGACGAAGTCGACCGGGCCGACGACGAGTTCGAGGCGTTCCTCTTCGAGATGCTCGCCGAATCGTCGGTGACGATCCCTGAGCTCGGCACCCGGCGCGCGGTCGTGCCGCCTGTGACGATACTCACCTCGAACCGGACCCGCGATCTGCACGACGCGCTCAAGCGGCGGTGCCTTTACCACTGGATCGGTTACCCGGACGCGGCCCGGGTGGCGCAGATCATCCGGCGGCGCGTGCCGGCGGCGAGCTCGGAGCTGGCAGGGGAGATCGCGGCCGCGGTGAGCAGGCTGCGTGCCCTCGAGCTGACCAAGCCCCCGGGTATCTCGGAGGCGATCACCTGGGCGGGGGCGCTGACGGTGTTCGGCGCCTCGTCGTTGTCCGCGGACACAGCGGGGCAGACGATGAGCGTCGTGGTCAAGTATCCGGAGGACGAGCAGACCGTGCGTGAGGCCGGCCTGGCTTCCGTCGTGGGGCATGACTGACGGCACGCCGTTGAACGGCGTCGATGGGGCCCGGTTGGCGCCGGTCGACGTCGCGGTGCTGGCGTCGGCGCTGGGTGTGGCGCTGCGGTCCGCCGGAATCCCGGCGGGGCCAGACCGGTGTGAGCGGCTGGCCCGCGCGGTCACCGTGATGGGGGCGTCGACGATCGCGGAGCTGCATGCGTGCGCGCTCGCGACGATGGTTTCTGATCCCAGTCAGGTTGATACGTTCGAGCGGGTTTTCACCGAGATGTTCGGGGCGGAGGGGCCGGGTGTGCCGCCGGTGGGGGCGCCGCAGCAGACCATGACTGCCGAGCCGGCGCAAACGCCCCCCGGACCGGACTCGCCCGACGCCGCCGGCGCCGGGGAACTGCCTCCGGTGATGCGGCAGGCCGACGCGTCAGCGTCGCGGTCTTCGGGTGAGCCTGACGAGGACCTGCCAGAGGTGCCGGCGATCCGGCGGGTCGCCTCCGACACCGAGCGGCTGCGCGGCCGCGACTTCGCCCAGCTGTCGGCGGACGAGCTCAGGCGGCTTTCCGTGCTCATGAGCGAGCTCACGATCGCGGTGCCGCCGCGCCGGACGCGCCGCTACCGGCCGCGCAAGGACGGTGCGCGGCTGGACATGCGGCGCACCCTGCGGCAGGCCAGGCGGACCGGCGGCGAGCCGGTGCAGATCGCCAGGAGGGCGGTTCGCACGCGGTCCCGGCGCCTTATCGTGCTCTGCGACATCTCCGGGTCCATGGAACCGTACGCGCGGGCGCTGCTGCAGCTCATGTATGTGGCCAGCCGGTCAGCCGGCGGCTTCTCCAGCTCGCCGCGGGACGCCGCGCGGCCGCGGACCGAGGTTTTCACGTTCGCGACCCGGCTGACCCGGCTGACGCCTTTCCTGGCGGTGGCCACCCCGGAGACGATGCTCGCCAAGGCGGGCGAGGCGGCGCCCGACTGGGCGGGCGGCACCCGGATCGGCGCGGCGCTGCGCGAGTTCAACGACCGCTACGGGGCGCGCGGGATGGCGCGTGGCGCGGTTGTGCTGATCATCTCCGACGGCTGGGAGACCGGAGATCCCGCCGTCCTGGGCGCGCAGATGGCCCGGCTGCACCGGATCGCCTACCGGATCGTGTGGGCGAACCCGCGAACGCAGAGTGAGCGGTACCGGCCGGAGGTGGGCGGCATGGCGGCCGCCTGGCCGTATTGCGACGCCGTGGTCAGTGCCCATAACTTCGAGGCCCTCGACGACCTGCTCGCCGCGCTGCGCGCGCCGGCCCGGCGGCGGCCGCCGGCTGTTCCGGCCGCATCGGCTGTTTCCGCGGTGCCGTCCGGGGAAACAGGGTCCGCCGCGGCGGCTGCTCAGCCGACGGCGTTCTCGCTGCCGCTCACGGCGTCGCTCGGCAGGCGCTGGTCGCCAGGGCGGTAAATCACGCGGCCCGCGGGTCAGCAGCCGCCGGTGATCGCGCGCTGGACGGCGTTGACCGCGGCGGCGATCTCGGCGACCGGGCCGGCCGCCGCCACTACCTTGTCGAGCAGCCGGCGGGCTCGTGAGGTGTCAGGCTCGCTGGCGGCCAGCTCTGCGGCGGCCTCTTCCGCCGCGGCCTGTGCGTCTGCCCCGTCGGCCAGCTCGGGCTGATGCTTGCGGAGCGCGCTGAGCAGTTCAGCCACCAGGACAGTCAGCTGGTCGCGCCGCTCGGCGGCGAGCTGGCTCTCGGCCGCCTGCACCACCTGCGAGGCGCTGGCATGCGGTCCCTGCGCCAGGGCGCCGATGTGCACGGTGCCGCCGCTGATGACCATGCCTGCCTGCTGAGGTTCCTTGTCCGGTCCTGTGGTCACGCCGAATCACCGCCTTGCCCGCGGAGCGCCTGGACACCCTGCGTGAAGTGCGTCGCGGCTGCCCGCGCGCGTTCGCCGACCGCCACGCTTTCCGCCTTGAACTCCCCGCCCGAAACAAGCAACCCATTGTTGAGTATGGTTGCCCGCTGCTCCTCGAACTGGGATATGTCGATGTTATGCGCATCGAGGAATTCCATGATGGTGTCGAGGAGCTGGCGGTCGATGAGCTTTGTGTTCAGGTCGCGGTCGACCTGCTGGAAATACCGTCGGTAGGAATCTGACTGGGCCAGTTCGCGGACGCTCGTGGTGGCGCCGAAGTTGTACTCGGGATCGGCGGCGATGCGGCGCAAGGCCGATCGCTCACCATTCCAGCGCATGCTCATCCTGATAAGCAGGCGGCCCAGCCTGAACGGCGCGCGCAGCACCGTGCCGGTAACGGCCCTAGGCCCGGACCGGAGTTCGCCGCTCAGCCGCTGGCTCCATGACATGCCTGCCAGCCGGTCGGCTTGCCGGTATTCCGGTAGCACCGGCGCCAGCAGGTAATGCTGCACCTCGGCGAGAAGAGCGGCCCCGCGCTTGGTGAAATGGACGAAGACGGAAAGGATCAGCTCGCCGTCCCAGCCCTGCACGCGAGCGCACAGGTATGGGCGGTTCACCAGTTCCGGCGCGCGCTCCAGCTCCCGCAGCGGGACGGGGCCGATCGTTGTCACCGGCCGCGCCGCGCGGTCCGGAAGGAATCTCGTGTCGTCCCTGATCGACTGGCCGTCGACGAGCAGCCTGTTCTCGATCAGCGCCCCGGCAAGGCCAAGAGCGCCGATGTCCCGGTGGACGGCCTGGTAGAACTCCTCCACCTCAAACGGCTTCGGCTCAAGCCTGAGCTGGCCGCCCGGCGTTTCCTTGCCTCGCGCGAGGTTGACAGCGAACGACCAGCCGCCGCGGGCGACCCCGCTGCCAACGAACGGGTTATAAATCCCGTACACGCTGACATTGCCGTCCTCGGACGCGAGCACTTCGGCGATGCGCTCCTGCTCCGCGGCGGACACCCACGGACCGGGATCCGCGCCGAACGCGTCCCGCGTGAGGCCCCGGGTGACGAGGTAGCGGCTGATCCAGCGGTCGGCGAACGCGATCGCCGCGGCGACTACGAAGAGCAGCAGGATGTCTCGTACGGTGGCCAGGTGGTGGTAGTCGAGCAAGACGGGCAGGAATGACACCACGATGGCAGCGATCAGCGTGTCCCGGATGATCTGGCGCCGCCTGGCGGCGAAGCAGTGCCGGAGCACGATGCTCATGTCCAGTCCCAGCGACGGAACGACGGCCCGGTGCGGCGCGCCGGCGACGTCTTCGATGACCCGGCGGGCATAACGGTCATCCAGGTGCGGGGCGGTGCAGAGGAAACGGGTCGTCTCCGACCTCGTGGACGCGGGTGGCTGCTGCGCGGGCAGCTCGTCCGCGGGTAGCTGGTCGGCGGCTAGCTGGGCCGGGCCGGGCGGGCGCCTGGCGAGGAGCAGCGCCGCCGCGAAGCCCATCGCGATCCCGCCGGCCACCGCGATGTCGGCAGCGTCGAGGTAGAACCCTGGTATGCCGCGCAGCGGAACCATCCAGCCGAACACATGCGAGGTCATGAAGTACACGAGCGTCAGGAAGCCCGCGGTGATCAGCACCCCGGCCGCCCAGCGCCGGCCGGGATCGCGGCCACTGGCCAGGCTGAGTGAGGCGCACAGCGCCAGCACTGACGGGACCGCCGCGACGAAGATGAAGGTCGACACCACGTACAGCAAGAAATGACTGCCTGTCTCCGTAGATGTCTTCATCTCGAAGAAGGCTACGTAGAAGTTGCCAACCACGACGGCGATCGCGCCGCCGGTGGCGGCCAGTCGCGCCGCGCGGACGGTGCCCCGGCTCACCTGCCATCCCGATCCGGAACTCGCGGCGTGGGCGAGCACCCCGGCGACAAGGACAACCGCGGATCCGAGCATCCCGATGAACATCGCCCGCCCCGGGGCGGGTCCCTGCGCCGGGTATTGCAGGTAGTAGTACATCTCCTGCAGGTAGAAGAGATACCCGCCGGCGCCAGTCGCGAGCAGTATCCCGCCCGCCAGCCCGTTGCCTGGCGCGATCGCTTGCAGGATCGTCGCGCCGCACGCGAGGAATGGCAGTACGAACAGGGTGGCATACAGCGCCCAGTTACCGCGATCTGTCATCAGGTCGAGGACGGAAACGGCAGGATTAAGGACCAGCAGGTTAATTAATAGAGCGGCGGCGCTGATCCCGCAGATCAGGACGGTGCCGAGCCCGAGGATATGCCGCCAGCTCCAGAGCAGCGCACCCGCCGCCCCCGCCACCAGCAGGGCGATGATTATCGCCTGCCACACGTGGCTCATCGCGGGCGCGGGCGAATAGCTGAATTCGAAATTGGGAAGGCGCGGCGTCAGCGGCTGCGCGAGGGCCGTGGTGAGCAGCAGGGTGCCCGCCGCGGCGGTCGCCACGGGCACCGTGTCGCGGGAGGTCAGTAGAATGCCAAGAGAACTCGCCCTGCGCGCGGGATAACCATCCTGGTAAGCCATTTGAGACCTCCTGGCGGCGATGCTACACCGCCAGCTGATCTGATTTGCGGCTACTTGAGGTTAATTTTTCGATTCTGTCGGACTAGCGGATGGGCGGCTGAGCGGTCAGCTAGGGAATTGAGAGCTTCTACATACGTGTCGTAGTTATAGTCTGGGCGTGATGCCCGACACGGCGGTCGCCGCCGCGGCGCTACCGCCCGTTCGCCGCCCGGGCCCTCACCCGCCGGGCCGCCGCCCCGAAGCGGAGATTATCTTCTACAATGTTGTAGAAAGATGTGACCGACGTTGACTCGACACTCCTGAATCGCGCCCGCTGGAGGGAACAGCCTGTGCAGCAGTTCATCACCAACTACGGATACCTCGCGGTGTTCTTGCTGATGATGGCCGAGTCGGCCTGCATCCCAGTGCCGTCCGAGGTCATCATGCTGTTCGGTGGAGCGCTCGCCGCCGGCGCCGTGCCCGGGGCCCACCCTTCCCTGGCCGGAATCGTTCTCGCCGGCGTACTGGGTAACGTCGCCGGGAGCTACCTGGCCTGGGCGGTGGGCTGGTATGCCGGCCTGCCGGCTGTCCGCCGCTGGGGCGGGAAAGTAGGCATCCGCGACCACGAGATTGACCGCGCGACTCGGTGGTTCGACAAGTACGGTCCGGTCGCGGTGCTGGTCGGGCGTATGGTGCCTGTGGTCCGCACGTTCATCTCGCTGCCTGCCGGGTTCGCCAAGATGCCAGCCCTTCCCTTTGGCCTGTACACGACGATCGGCTGCATTCCGTGGACGGCCGCGCTCGGCATCGCCGGGTACGCCCTCGGCGCCAACTGGCAGCAGGTCGCCAATGACTTCCACGGCCCCACATACGTCATCGTCGGCCTGATCGCCGTCGCGCTCGTAGCCGCCGTGCTCCTGCACTTCCGTCACCGCCGTCGCGATCGCGGGAGCGCCGAGACGGCCTCGTCCGCATCCGCGGCGCCCGGTCGGCCGGCGCCCGGCTGGCACTCGGCTGACCAGCAGCCGCGCGGTCCGCAACCGCGTGATCCGCAACCGCGTGATCCGCAACCACATGGTTCGCAGACGCGTGATCCGCAACCACATGGTTCGCAGACGCGTGATCCGCAGGTGCCCGACTGGCAGCCGGTTGACCAGCAGGCGCGCGGTCCGCAGCCGCCCATCGCATTCGCGCCTGGCGCGGAGCCGTCCGCTCGCCAGTGGGCCTCGCCCGCTGACCGGCCTTACCGCTAAAGGACACGTCTGATAGCGACTTCGGGCGTATCGCGTCGACGGCCCGGTACCACGGTATGAGGGGTGTGGGTCACTGGCCTCACAAGATGCAACGCCGGGAATTGGCGGGGCGGCATGCGCGCTGCGGCCCGGCGCATCAGGGGCCGGTGGTGCCCGGGTGAGTGGTGCGCCGGGCGGGACCGCGGCGCGGCGCGTCGCCGGGGCCGACGCCGGGAAGTCGTCTCGCCATTCGGACACTCCGGAGCACATATGGCGCTGAACCGGCATTTTCGCCGTCATTTTGTCCTGGTTTGTGCCCGGAACAGCGCCATAAGTACTTGCGTAAAAATAACCCGTAGGTTCCTGGAATGCGGCATGCTGATGTGGTATGGGCGAGATCGTCGTTACCGAGGAGATGCTGGCCGCGAAGTTCACCGCGATCCTGCCGCACCTGGATGAGCGGCAGCGGCGGCTGGTGCTGGCCGCCGATGCGCGGATGCTGGGTCATGGCGGGATCCGGCAGGTGGCCCGGGCCGCCGGGATCCGGGAGGCGACGGTGTCGCTGGGGGTCAGCGAGCTGGAGGCCGGGGCCGGCCCGCTGGGCCGGGTTCGCCGGCCCGGCGGCGGGCGCAAGCGGGCCGCCGACCTGGACCCGGGGCTGGTCCCGGCGCTGCGGGCGCTGGTGGAGCCGGAAGAGCGGGGCGACCCGCAGTCGCCGCTGCGGTGGACGGTGAAATCGACCCGCACGCTGGCGGCCGAGCTGACCGCGCAGGGCCATAGGGTGTCGGCGGGCACGGTCGCGGACCTGCTGCACGCCGACGGGTTCCGGCTGCAGGCCAACGCCAAGACCGTCGAAGGACGCCAGCACCCGGACCGGGACGCCCAGTTCCGGTACATCAACGACCAAGTCAAGGCGTACCAGGATGCCGGGGACCCGGTGATCAGCGTGGACGCCAAGAAGAAAGAGACGGTCGGGGAGTTCGGCAACGCCGGCCGCCAGTGGCGGCCCAAGGGCGACCCGGCCCGGGTCCGCGACCATGACTTCGCCGGCGAGGCCGAGGGCAAGGCGATCCCGTACGGGATCTACGACCTGGCCGCGAACTCCGGCTGGGTCAACGTCGGCACCGACCATAACACCGCCGCGTTCGCCGTGGAATCGATCCGGCGCTGGTGGAACGCGGCCGGCCGGGCCGGTTACCCGGCCGCGCGGCGGCTGCTGATCGCCGCCGACGGCGGCGGGTCCAACGGCTACCGCACCCGGGCGTGGAAGGCCGGGCTGGCCGCGCTGGCGCTGGAAACAGGGCTGGAGATCACCGTCTGCCACTTCCCGCCCGGCACCTCCAAGTGGAACAAGATCGAGCACCGCCTGTTCTCCCATATCACCATGAACTGGCGCGGCCGCCCGCTGGCCAGCCACGAAGTCATCGTGGAGTCCATCGCCGCGACCACCACCCGCACCGGACTGCGGGTGCACGCCGAGCTCGACCCCGGCAGCTACCCCGCCGGGGAGAAGGTCAGCGACGCCGAGATGGACGCCCTGCCGCTGGCCCGCCATGCCTGGCACGGTGACTGGAACTACGCCCTGCACCCCCTGCCCCCCGCCCCGCCGCCAGCCGGACCGGGCACCTCCGCCTGGGCGCACCCCGCCCTCACCGGGCTGCCCCCGGCCGAATGGGACCAGCTCATCACCGCCGTCCACAGCCAGGCCGGCGACCCGCCACCCGGCCCCCAGCCCCTCAGCCTCGCCGACCAGGCCCTCATCACCGTCCTCAGGCTCCGCTTCCGCACACCCCTCACCGCCCTCGCCGGCCTGTACGGCGTCCACGCCAGCACCATCAGGGCCGCATCAGACCGGGCCTGGCCCCGCCTCGTCCGCGCCGGCTACCACACCCCGCCGGCAGGCCCCCGGCTCCGGACCCTCCCCGAACTCACCGCCTACGCCCACGCCCACGGCCTCGACATCACACCGCGCTCCGCAGTCATCACCCTAAGCGACGGACGGCATCCCCAAACCAGCGCGTTAATAATCCGCAAGCACAAAGTCTCTCGGCGATGCAAAGTCGGGCGACCGCAGGGCGACATCGGCTGCAGGAGTATCGGTTGCCGATGTATCGGCTGCCGATATAGAGTGGGCCGCATGCCAAAAGGGAAGAGCGACCCGGGCGACGGCAAGGGCCTCGCGGGGTTCGGCCGGTACGCGGGGCCGGCCACGTTGATCCTGTCCAGCCTCGCCGACGG
>Ga0306923_10003072_pt1 | contig 15579 bp, 8 predicted proteins | sample sta12Can44000108_FD_203841 | JGI IMG/M metagenome (GOLD analysis project Ga0306923, IMG submission 203841) | Lab enrichment of tropical soil microbial communities from Luquillo Experimental Forest, Puerto Rico - statanox.12C.anox.44.000.108 (v2)... | ecosystem: Environmental > Terrestrial > Soil... | reverse complement strand
GTTTTTGTGGGCGCCGCGGGGGGCGGGGGGGGGGCCCCCCCCGCTCTTTTTTTTTTGGGGGGGGGGGGGGGGGGGGGCCCCCCCCCCCGAGGCGGCGGAGTCCGGGGCATTCTCCCGGAACGGCAGGTCGGCCAGCAGCCTGCCCCGGCGCCGGATCATCGGCACCTGCCGCACCGGCTGCTCCACCATCCAGGCGGCCAGCCCGGCGAGCTGCGGCATGGCCCGGATCCGGACCAGGTGATAGGCCAGCTTGTGGGTGGCGGGCAGGCTGCGCAGCACCCGGCGGCCGACGTGATCCAGGTAGCCGTTCACCAGGTCGGTGAACTCGGCCCGGTAGGCGTCGGTCACCTTGTGCAGGTCCTGGACGTAGAGCCAGAGGTCGTTCTTCAGGGCCTTGCGCTGGTGCGCCCGGAGCAGCCGGCCGGTCGAGTGCGCGGCGATGAACTGGTCGATGTCGTTCATCGCGGTCATCCGGTCGCGCAGGTTGGCGATGCTGGTCCGGCTCTGCGTGATGGACAGCCGGCCCTGCGCCCGCTCGCGCCAGTAGTAGACCACGTCGGGGATCACGTCCACCGCCCGGGCCAGCACGTGCGCCTTGGTCATCAGCCGGAGGTCCTCCCAGACCACGCCCTCCGGATAGGACAGCTGATGGGCGTCCCAGAAGCTGCGCCGGAACAGCTTGTTCCAGACCGACACGTCGTAGAGCAGCCGCGGCGTCCTGGTCACGTGCGTTCCGGTCTGCCTGCCCTTGAGGGCCAGCGAGTGCAGCGCCGAGGGGGTGATCCCCTTCGGGCCCACGCGGTACACGGCGCCGCTGGCGAAGTCCGAGCCCGACCGCTCCAGCGCGTGCAGGAGCAGCTCGTATGCGTTGGCCGGCAGCACGTCGTCGCCGTCGACGAAGGCCAGGTACTCCCCGCGGGCACGCTCCACGCCGCGGTTACGCGCGCCGCCGGGGCCGCCGTGCTCCGGCTGCAGCAGCGTGAACCGCGGGTCGGCGGCGGCCTTGGCCCGGGCGATCTCGGCACTGCCGTCGGTGGAGGCGTCGTCGACCATGATCACTTCCAGGTCGGCGAAGGTCTGAGCGGCGATCGAGTCCAGGCAGTCGCCGAGATCGTCCTCGTTGTTGAAGAACGCCACGACTACGCTGATGCTCGGGGTTGTCACGAAAGTCCTTACGTCGTCAGCCGGCGGCCGGGCCTCTTGACGTTTCCCAGCCGAGCGCCACGGGGTCGTAGACGCGCTCCACGTAGATCTGGTGCCAGAGCGAGAACACGACCAGCAGCCACACCTGCCTCCAGGTCACCTCGGGGTCGGCGGACCGGAAGCGGCGCAGGACGTCGAGCGCGGCGCCCTTGTCCAGCCACTGGCCGGTCTGCGCCGAGCGGACCACCTGCTCCGCGAAACCATACATGCCGCCGCGGAGCCAGGGGCCGAGCGGCACCGGGAAGCCCAGCTTGGCACGCTCAGCCGTGGCCTGGGGCAGCAGCTCGACGATGGCTTCGCGGAACGCGAACTTGGTGGTGCCCGCGGCGGTCTTCTCCACCCGGGCCAGCCGGGCCGCCACCGCGAGCACCTCCCGGTCCAGGAACGGCGTGCGCAGCTCCAGGCCGTGCGCCATGGCCATCCGGTCGGCCTTGACCAGGATGTCGCCCGGCAGCCAGGTGTTGATGTCGATCAGCTGCATGGTCGCGACGTCGTCCAGGTCGGCGTCGGCCGCCTGCCGGTACACCGGGTCGGTCACGTCGAACTCGCTGGCGCGGGCCTGCCGGACCAGCAGGCGCGCCTCGTCGCCGCGGTACACGTAGGCGTTGCCGATGTAGCGCCGCGGCAGCGGCGTGGAGGTCCGGCGGAGAAAGCCCTTGCCCCTGGCGCCGGCCGGCAGCTCGGACGCGACGCGGCCGATCGTGGCGCGGCTCCAGCCGGGGAGCGCCAGCCCGGCCCGGACCACGCCCGGCTGGTGGTAGACGCCGTAACCGCCGAACAGCTCGTCGGCACCCTCGCCGGACAGCACCACCTTGACGTGCTTGCGGGCCTCTCGGGCCGCGAACCACAACGGGACCGCGGCCGCGTCCGCCATCGGGTCGTCCAGGTGCCAGATGATCCTGGGCAGGCAGGCGAGGAACTCCTCCGGGCCGATCAGGTAGGCATGCGACTTCACGCCGAGCGCCGTCGCGGTGGCCATCGCGTCGTCGATCTCGCTGTAACCTTCGCGGTCGAACCCGACGGTGAAGGTGAGCAGGTCGGGAACGGATTCGGCGGCGAGCGCGCACAGCGTGGCCGAGTCCACCCCGCCGGAGAGGAACGCGCCGACCGGGACGTCGCTGCGCAGGTGCACGGCCACCGAGTCGCGCAGCGCGGCCAGGATCTTGTCCGGCGAGCTCGACGACGGGGACCTGGCCGGGCGCAGCTCGGGACGCCAGTACCGGAACACGTCGACCCGGCCGCCCGGCCGCGCGATCAGCACGTGCCCGGGCGGCAGCGCCCGCGCGGGCGGCACCAGGGTGGCCGGCGCGGGCACGTACTGGAACGCCAGGTACCGGCGTAGCGCGTCCGGGTCGAGGGTGGTCACCTCGCCGGGGCCGTGCAGCGCCTTGCGCTCGGAGGCGAACCTGAGCTGTGGCCCGGACCTGGGCCGGTGGCCGCCAGCGGTCAGCGCGTAGAAGAACGGCTTGATGCCGAACGGGTCGCGCGCGCAGAACAGCTCGCGGCTGCGCCGGTCCCAGATGGCGAACGCGTACATGCCGCGGAGCTGGCGGACCACGTCCCGGCCCAGCCAGGCGTACATCTCCAGCAGCACCTCGGCCGCCGACCGGCTGCGCAACCTGACGCCGCGGTCGATCAGCCGCTGGGCCAGCTCCACATAGTTGTAGATCTCGCCGTCGAAGACCATCACGAACCGGCCGTCCGCGGACTGCATCGGCTGGCGGCCGGCCGCCGAGGTATCGACGATGGCCAGCCGCCGGAAGCCCAGGGCCACGTGCTGGTCGGCGAAGAAGTCCTCGTCGTCCGGCCCCCGGTGCGCGATGCGCATGGCGGCACGGCCCACCCACTCGGTGTCGGGCCCTGCTCCGTCCGCCAGGGCCAGGCAGCCGGTAACTCCGCACATGCGTGCCGCCAAAACGATCGGGGAACCTGAATACGCGCCCCGACCAGCCTACTGTTCCCTTTTGATGGTTCGGGTTGTCATGACTTCATGGGTCAACGTTGCCGTCATCGGCCATCGCCGGTGGCGGTACTCGGCGAGGATGTCCCCGGCCGCCCGTCCCGGACTGCGGCTACCGCCTCGCGCTGGTTGAGCCGGGAGCCGACCGAGAACGCCTGATCGAACCGGTCCGCGCCAAGCGCCTGCCTGAGCTGGGCCATCAGCTCGGTCTCGGTTGGCCGCAGCATCGGCCAGGCCCGCAGGCCGACCCGCCGGCGCAGGCCATCGGCGGCACCTTCCAGCAGCGCCGTCCGCTCTGGGTCCCCCTCGCCGTATGCGAGCCGGGCCTGCGCGGCCAGGCACAAGGTCACAAACGGGGTGCTCCGGGCGGCCAGGCTGAGGTCCAGCGCCTCATCCAGCAGCTCCCGGGCCTCCTCTAGCCGATTCCGGAGGACATCCAGCGTGCCCAGCTGCACCCGGGACCAGGTGGCCAGCCAGTCATAACTGAACCGATCCGCCAGCTCACGCGCCTCGCTCAGGTCGCGCACCGCGCCTTCGTCGCGGCCAACAGCCGCCTTGGCGGTGCCGACGCTGAGGACGGTCGAAGCGGTCCAGTACGGCTCGTCCTGGCCGCGGAGCTCCTCAAGCGCGGTCGACCATTGCCGGATGGCGCCGTCGGGATGGCCTGCGATCAGCGCGGCCCACCCCAGGGCCAGCTGGGACAATGCGCGCAGGAAGGGGTCCTCGATCTCGGCCAGCAACGATCCCAGGCGTTGGCTGGCTTCCAGCGTGGCCGCCCGGTCGCCCATCAGGTTCGCGGTCTGCGCGGCTGTCCACTGCAGCTCGACCTGAGCCTGAGGGTCCAGCGACCCGGCGGTCGGCAGGAGCTGGCGGACCCAGCTGTGCGCCTCGGCCAGATGGTCCCGCAGCGCCCAGAACGGCCAAAGGACCCGGAACAGGTGCGGCAGCGGCCCGGGATCGTGGGCCAGGTACCAGCGCACGGCGACCGCCAGGTTGCCCGCCTCGGCCTGCAGCCGGTCCAGGCACTCGTTCTGGCCTGCGCCGCGCAGCGGCCGGTCCGCCTGCTCGGCCACCGCCCGGTAATAGTCGGCATGCCGGCGCTGGATCTGGCCGGCGTCGGGCCGGGCCGCCAGTTGCTCGGCCACGAAGGCGCGGACGGTCTCCAGCATCCGCGATCGCGGGCCAGGCCCGGTACTGTCCAGGTAGATCAGGCTGTGCCGGGCCAGCGCTTCCGACAGATCCAGCGCCCGGTCCTCGTCCAATCCGGCCACCTGGGCTGCGGCCTGGATGGTCCAGCCGTCCACGAATACCGCCACGACCTCCAGCAGCGACCGCTCGGCGTCCTCCAGCAGGCCCACGCTCCATTCCACCGTGGCCCGCAGGGTCCGCTGCCGCGCGGGCAGGTCCACCATTCCGGTCCCCAGCGCGTCCAGCGACCGGGCCAGCCGGTCCAGCAGCGCGGTGGGGTCCAGCAGCCGGATCCGGGCGGCAGCCAGCTCGATGGCCAGCGGCAGGCCTTCCAGCCGGCGGCAGATCTCCGCCACCGCCGCCGCGTTGTCCTCGGTGAGGGCAAAGTCGGGGCGCACGGCGCGGGCCCGGTCCACGAACAGCGTTATTGCCGGCGAGGACTCCAGTTCCTCCAGCGGCACAGCGGCGGGGTCGGCGGGCGGCGGCAGCGGCAGCACCGGGTACTCTCGCTCGGCGGCCAGCCCCAGCACCGTCCGGCTGGTGGCCAAGATCGTCACCCCGGGGCAGCGGGCCAGCAGCTCGCCGAGGTCGCCGGCGGCCTGGACCACCTGCTCCAGGTTGTCCAGGATGAGCAGCCAGGCGCCGTCGCCGAACGTCTCGGCCAGGGCCTGCAGCGGCGAGCCCGTCGCTGTCAGGTCGGCCCCCACCGCCCGGCCGATGCCATCCAAGACCAGCTCGGACCCGGTCACCGCGGCCAGCGGAACGAACACGGTGCCGGCCTCGAACCGGTCACGCAGCCGCTCGCCCACCGCCACCGCCAGCCGGGTCTTGCCGACCCCGCCCGGCCCGGTCAGCGTCACCAGCCGCACCTCTGGGCGGCTGACCATGCCGGCTACCTCATCGATGTCCTGCCCCCGCCCGACCAGCGACGTCACGCTCACCGGCAGCGGGCGAGGGCTGCGGACACCGGCCGGCGACGGCGCCGCGGCCGCGGCCGGGGCGCGAGCGGCGGCGAACCGCTCGCTGAGCAGCACCGCCAGGTCGTCGCGCACCAGCCGGGACAGCTCCGTGGGCGTGCGGAAGGTGCGGTAGGACGTCGAGGCCTCCTGCTGGATGCGGGCGAGCAGGTCGGCCAGGCGGGGCTCGCGACTGAGGGCGGGCGCCTTGATATACAGCAACCGGGGCAACTCGCGGGACAGGTCGAACTCCTCTTCCAGACCGGAGATTTCCATGCCCGGGCCGATCCACCCGTAGCGCTGCCAGTACAGTCCGATGAACACATCGCTTTGCGCCAGGTAGGCCCGGTATACCTCCTGCGGAGGGTGCGGCTGCGCGCCCAGCTCGAACATCACCGGCGCCAGTCGCAACGCTGAGATGGCGCGCGAGACAGCACGCCGTTCATCAGCAAGCTCCTCCAGCGTGGAACTCACGAACACGCGCAGGCGCTGGTCGGGAGTCCGGATGGCCACGTCACTCACCAACCCTCCGTTCACCGACCCCGGTGAGCCCCGACCCCTCAAGTCTGTAACCGGCCAGCCCCATCAGCAACCCCGCTCCCCCTCCGGCGACATGCACAGAAGCAGAGGCTGCCGGTGGCGATCAAGCGGCGGCGCCGGCGGTTACCGGGCTAGCCGCTTGTCGGGGTCGTGGGTGGCCCGGCCGCCCACGATGGTGAACGCAGGGGTCAGCTCGGCCAGGTCGTCCGGATCGGCAGCCAGCGGGTCCGCGGGATAGCCGACCAGGTCAGCGAGCTTGCCCGGGGTGATGCTGCCCAGCCGGTCCTGCTCATGGTTGAGCCGTGCGGTGCCCATCGTGTACAGCTCGAGCGCGGTAGCCACGCTGATCGCGTGCTCCGGGCCCTGAATACCGGCGGACTTGGTGCCCCGGGTGACCATGCCCCATACGTTGGTCATCGGGTTGAGAGGTCGCACGATGTCGGTGCCGACGGCCAGGTCTGCGCCGGCCGCCAGCCACTGGTCGAGCGGGGCGACCCGGCTGGTGCGCTCGGGGCCCCAGGTGATCAGCATCTCGCTGGCCATGTTCCACAGCACCGGGTGCTGCACGGTCACGTTGAAACCACCGCGCACTGCCCGGTCCCGCAGCGCCGCATCGCTGAGCATGCCGTGCTCGATGACCAGCGTCCACGGGGGTAGCGGGCCGACCTGGGCGGCGACCGCCTCGTAGACGTCCAGCAGCGTCCGCAAGGCCCGGTCGCCGACCGCGTGGGTGCCGATCCGCCAGCCGCGGCCCGCGGCCTCGACGCACACCCGGGTCATCACGGCCGGGTCCCAGTTCAGATGCCCGGAGTTGCCCGGGTCGTTGGCGTAAGGCTGCTCCAGCGCGGCGCCCTCTGCGCCGCCGTCCATCACCATCTTCAGGCCCCAGATCCGCAGCCAGTCATCGCCGAACCCGCTGCGCGCCCCCAGCCCGTCGATCAGCGCGATCGCCGCGTCCTCGGCCAGCTCGCTGCCGACCCTGATCATCGGCCGGACCCGCACCCGCAGCAAGTCCCGGTCCCGCGCATCCTGGTAGGCGAGCAGTTCGTCCAGGTTGATCATGGCTTCCCGGATGGTGCCCACCCCCAGCGCGGCATAGGCGGCGGAGGTCGCCCCGAGCGCCGTGGCCAGCTCGGCCCGGCTCGGCCCGACCGCGAACGCCGCGACCTGGTATACCGCGCGAGCCTCCAGCACGCCGTCCCGGGTGCCGTCCGGCAGCCGCCCGATCGTCCCGCCGGGCGGGTCAGGCGTGTCCGGGCCGACGCCGGCGGCTCGCAGCGCGGCCGAATTGACCACCGCCAGGTGCCCGCCGCGGCGGGCCAGCACCGGATGATCCGGAGCTGCCGCGTCAAGCTCAGCGAGGGTGGGCAGCCGGTTCTCGGCCAGGTTCGACTCATGCCAGCCGATCGAGGTCAAGATCCACTCCCCCGGCGCGGCGTCCCGGGCCGCATCGGCGACCAGGCCAGTGAACTCCGCTACCGATCTGGCCTGGCCGACCGGGACCAGCAGCGTGTTGCGGCTGGCCTCCATCAGGTGCTCATGCGAATCAGCGAAGGCCGGCAACAGCGTGAGATCACCAGCATCGACCACCGCGGTGCCGCGACCGGCCAGGTCATCCAGCCCGTCCGGCTCGACCGAGGCAGCCGCGATCTCCGCGCCGCGCAGGCCGACCGCGCGGTAGGTCTTCCCGGTCATCGAATGGATCGTCCCGGCCTTGATCAGGTAGTCAAGCCGCAACGGCTCGGCAGGTTCACGCGTCATGGTGTGCCTTCCTCCGTCATCAGCACTCCCGGGGCAAGCTCGGCTAAGACGGCCTCGTCTGAGATTATGCATCTACATCCAGATCCCAGTCGGCCAGCCGCCTGCCGGATCGCTGTCTCGCCGGCACATCTCCCGTGATGCCGCCCACCCCGGCCTTCACCATCGTCGGGCCGGTCGGCGCACGACCCGGGCGGCTTGCCGGGTTCTTCGCACGGAGGGCCTGATGCGATACGAAGCCACCGCGACGTGCTTGTCGTGGATCCCTCCCACCGCGGTCGAGGGAGTGTTCAGCCTGCCGTTCGGCCTGGGCGTGGCCCACTTCGACCAGCCGCCGCCCGATCACCTGCCGGAAATCGAGGCGCTGCTGTCCGCCGACGCGATCCGGTTCGCCAACCAGCTGCACGCGTGGATCGAGGTCCAGGACGGCCAGGTCATCGCGCACGGGATGTCCGGCGGTGGACACCTCGGCTCCACCACGGTCCGGCTGCGGTCCCGCGGCCTGACCTTCGCCGGCGTCGCCCTCCCCGACCTGATTCCGCCGCCGGAGGTCCACGCCGGCCGGGTCCGTTTCACCCAGACCGCTGGCGGGCACACCGGTGTGCCGGTGCCGCGGGCGGTATCCCGTCCGCCGTTCTGGCAGCTGACGGCGCCTATCGCCTGGTCCACCATCGCGCTGACCCTCGGCGCCGACGGGTCCTCCACGGCCGAGATCGCCGCCGCGAGCCGGTTCCCCCGTCACTACCTGTACGACGGCGCCGGGCGCCTCACCCACAAGAGCGCCGTGATCCGGTACAAGGACTGGATCCGGGGATCGGCTCAGCATGAGACCCCCTGGGAAGGCGGCGGCGAACCGGTGCCGATCACGGCGGTCAAGGGCCCGGCCGAGCGGTCCCTCGCCGATACGATCCTGGTGTCGGGCGAGTACCGGCAGCAGGACCTGCCCGAGGGCGCGCTGCTGCGCGAACGGCCGATCGCCGATACCGAGGTCCACCTGCTCCTCGACGGGCTCCTGCTCATCGAGATTGACCAGGAGCCCGCCCTCGAGGTCGGCCCGGGAGCGATTTTCGACCCGGCCACGCGCCCCCGGTACAGCAAAGAGCATGCCACCGTGCGTGCCCGGACGCCGTGTCGGCTGGCTGTGCTTCGCCGTGACCAGCTCGACAGCCAGGCCCTGCTTGACAGCGCCGCCGAGCAAGCATCCCGCCTGAACGCCTATCTAGAAAACAGGGACCGCCGGCAGTCGTTAGCCGAGCAGGCCGAGGTCGAACAGGATCGGGCAATCGACCGCGCGCTCAGCGAGTCCCCGGAGCTCCCAGAGATCACCCAGGAGTGGTTGTCCCGTCCCATGCAGCAGGTGCTCAAGCCCCTGGCTGGAGGCGCCTCCGGGTTCCACCTGCACCGCCTCCGTCGAGGATCGCTGCCGCCTTGGACCTTAAGGACCATTGGTCCGGGCGCTTGCGGGACGCCGCCGACTCCGATACGGCTGGTTCGAAGGGCTGCGAGCACGGACGGGCACCGCGGCATGATCGGGACCTGCGACCACTGCAACGCCCAGCGGGGTCCCTGGGAGGATGCAGTTTGTCCCGTCATGCGGACAAAGCACGGCTGGTTCCTCGACACCGCTGACCTCGCAGTCCACGTGCTCGAGGAGTCGGACACCGCGCTCACCGTCTACGACATCAAACGGTCCATTCGGCGGGACCTCGGCATCGACGTCAGCCAGGAAACCCTGCAGGTCAGCATTTCTGGTGACCGGAGATTCTGCTGGGCAGGCAAAGGTCTCTATGGCCTCTACCGGCACGGACTCATACCAGGCGGCAAGTTGCCGATGGCGGCATCGTAGCGCTGCTGCCGGGTGGTTCGCGCCACCATCCAGACCCGCCCATCTGCGCGGCCATTGACAGGCTCGAGGCCTGTCACAGCGTCGGCCGTGCAGATCAGGGCGTTCCGTGGGACCGCGGTCGTTGGGCGGACGAGCCCTGGGCGCAGCTCCTCAGGACGCGGAGGAAACCTGGTGCGGTCAGCCACCACCGGTAAGGAGAGCCCAGGCCGCTCGGCCGAGGTTTCCGTGTGCGTCCCCGACCAGTGTGCATTCCGAGCCGGGAAGAAAGATGATGGGACGCGCGCGGGCGCTGCGGGCCGATCACACCGCCGATCCGCTTCGTCCCATGACCGGCGCGTGACTGCTGGGCGGAAGGTGGATCTAATCAGTTCGCTTTCAGAACTCATCCGCTTTGCCGCTGGTGGCGCGATCGCCGGGAGCACCGTATGCGGAGATCAGCCCGGAAACTGGTCCGCGCGGTACCCGGAGAACTCCACGATCTTGTCGTTTTGGTACCTCAAGACCACGAGTCCCGGGCCCTGGTACACGGTCCCGCCAAGCCGGCTGGCCACGTCATAGAGAACCACGACGAAGGGCCCGTGCTCAACCACGTGCACGAGGCGGGAAATGGAAACCTGACCTGCTGTCTGCTGCAGTTGCTCCGCCACAGCAGCGCGCCCTCGGGCCATGAACCCCAGCGAGGGTAGCCGCATGACGATGTCGTTATCGATCTCGGCGAGCACGGGCTGGACGTCCCCGGCTCCCAAGCTCTGCAGCAAGGCGCTGACCTTGTCTACCTGCGCGGTCATGCAAGGCCTCCTACTCGGGCTAGCCAGTTCGCGTGCCGACGAGCGTTACGGTTGTGGTGTATGTTTCAACAGTGTTGGTGAGGCTCAGCTCCAACGAGGCAACGCGACCGTTTTCTGATGGGCCTGGTCGCAGGGTATAGGTGAGATTGCCGTTGGCGTCTGAGCCGTGGAAGGTGCCGTCACCGTCTGGGCTGAGCACCCGTCCGTGGTTCATCACGAACGTGCAGTCTTGAGTCGTGCAACCGGAGGACTGGGGTTCGATTGTGAGGCCTTCCTGCGCGAGGCCATCGGCTCCGTCGACGGTGCCCTCCCATTCACGAGCGGCGGCCGGGTCGCCGCCGGGCTCTTGCGCTGGATCCACGCTGCTGCGGCTCAAGGTATAGGTACCGGCGAGCTGGGCCTGCTCCGTTCCTGAGTTGGAGGTCCCCGAGCTGGAGCTCCCCGAGTGGGAGCCGTGCCGGAGCTGGGTGTGGACCAGAACACCACCAGCAACTATGACGACAAAGATCACCACGCTGATTACCCAGGTCGATGTTGAGCCGCTAAACAGGCTGGTACGGCCAACCCGATGAGCACCGTGAGGTGATGGGGCGACGTGTGATGGGGGTGCCGCGGGTGATGGCGGTCCGGCGGACGATGGGGCCACCGGTGATGGCGGTCCGGCGGGTTGGGCGCCTGCCGGGGGGCTGGATGGCGGGGCCGCCGCTGGTGGGGCGGTCCCTCCCACCGCGGGCTGTGGACTGCCGGAAGCATCCAGGACTTTCGCCGCGATCGTACCGCCCACGGCACCGCCGAAACCAGTCCCGACGCTCTCCAGCGTTGTGCCGGCGATCCGGCGCAGCGTCGAAGGCTGCACAGCCGTCCGGCTCACGGCCGGGGCCGGTCCTGTGCGTTCACCTGGGTCGAGTTCGGACAGTGCTGCTGCAAGACCCGCGGCGGTCGGGCGCCCTGCGGCGTCTACTGCCGTGGCTGCCTGAAGCAGTGCCAGCAGCGTCGGCGAGATCCCCGAGATGGGTGGCAGCGGCTTGCTGCGCGACATCATGCTGGCCGGCGAGGGCGCCCATGGCAGATGGCCACCTAGTGTCACCACTAGCGTTGCTGCCAGATCGTAGACGTCACCTCCAGGGGTAGCGGCTATACGGCCTTCTATGGCAGCACCGAGGTGTTCGGGAGGGGTGAACTCATCCAGCGGTACGGGCTGCCCAAGGCCGGGGGCCACAGCGTCGAATCCGCTCAGCACCGGCCGGTTACCCAGGAGAATGGCGGCTGGTCGTACGGCGCCATGGGCGAGGCCGGCAGCATGAGCAGCGGCTAGTGCCTCGCTGAGGGCAAGACCGTACGCCTGAGCCTCAGGGGGGGTGATGGCCCTCGCAACCACTCGATCCGCCAACGTGCCGGCTCCGGTTTCGACCGCAAGGTATGGCCGCCCGTCCTCAGTAATGCCGTGAGCAAGAACATCAGCGATCGACGGCGAGGCTGCGACCCGGCTGAGTGCCTCCGCCCAGGCCAAGAACGCTCCTCGATCCGCCTGGTCGACCAGCACGCGGTGCCCGATGGTGAGTACGACGGTGCGTCCTCGCTCGTCGGCGGCCAGCCAGACGGTGGACATTCGATCTTGGTCAAGAACGACCTGAGGCCGGAAACCCGGGACCGGCAATGATACTGGCGAGATCATGGCGTTCCCACCGAGGACGTGATCGGCTCTCCCTCGGGAGCCTTGCGTGCCACCGCCAGCTCCTCCGGCAGGGCTTGGACGGCCTCAGTCAGTCCGACCCACTCCATGACGATCACTCTCCAATTTCGCGGGGGATACCGCTTTGTCTTCTGATCCGGAGGAGCTCATCCCCCAGATCACTGCGAAGCAAGATCGAACGGCCGCGGGAACGGCGATGGCTCAAAGCCGAGGAACGCGGGAGCCATGGGCACCACATTGGTGCCGATCCGCAAGACGTTGAGACTTGGGCCGAGTGCCGATGCCCGGTCGTTGAGGGCGCCGGGATCGATACTGCCGGTCCATGCGCCGTGATCGATGCGGTCGATCAGGGTCTGGAACGCGGCGATCGTCTCGGCGGGGGTGAAGGTGCAGTGCCCGGCGCGGTGGACGAAGGCCTGGCGCAGCAGCTGCGCGTCCTTCGCGTTCTGGACGGCTGACCGGTAGGCCTGCTCGTTCTGGTTCACCACCCAGCCATCGCCGGTGGTATGCAGGGTGAGCACCGGCCGGCCGCCCAGCTGCCCGTCGAGGGCGATGTTCCTGGTGAGGTAGCCCACCGCGGCGGGATCGGCCGCGATCGGCGGCGCAGCCTGGAGGGTGGCCAGGTCGGCGGCCAGGCTCAGGCCCGCCTCGGCGTACAGTTCCTGGACCTCCGTGTAATCGGCGGAGCTTTCCAGTTCCCTCTGGTAGTTCACCCCCGTGTTCCAGGAAGGGTTGCCTCCGGCCCGGGCCTCCACGTCGGCGCGCCCCGCGAACGCGGACGGCAGGCCGACCTGGGCCTCCCACCGGAACTGGTTGTTCTCCTGGGTGTCGTAATCGGCGGGCGCCGGCTCGGGGCTCCCCGGCGTGAACCACCCCGGCACGTCGGCCAGGGCGGCCGACAGGGCGACGCGAGCACGTCCCGCCGGCGTGGCCTGCGCGACGGTGAGCGTTTGCTGGGCGATCTGCAGATTCAGCGCCGGGTCGGTGATATGGACCAGTTGCAGCGGGCCCGGGGGAGCCATCAGCTGCTGGAACACGACTTCGGCGTCGAGCGCCTGATTCCAGGTGCCGACGCTGCCCGCCACAGGGCCACACATGGGCAGCGCGCCGGCGAACCGGTCCGGGTAGCGCTGGATCAGGCCGGCGGTGATCAGGCCGCCCAGGGAATGCCCCCACGCGATGGTCCGGCTGGGATGCCCGACCAGGCTGCTGAACACATCAAGGGTGGCGATCTGGTCGGCCAGCCCGTCCTGGACCGCCCAGCCGGTCGTCGCGTACGAGGAGCCGACCAGCGCGTACCCGTGGTCCAACAGGTACTGCCCGGTCAGGGGATCTCCGACGTCGCGTGCCGGATTGGGGCTGCCCGGGATCACGATGCCGTGGCTGTACAGCACGAGCGCCCCATTCCAGGTCTCGGGGACCTGGATCAGGTATGTAGCGCCATCGGGCAGCGATCCCGTCAGCGTGGCTGGTCCTGCGGCCATTGCGTCCGGAGCCAGTCCGGCGATCAGCGGCACGGCCAGGGCAGCCGCCGCGGAGCGCGCCAGGATCCTTGTCCGACGTGACTTCAATTGGTGATCCATTAGGTCCACCTTGTTCCTGCTGGTCGCCGAAGTCTCGGCCTGCTTGGGTGTCGTGCTCGTTCCAAGCGTGACCGGCAAGCACATCTGCTGGCGTCACGGAAAGTCGTGAAACACAGGCGGCGGTGATGGCACAGGCTCGGCAGCGCCGTGGCGCCCGGTTTGCGGAGATGCGATCCGCATGGGCCGCTGCTGGTGGGCGTGGTTCCCATGGGAGCCGGTGCAGAACTCCGTGCGATCAGGTGGGTCCTCAGTCCGGCGCTACCCGCATGGCAGTTCTGCGCGGATCCGGGTGCCCTGGCCGGGCGGGCTCTGCACGGTCAGCCTGCCGTCTACGGCGGCGAGCCGGTCTGCCAGGCCGCGCAGGCCGGCTCCGTCTGGTGAGGCACCGCCCACGCCGTCGTCTGCCACGGTGACGAACAGCCGGCCGACATCACGGCGCAAAGTGACCTCGATAGTGGTGGCCCGGGCGTGCTTGACGGTGTTCGTGATGGCTTCGCTGGCGCAGAAGTATGCGGCCGTCTCCACCTGGCCCGGCAGGCGACCGGGGTCATCACCATTCACTGTTACCCCGACAGGGCACCGCTCAGCCAGAGCGAGCAGCGCCGGCCGCAACCCCTGGTCGGTGAGGACGGCAGGATGGATCCCGGCGGCCAGATCGCGCAGCTCGCCGAGTGCGGCGACCACCTCTGTCTCCGCCTCCTTGAGCAGCTGCGGCGCGGTGCCGTCGGCCGGCAGCTCGCGGCGCAGTATCTGCAAAGCGAGGCCGACGGCGAGCAGCCGCTGCTGGGCGCCGTCATGCAGGTCACGCTCCAGTCGCCGCCGCGTCTCGTCACTAGCTGCGACGATCCGCGCGCGAGAAGCGCGGACCTCATCGAGCTGGGCCCGGACCTGCGCATGCAGGCGGGCGTTCTCCAAGGCGAGCCGAGCGGCTGACCCCGCGGCCAGGAGCAAAGCCGGTTCGTCACGGAGTGTCCGGTCATGGATGAACAGGGCCAGCGGGGCGGCTGGGTCGCCGACCGGAGTAATGATACGTGGATCGCCTGGTAGCGGAAGCGTAACGGGCAGGCCGAGGGAATCCACATGGCCACCGTCGACGGGGAAGGCCACCACCAGGCTCGGGTCGCCAAGCGTCTGGGCCAGCGCCGTGGTGATATCCGAGCTGGCTGGTTCTGTTGTGCTGCCGAGGTCACGGATCAGATCCCCGACGCGGGCATAGGCCAGCCGTTCACGCAGCAGTCCGATCAGGAAGCTCACAGGAACTGCGGCCAGGCTCATCGCCCTGAGCGACTCCAGGCCGATGGCGCCTACCTCGTACTCGATGCGGCGATGCGATGCCGTGTAGATAAGCAGACCGACGAATAGGGCAGCAATCGCGCCGGTGGTGCCGAACGGCACGGCCAGCACCCGGCGTTCCCGGCGCCCGGCGCGGCGGTAGCGACGGACCACCAAGACCACACCCCAGGCAACCAGCGGCAGCCACCCCAACGTCACACTGCCGATCAGCACAGCCCGGATGTGGGGATCCTCAATCACGCTAGGCAAGTCCGGGGCACACAGGGGCCTGCACGAGAGCGAGTGCGGCCGAAACGCGAGCAGCCAGACCCCCGCCTCGACCAGCGCATAACCATAGCCGACGCGGATCGCCCAGCGGCTACCCGATCCTGTCAGCTTGCCCGACGGGAAGGCCAGAAGCAGATGACCGATGAAGGCAATCTCTACCGGAGCCAGCGAAATGCCGATAGCCCCTGCCACCGTGAGGGCCAGGCCAGAGCTGCGGAGGCCGAACCCCGGTATCGCGCTGAGGCCTGTCAGGATGCCGAACAGTATCATCAGCCGGCCCATCCGCCGGTCCGGCCGGAGCCGGCACGCCACCCACCCGACCGCCACCCAGATCACCATGAATGCGATGGTTTGCCAGACGAACGGCCAGCCCGCTCTCGCTCCCCACACAGCTGGCAGCACGATATCCAGCGCGACCGCGAAAGGGACGGCGGCGAGCAGCGCGGGTACGCCTCGCACGGGAACTGGCGGCACCTGATCTGGTGCCGCCAGGGGCCTGGTCAT
>Ga0306923_10003068_pt1 | contig 15587 bp, 20 predicted proteins | sample sta12Can44000108_FD_203841 | JGI IMG/M metagenome (GOLD analysis project Ga0306923, IMG submission 203841) | Lab enrichment of tropical soil microbial communities from Luquillo Experimental Forest, Puerto Rico - statanox.12C.anox.44.000.108 (v2)... | ecosystem: Environmental > Terrestrial >... | reverse complement strand
AGCCACTTACAACAAAGCCCGCGAACTGACGCCGGCGAGACAGCGACGCTGGCGGGATCTCCTAGCAGGCTGCGGAAAAAGTCGGTCGGTGGTGCTTCCACCCCAATTCGTCGCCTTTTGCCCCTTCGTAACCCGTTGATTTAATTAGACCGGGGTTCCCGTTGCGAGCCCGTTTCATGACCGTTTTTCCAAAATCGAGACTTTTTCCGCAGCCTGCTAAGACTAACCGAAACACGAGCACGCAGCGCGCTGCGCTTGCAGGCCCATCACAGCGCGTGGCTCACAAGCTTCATTGGTGGCGAGCCGTCGGCCGCGGTAAGCCATTGCGACGAGGGTCGCCATCTTTACAATATCGACCGGCATCGAACGTTAGCGTCTCTATACGGCGGACACGATCCTGGTGTTTGCGCCTTGCAGACAGGGGCTCTCAGCGAGTGGCTGCTTGGCTACCCCGACCCGGGCGCTGGCCAGCATCAATGGAGCGGTGAACCTCGCTGAGCGGCTCGGTCATTGCCGGGTCGGGGAAACATGTATCCGCGAACTTCAGTGACTTGACCTTCCTTTGCCGCGGCGAAGATATCCAAGCCAAACACCTTACCCGTTGGGTCTTTCAGACTCCTTACATCTGTCCCAATAAATTTCTGTAACTGAGGGGCAGTGGCAACGACCTTGCCGTCGCTGATCCCAAAACAAAACCGGATAGAGGTCGCCGACCAGGAATCCGCCTTCCCTCTTGTTGATCATATCGATTGCTTTGGTCTCGTCTGCTTTCATTGTGGCGACCGTCTTTAACAGCATAACCTTGGCCTCGTCAGCCGTGCGAGTCTTTTGCTGCGCGGACGTATCCGCCGAGGGAGTTAGAGCGGTAGCCGATATCGCGCCAATCATCAGTGCACGAATCATGGTTCTCTCCGTTGCGGTTTTGGAGTGAGGGATAGCAACCATAGGTCATCATTTATCAATTAGTCCCTTACGAACGGACTCGTTACCTCTTGTGAGCAAAATTTATTGGCCAGAAAACGCGGATGATGCGATCATGGACGCGCCGTAATGGCTCGAACCCATTGGGTTCGTTAAGTTTGCACCCGCGCTGCGGGAAGATTCCGGTGGATGTGAATCGGCAGATCATCCAAAAATAGCCCGTACGGCTGAGGGTGGAGTGCGTTTGAAATCCCTGTTTGGTTCCGGCTTGGCCGGCTTAGGCATCTAAGATTGATGGGCAGCCAACTGGGATCACGTAAACGGAATCGATGCGAGCGGCCATGTTCATAAACCGGCAGAGCCCCCGTGATTGTGCCATCGCAGAAAATACCACCCAGCCCAATAGAGGCAGCCGCATCAATAAGTCATATGATATTCATCGGTCGAGATATTTCCTTTGGAGATAAACAATGGCCGAGGCCAACCCCCCCCACATCAGAGCATTGCCAAACAGGTACCAAACGACCTTATGGTCGGAGAGTTGACCGGCAAAGTATAGGTCGAACACGGCCATGCCGCCCATTATCGCGGATAGGACTATACTGCCAATGCGGAGTATATAGCCAGCTTGCATGGACTAAAGGCTATCACATGTTTATTAAAATTGCAGCTAACTTCATGGTTAACTCGGTCAACAAACCAGGAAAGACTATTCTGATTGGACTGCTCTGCGCCATTTGCTATTTCGTGCCATCCATCCTCACTCATAAGAGACAACATCCCTCGGGGAACAGAGATACTTGGTTTTAATTCCTTCCAACGCGAATTCCAGCGTCAGGCGTTGCTATGGTCGCGTGCTGTCGCCGTGGGTCGCAGCGCCAAACAGTCGCGGATGATGAGGACCACGACAATCGTATCGGCTGCGAGAATGAGCAGCAGCGGCGCGGTCATTACGCCAAACATCATGATGAGGAAATAGACTACGATAACCCACGCAAGAAGGTACCAAAACCGCATAACGACTCTTCCGAAATAAGAGCCGGCAACTATAATAGAATCCGTCCTTATTTGTCGAAAATTGATAGTTAATTGTCGCAGAAATGCAGTAGCGCAGCAGGCTAGTAAATGGTGCGAATGAGACGCGCCGTCTGCTGGCGGTCAGCGCCGTAGCCGGGCAAGCTGGCAGTCAGCATCATTTCCGCGTTAAGTATCCGGCGCAATTGAACGCCTTTTGCACTGCCAACAGAAAGGCTGTCCGCGCATCAAAACATCATAATCAACGCAACACTAACGAGTGAGTTACTCACTGTTATAGACCGTGATCTCGAAAGGCATTATCCAGGCAATGATCCCTATGATAATCCAATCTACGTACTTCATACTCTATCGCCGCGTATCGCCCCTGTAAGTCATCGGTCAAGATATCTAGCTTGGCATTGGACAACAACCGTAGCTAACCCGCCATATTCAGGGCATCGATAAGTAGCCACCTAGCACGATCGGGATAGGGGATTGAGCCGCATAGTAGAGGAAGAATACTGTGATGCCACCCATAATCGCGGCAATGACCTGGCTGCTGATGCGTATTAGGAAAACTGCTCGCATATACTCGATACTACCATATTCATAAGAAATTTATAGTTGGTTTCGTCATTAAACAAAATTACTATATTTGAAGTTTAGCGTCAAAGGTGTCAGAACGTTCTCAAGTATTAATAAGACAAGGTGGAGGCCGGCGTTGAGATCGCCGATCAGACGGTTGCCTGCCTCACCTTTTATGATGAGGGCATCAAATCCAATCCCAAGCAGGTGATTCCAGAAACCGCGTTCGACACGATCATCCGACCGCTGCGCTCGATCGTATTGACGATCGGGGTCGATCTATCGCACTGGCCGGATTTATGCAGGTTCTCAACCCCGGCTTTGCCACCCGCTGGCAAGGCCGGATCGTCAACATCCACCCCTCGCTGCTGCCAGATTTTCCGGACCTTCACCCGCAGCGCCAAGCGCTCAAAGCTGATAAGCAGTTCGCCGGCTGTACGGTCCCTTGGGTGACCTCAACAGTGGACGCTGGTCCGGTGATCGCCCAAGCGGTCGTACCGGTCCTGCCCGATGACACTGAAGACTCGCTCTCGGCGCGTATCCTGAAGGCCGAACATCCGCTCTACCCGCTGGTGATCGACCGTTTGGCTAATGAATTCCAAAGGTCAGTACGTAGTGAATAAAAACCGCAATCACTGCAAGCAGCCAGTGAACAGATTCATACGAGGCCGAGCCCGCCGATCATTCTAGCTGACGAGCAGCCCTCGCTCGGGCGTCGGGTTGGCGACCGGCGTCGGCGGGTTGTCGGGGCCGGTGTGCAGCGGCATGGGATTTCCATCGCCGTCAAACGCCTGCCCGAGAGGATGGCCCGCATCGGGTTCGAGATAGGTCATTTCGACCACGATCGCGTTTGGACCACCGACGTGGCCGACCTGTGTACCGATCCGCTTTCCTGAGGCGTCGAAGGCTGAGCGGCTGACTGTGCCAAAGCGATCGATCCACTGCTCGTAGTTGCCAGTGGCGAAGATCGCCGCCAGATTGGGGCGCTTCTGCTCGACCGGCGGGCTGACAGGAGCACTGCGGTCGGGACCGGCGTACAAATAGGCCAGAAGGCCGATCACGACCAAAAAAATCAAAAGCCGCACGAAATCTTTCATCTCAGAAAACTCCTAGCTAGGGACCACGAAAACCAGTGACGAACGGGCCATATCATCCCGTCAATGAAACCGGTCGGCTTCTCGCCCGTATCCAAACCGGTCTCCGGAAATTCGTCTTTCACTGGCTTCGATGCCGTCCCGAAAATCACGTCGAAGAGCGGCAATAGTTTGCAAAAGTTCTTGTCGCGATGTTGCGGCTCAATCGAATGGTGGATTCGATGATATTGCGGGTTTTGGATACATAGCGCAAAGCGCCCTAACAACATGCGCATATTCAGATGCGCCAACCCATCGCCAGCTAAAAAATAAAAAAACCCGATTAGGATCGCCATGTCCGGTGAAGTCTTAAAGACGATCGCCACCACTGGAAAAACGCCCGACGCGATGAGATTTTCGATCCAAAAATGTCGCGCACCGGTAACCATGCTCAATGCTTCGGCGCTGTGATGTAGCGAATGCATGGCCCATAGTACAGGGAATTTATGCTGGGCACGATGTACAATGTAGGCCCAGAAGTCGATGGCGATGATGAGAACTATAAAAGAAGGCACGAACCACCATCCATCTGATCGCAAAACAATCCAACCTCCGCCCACGGCATTTACAATCATAATTGAGCATGCGGCTGTTACTGGAGCAAACAAATATTTGACGGACACGTTTAAACCAACCAACTTCCAATCGACAATGACATCGGTAGTACGTTGCTTTGCTTCGATAGGGCGTCTTTTCTCGAATTGCCTTGCAATCAAGACAACGACGCTGAGCAAAACCATGTTCAAGGTCAACTGGTAAACCTGATGTAAAAAAACCATTGAATGTACTCCCTAGTGAGACTCAATATATCCCAGGTATCAGCCGGGCAGTGGTCTGGCTGTAGGTAGCGTATTCGAGGAACTGCGAGGTCAGAACCGCTTCCTCGTTGTCCATCCGCCGCAACTGAAAGATGATTTGTAGAGCTAAAATCAGAGCCGCCCATACGGACGCGAACTGGAGAAAGATTCCAAGCATCGCGATTTCTTCGGTGAGGTATAGGGGGTGACGCACAAAGCGGTAAGGACCGGAAGTGACAAGTTTCCTTGTCTCGGCCATTATACTGAACGAGCGGCCAAGTTGAGCGAGTGCAACGACCGCCCCAAGGGTTCCGATGAGGATCAGTACCGTCGATGTCATTTCCATCGAAACGGACAGTTCGCGGCGCGAGAAAAGCGCGATAGCATATGTCAGAAAGGTACCGGCTAGCGCCGCGATCCGTGGTTTGATCCCGCTGGCCTTCGCAGAAGGACGGGTCCGCGCGATAACAACGACGGCAATGAGCAACAAAAATATAGTAGCCGACAGCCGCGATAAAATATCGGCCAGATAAACAAAATCGAGTGGGTGCTTGTTCATATACGGGACAAGATCCCGTAATTTTAACGTTACGCAAAATAACGCCCAAATCAATAGGGGAAACCTCATCATGATGTCGTACATTGATCCACCACTAAAATATCTGGTCGCTCATGACCTCATAAATCTCGAAGCCGATCGGGAGACCCAGAAAAAGGTACTCCCATTTCGTAATCATCCGAGATATTTCACCTGAAAGTACAAAATGATGACAGCAGGCACCCCGCACTTCAGAGCCTCGATTACGAGCCACCGAACACCGGTAGGGTCTGAGATTAGAGCGGCATACCAGAGACAAAAGACAGCCATGCCGCCCATAATCGAGTGCAAGGCGATCGTGCCAACGCGGATAAGCATGGCTGAGAACATGGCTCATGCCGAGCGAGTTCAATCTGCACTTGTGTTCATATTACGATGAGACGCTAGGATAACAAGACTTCTCTGTTAGCGTTAAATTAACCACAAGGATGCTAACATTATATGTGCCGACAAGGCCAGCACCACCATCGGCGACGCAAGTCGAGTTCAAAGTGAAGCTCGCACCGCTTAAAGGCGCAAACACCGTATTCGCCGCACTGGTCATGTTAGCCAAACCAGACCCGGTACACGGCGAAGTAGCTGAGTTGGCTAACGCCCCACACCGCGCCGCCGCATCGACCGATATCGATAATGCATTGGCTGCCCATACAATGTAACCGGTTTGCATGATCCCAATGATGAACGTGAGAGCCGGCAGGGCCACCAATGTGAATTCGACCGCCGCGGCACCCCTAGTGTTTTTGAATAAGGACTTCATCTTACTTTACCCGGACCGTGACAGTGGATGAAAGGGTCGAGGATTGTGCCCATGCATAGAGCGCACTAGGCAAAATCGGCGTATACGGATAGTTTGCTGAGACGGTGAAACAGATCCCGCCATCAGGATCGGCGCAGGACGTGAAGGAAGCCGAACACACCGCCCCCGTACAAAATGACGAGTTCCCGGTCGCATCGTCCATCGCCTGCTCGATGCCGCTGAGGCAAGCCGCGCTCATTGATGCGCAGGTTGAGCTTGAACTAATGACCGCGTAGGCGGCACCCGATTGCGCCGCGGCATTCACCGTCATCCTAGTAAACATACCTGCCCCAAGATCGGCGACCCCGAACGTGAATACCAAGAATACCGGCAAGAAGATGGCGGCTTCGACCGCAGCACTTGCCTTCGTGCATACAAAAAGACGGAGAAGTGTCCTGGTCATATCCGACCTACTGGAAGAGAAAGGGAGTGGAATATTTCGTGACGGTCGTTGTCGTACCGCCGATCCCGTTGCCGGGCAGACAACCATTCGAGAAGGTCGGGGTGCCACCAATATCGACGTAGTACGCAATCACACCAAAGCAACCACCGATCGATGATGTACCGACCGTGTTGAAGGTTTGCTTCGGCAGATAAACGAGACCCGCCAGTGTGTTCTTGCCATTGCCATTGACGATGTTGTTGTACCGCTTTATCGTCGTGGGCGGACCACCCGGTGCTGCGGGGTTTTGGATAAACAGCATACACGAAGTGGAAATGCTGTTGGTGCATGTCGTCCCGCAACTGGTGCCGGGCGAGCAGAAATTGACAGTGCCACTTTGGATACTGACCTGAGCGTAAGAATTGATCCCGTAGGTTCCGGTCCCTTCACCATCTGTCAAGAAGAAGGTGACACCCGCAACATCCGATGTCATACCAGCGTTGTTACCCGACTGGCAGAGGCCAACGCAATTACTGTCACCGCCAGCGATATAGTAATTACCGGTCGGGAAATTTATATTCCCCTGCCCGTGGTTATAAATCGAGCAATATTTCCGACCGGGAATCGGCGTCCACGCCATGCTACCGACCGCTGTACCTGGAAAGGCAAAGCAACCCTCAGTCAGCTTGAAATTCGCGCCAGAACCGGGATTTGTAGTGCCGTTAGTGATGTCGGACGCCGCTACAGAAGCTCCCGGTACGCTCGTATACACACCCGGATCGAACACGCCGACGACCGCAGTGACCTTGCCACCCGTCACAGTCACCACAACTTCGGCTGGTGCCGTAGTGTTGCCGGTGTTTTGCAGTTGGAAAAGTCGTGTGCCATTGGTGTAGCCAGATCCCGGCTGATTGAGTGTTACGCCCGCGACGCCTTCAGGTGGGACGCCAATGCCCCCGGTCTGAAACATCGCAGCTACCGTGGCGGCATAGGGATCTTGCGTCGCCGTGTTACCGAAGAAAGCAGACACCGGCAACGAGGTAGTGCTACCGGGGCTTTGGGTAGCGCTCCAGAGATAGCAATGTTGTGCGTTAGTAGCGCATTCCGCACTTTCGGTGTAATTCCCCGACATCACCAGAGAAGTGACTTCAGTCTTCGCGCCGGAACCGTTGAATGTGATCCCGCCGATAACTGGTGTGCTGGGGTTCTGATCGAGGCCACCGTCAATGGCGACGCCGCATCGCGCTACGAGATCCCCGCCACCCTCGACTGTTACGGAATTGGTCGCGTTTGCGAGAGAGAGAATGCAATCAGCACCATTGGTCGTGGTGGTGGATGTCGTCACATTCATAGAAACAACGGAGCGTGCCCTAAGGGTCGGGGTGGGGATTGATTGGACCCCCGCAGGCCCCGGCTCCAGTGATGCTTGGGTTGTCGGCCATAGCGCCGTGTTTTGTGTAATTTCAACCACGACACAAGGTGGCGATGTACACACTATCGAACGTGAATCGAGGGCCAACACCGAAGCACAATTATTTCCACTCGATGAGACGAGGCACACATTCGACGTTGGGATCGTATACCCATTGTAAGAGGCGAAGTTCACCCCAACGGTCTGGTAGGTTGTGCTTGAGGTACTGCCGGCCTCTTGGTCTGCGATCCACTGAGCCGCGGCACTAATCGCTGAGGCATCCGCAGCGCCTTGCATTACGCGCTGTGTGAGATACCAATGCCCAACCTCGATACCGAGACTGGTGAAGCCGAGCAGCACTGGCAGCGTTAGCGCTGTCATGACCGCGACAGCGCCGGCTGAACAGGTACGGAGACTGCGGGTGATCATGGCTGGTTCCTTGTATCCATTTTGAATAGGATCAGAAGCCACCAGAACCGAAAGTTAGGTTCTTGAAGGTGTCCGCAAGTCGCAGCGCCAGTGGCGTGCCAACGATCATCAAGAGACACGGTAACATGAACGCCATCATTGGGATCGCAAGCAGGACTGGTAGGCGCGCTGTTCGTTCTTCGATGCGAGCATGACGCATCGCCCGCATTTCTGATGCAACAACCCGTACCGATTCAGCAAGTGGAGTTCCGAATTTGAGCGACTGCTTAAGGGTCGCGATCAGTCCCCGCAAACCATCCAGCCCGGTTCGCTCCACCAGATTGTCGAGCGCTTGGCCGAAATCCGGTAAGACCCGCATCTCTGCCGCTGTGGCGTCGAATTCGTCGGCGACAGCTTGATTTGACAGACGAAGTTGCCGGCTGACCTCACCAATGGCTTGGTTGAGACTAAGGCCGGATTCGGCGCAGATCACGAGTAGATCGAGGGCATCCGGCATACCCTGCTCCAGACGCAATCGGCGGTGCTTCACAAGGCGGCTCAGAATGAAATCAGGTAGTCTCCAGCCGAACATTATTGCGCTGCCGATTGACGCGAGAAAAATCCAAATACTCTCAACCTGCTCCCATTCGAGCATCAGCCACGCCAACCCGGCCAAAATCGCTGCGCCACATACCTTGGTGGCAATAAAATTGGCAAGGCTGCCCCGACCCTTGATACCAGCAGCCAACAATAACCTGAATAGGCGCTGCCGCTCAACCACCCCAATGAGAGGACTCACTGCAATCTGGATACCAAGCTGCCGATACCATGACATCTGCGTTTGTTTCGTGGCGGTAACCTCGCCCCGAAACTCGGCTAAACGGCGCTGCTGTGCTTCATCGGCTCTGTTCATTCGCCACAGGCGAGATCCCGACAGTACAGCCGCAGCAACCGCCGCTGCCAAGAACAGTATTTCGGGGGTGAAATTGTTCATCGAACTGCTCTCCTGATGATTACGGCCATTGTTGTCAAACCGGCGATGAGACTGAGAAATGCAACGCCCACCATAAAACGCCCCCGAGGATCGGTAATCAGCACAGAGGTTAAATCCCGGTTGAATACATACATCGCCCCGCCGACCAAAAAGGGTAAGAGTGCCAAAATTGATGCCGAAGCCTTAGCTTCCGATGACAGTGATTTGGCTTTAAGCCGAAGTGCCTTGCGCGCACGAATCACGCCGCTAAGATTGCCCAACGTTTCCGCGAGGCTGCCGCCAGTCTTGGCCTGCAATGCCAACGTGACAACCAGGAACCGGAAATCGGCAACACGAATCCGCTTGGCCATCTCCTGCAACGCATCAATCATCTGGACGCCAATTTCAACCTGATCGAGAGCGCGCCGCAACTCACTTCCGACTGGATCGGCAATCTCACGACCCGCCACTGCCAATGCCTCATTCACCGGCAATCCGGCCTTGACCCCCCGTCCGATCAAATCAAGAGCGTCTGGAAACACGTCAAGGAAACGGTTTTGGTAGCGGGATCGCGCCCACTGTAACAAGAGAACTGGCCCTCCCGCTCCCGACACAACCCCAGACAAAACCACGACTATTGGATCAAGCTGCAAAATGGCACTGGTGAGCAGCATAACGATAATCGCTGCAACAAGTGCAACGATCATAAGATGCAGCAATCCGATTTTATTACCAGTTGCCTCAAAAGCAGCGTCGAGAGCAGCACTGAGTCGGCGGGGTAGTTGAAGGGATGATGATGTGGCGCTTCGCACCTTTCGGGCCAGAGATGGCGGTGGTTCAGCGCGGCCGCCCTCCCTTCCTAGTGTCAATGCGTGCAATCGCTGCTGAGCAAATTGTCGGCGGCGATCAGACCGCATCACCCGCAAGAGCAACAGGCCAGAAAGAACCGGTGCTGCGAACAGAAGAAGCAAAAGCTGGTTCGTCATATCAGCCTACCGTGTGCAACCCAATGCCAACAGATTCGAGCACCTGTCGGTCAAGCCCGTATTGTGCCGCTTTGGTAGCGAGATCCGGACGCAGGCGACTCGACTCAAAGATGCCTTGAAGGCACCCATCAGAACCTTCGCCCTTGTATTGGAAGGTGAAGATGTCGCGAGTGCTGACGATCTCACCCTCCATGCCGCCGATCTCGCAAATTCGTTCGACGCGGCGGATACCATCACGCATACGCTCGATCTGCACAATGATATTGATGGCGCTGGCGATCTGCGCTCGCAGTGCCCGTAGCGGCAGGTTGTGAGCCGCCATCAGGACCATGTTTTCGAGCCGGAACAGTGCATCGCGTGGCGTGTTGGCGTGGATCGTAGACATCGAGCCGTCATGACCGGTGTTCATTGCCTGAAGCATGTCAAAGGCTTCGTTGCCGCGAACCTCGCCGACGATTATGCGATCAGGCCGCATCCGCAGTGCATTGCGGACGAGTTCGCGTTGAGGTATCGCACCAACCCCTTCGATATTGGGAGGCCGGGATTCCAGTTGCACGACATGCGGCTGCTGTAGCCGTAGCTCGACCGCATCTTCGATTGTGATAATACGTTCGTTGCTGTCGATATGGCGCGACACCGCGTTCATCAGCGTTGTCTTGCCAGAGCCGGTGCCGCCCGAAATCAGGATATTGACCCGGCAACGCGCCGCAAGATCGAGGAACTGTGCCATCTGCTCCGACAGGTTGCCCTGGCGAACCATTGTGTCGAGCGTGAGATTCTGCTTGGAAAATTTGCGGATCGAAATCGTGCCGCCATTCAGACACAATGGTGGTACAACGATGTTGACACGACTGCCATCGGCGAGACGAGCATCCACCAGTGGACTGGCCTCGTCAATACGACGCCCAACGGCAGTAGCAATGCGCTGAGAGACATGGACTACATGCTGGGCATCCCGAAACCGGGCATTGGTCTTTTCCAGCTTGCCGGTGCGTTCGACATAGACGTCATAGGGTCCGTTGACCAGGATATCGGTAACCCTGTCATCCTGAAGCAGCGGTTCCAGCGGGCCGAGACCGACCATATCATCGGTCAACTCAACGGCGAGGGCAGTTTCCTCGGCCTCGTTAAGCTGAACCTTTTCCTCGGTCGCTATGGCGCTCACCAAGAGTGCGACTTCCGCCCGCAACCTCTGGCGTGGAATGCGCCCCGCAACCGCAGGGTCGATCCGCGACATCAGCGCCGCGCGAACTCGCTCTTTGAGATCATCCCGCCCAGCTAGATTGACCTGTGATCCCGGGAGTATTGAAAGCTCGGGAACCAGCGTAAGATCTCTGGACTCAGACTCAACAACCCGGCGACCAAAACCGCCCGTCAAAACCGTATCCATTACTTGGCGCTCCACTGATACCATTTCCGCCGCTTACGGCCTGAAAGTTCCGTTGCCAGTATGTCAACCGCATCGGCGAATTTGCCCCGTTTACTGGCCGCAGCCAGCCCCTTATGGGCCGATGGCGTCACCAAGTTCGGTAGGAACGGGATCAGACTTGTCGGTTGAGCTTGCAAAACGGCCCGTACATCCTTCAAGGCCACTGCATGCTGCTGGCCAACCTCACCCACCCGGTTGACGACAAACATATTGCGATGTTCAACTGATTGTTCGATGCCGGGCAATTCAAACATCTTTGCCACCCTCACCGCGTCGCGCATTGCCCGCATGGTCTGGTCAACCACGATCACGCGGCGATCGGCGATTTCCAATGCCCGCCGATAAGCCGGCGCTGCTATGCGAGGCACATCGACAACGACATAATGGAATTGGGACCGCAGCACCGAGAATAATGCGTCGATTGCAGCCGCGGTGAATTGCAGATTGTGGTGCAGCGACTCTTCGCCGCCCAATACGAACAGCCGCTCACCACTCTGCGCCATGAGGCGATCGAGCAACAGGTGATCGAGCCGCAGCGGGTTCGCCATGGCATCGCGGAACCCCGGTAGCGCATTCAGATTGAATAGAAGTGAGCAATCGCCATGCTGGAGATCCAGATCGACAAGGACGACCCGGCGAGCTTGACGGTTGGCAAGATGCCATGCCAGATTGCCGGCGAGTGTTGTCGTACCGACACCACCACGAGCACCGACGAACGACACCATTTTCCCGAGCTTTAGGCCGGGTCTCGTAATATCGCTGACAACCGGCTTCGGGCTGAGCGCCTTTACCAGCAACTCGCGGGTCAATGGCTTGACAATGTACTGGCTGACCCCGGCCTCCTGCAAATCGCGATAGAGGCCGACATCGTTCCGATCGCCAACCGCAACGACGGTGGTGCCCGGCTCGCAGACATCGGCGAGGATGTGGATCTGTGACAGCGGTAGATCGATGCCGCTGATATCGACGATCAAGAGATGCGGCGAACGCTGCTCGCTAAGGTGTTCGATCGCCTTGGCGATACCGCCCCGCATGATCACACCGCGACCGGTCAGTACCGAGGATTCCTGCAATGCCCGCTCGGTTTCCGCATCGAGCACAAAGGCCATCAGTGGGGGGCGACCAGCCGCAACCTGTACAGCAGTGAGCGGCTGTGGGGCAAGAAGTGCGAGGGGTTCGATGTCAGTCATGATCGTATCCATTGTCAATACTCCCAAATCTGTCAGTCGATTTCAGTCAACTTTGACGATGCGCGTTGCTTTATCACCGCTGCAATCGTTTATCTGCTTGCAGGGACCACCGTGGAATACGACAACCGGAAGCGGAGCAACCGCCACTGGCTTCTCGACAATGGCACCGGTTAGGGCCGGCGACACATCACCCGCCCACTGCGGCTTAACCTTCTCCGCCCCATCGATTGGTGCTGGCGGTGACGAAGCAGAGACGAGCATGCTGCTTGCGGGTTGGCCAACACCACGCAAGGTCAACGACAATTTGCCGAGTTCGGTCGCGACATTGATTTGTTCGGCCTGAGCATCAGTCACTTCCAACGTGACAGTGCGGCCAAAATTACCATTGGCGGCATTGGCGGCATTGGCAGGACCAGTAGCGGGAGGCGCATCGATGGCCAAGACACGAAGATTCTCGACGACCGTTTCGCTGACCGAGCGCCGGGTCAATGGCGTGTTTTTCAAGTCTTGATTGTTGTCGTTCTTAAAATTCTGCGTCAGAATGACATTTACACGATCGCCAGGAGACAAGAGACCGGTGCTGGCCCCTCCCATAGCGACCGGGATGGCAATCGCTCGCTCGCCCGGTGTAAGGACGACCTGGAGGAAATCACGATCGCCCGGCGTGACAATATCGTCACGCCGGATCGGTGCGCCAGCCTGAAGCGGATGCCGCAATACCGCGCCATAGACGCTGGTTCGCATCTGCTCATCGAGTTCCGGCTTGGTTGCCAATACGGTGGCAGTGGGGCGCACAACTTCACCAGTTTCCGTCTCGGCGACCCCCTGCCAAGTCACATCCTGTGCCCGCAGTAGGGTGCCTGCCGAGAGTGGCATGGTGCTGGAGAGGATTTCGGCCTTTGGCGTGGCCGCGCCGGTTTTCGGTGCCAACATATGTATGGCTGCAAAGCCGGCACCGGCAACTGAGAGAACAAAGACCGTAGCTACAACTGGCTTTTTCACAGCATCACCCGATAAGAGAGGATTGGAACAGCAGTATCACGCTGCCAGCAGCGGCAATCGCAACACCGTATGGCACAACCAGTCGCGCCGGTGGTACGAGCACCGCGAGCCGCGGCCCGAGCCAAAGCGGGAGAAGGTTGCGGATAAAGAGTACCGCGAGCGAGATGAACGCACCGCAAATACCCATTAGCAATAGGAATGGAAACAGATGGTGGTAGCCGACCAGTAATACCGTCGCGCTCAGCAGCTTGACATCGCCGCCGCCGAGGATACCGCGCCAGAACAGCAGGAAGGTCACGATGAAAACGATGGCACTGGTGCAGACTGTATAGAGTGCGAAATTTAGATCGCCGATCACGAGCAGACGTAAAACGCCAAGTACTGCAACCGCGATAACCAACTTGTTTGGAATGCGGAGGGACTTGATGTCGCCATATGCAGCGGCGACAAAGAGAACAATCCCAACAAACACAATTGTTGCTTGCAGTATATTCGGGATCAAAACGTCTGAAATTATGTGCATAATATAACTCCAGGGTGGAATGGAAGCGGGTCAGACCCGCTTCCATCCCAAGTGGGTCAAGCGGGGCCGGCTAGGCCGCGGCGAGATCCGCGGTGATCGTGGTGAACACGGCCTCGACCCGTACCCCGAGGGCGGTGACCGCGGCGATACACACGACGGCGATCAGGCCGACGAGCATGCCGTACTCGACCAGAGCCGCGCCCTGCTCGTCCTTGGAAAAACGTTCAACGAGATTACGCATGGGAACAAGATCCTTTTCAGAGTTGGTGTATGACAGGCTTGGCAATGCGCTCCTGCCGCCCGCGGTGATGACACGGATTTTACTTGAAACCAAGACAAATGATGATTAATAGCGATGAAATTAACGATTTAATCTTTTGGAGGTAAAGTGAACTTAATATATGTTAATTAGTTAAATGTTAAGGCAACAGCACTAATCTGTCCATCGACACCAATGAAAAGTGTTATAGCATTGTCTCTCGCCGAAGCTCTCGCCCTGTTCCGTCGTTTAGGGGTCAATGTCGAGTTCATGACCCGGGATGACTTCAGGAACAGCTATTTTGCTCTTGCGAAGCGATACCATCCCGATCGCAATCCTCGCAATGCTGAGTTGATGGCCAACATCAATGCAGCAAGGGCGGTGATCTTGAAGTCCCACCAAAGTTCAACCTTTTAAAACGCCAATGAGGGCGGTATCCACACATCCGCCAAATGGAACCGAGGTTGCGAAAAGGGGGCTCGATCGCTCGTCGAGAGCGGCAATCATCGCGTCACGATTTTTACACGGCGGCGGCAGTGAACCACCCGGAGGGCTTTGTCAGGTTAACTGGCTGGCTTGGGAGTGAGGTCGCGGGTAGGCTGGCGCGATGGTTGAAATCTCATACCGCCGCCACCGCTTTCCGCCAGTTGTCATCCAGCATGCTGTGTGGCTCTACCTGCGCTTCACGCTGAGCTATCGAGACGTTGAGGACCTCCTCGCCGAGCGTGGGCTCAACATTTCCTACGAAACGGTACGGAGCTGGGTGCTCAAGTTCGGACCGGTGATCGCGCGGCGGCTGCAACGGCATCGTCCGCGGCCGAGCGATCGATGGCATCTGGACGAGATGGTAGTGCGGATCGCCGGCGAGCGGATGTACCTTTGGCGTGCTGTCGATCACGAAGGTGAGGTCCTCGACATGCTGGTTCAGCGTCGGCGCGACAGCCGAGCCGCGTTGCGGCGGAGAGCGGACGTGTCCTCCAGCAAGTAAAGCCCCCAGGAGGCGCGGCGGCAATCTCATCGGCAAGGCCGCCTTCGCCCAAATCGAGTTCGCAGCGGACTTGTATGGGGCTTTTCCTGTCAAGTAGTCATTTTTGGCTTTTTGGCGATTCTTTGTTCGGAGCGGGAATGCCGTTCTTCGTCCCGTCGCCTGCGATCAGGTTCGCGGAGCGCGCGGAAG